>Ga0214919_10001475_pt1 | contig 38468 bp, 38 predicted proteins | sample LL1503_MetaG_FD_177994 | JGI IMG/M metagenome (GOLD analysis project Ga0214919, IMG submission 177994) | Freshwater microbial communities from Lake Lanier, Atlanta, Georgia, United States - LL-1503 | ecosystem: Environmental > Aquatic > Freshwater > Lake | place: USA: Georgia | collected...
TCGCACAGCACTTAATTAGTGAAGCAACGAAAACATTGTTCTTGCACTATTTTCCAAAAATTGAAAAACTTAAGAAGCAAGAGCAAGAGACACCCTATGATGAGGTATTAAGTTGGTTTTTTGAAGCCGATGCCTTCGAATTGTCAGATGAAGCCAATGAAAAAACGTATACTAAAGCTCTTTTGGGAATTCAACCATTAGTTAAACTTTTAAAGAAATACCAACCAAAAGTAGCTGCCATTGACACTCCATTTTTAATGGAATTTATCCTTTGGGCATTAGTAGAATTCAAACAACTTTCCAAGAAAAGAACTAATTCTGGAGTTTCCTTCAATGATGCATATGATAGTTTATTGTCAGGATTTTAAGGGGAAACAATTTAACTAGCGTTTAAACACTTCAGGATTAATTCATGATCCGTTTCGTTTTGGGCTTACCCAAGCATAGAACCCCATCTGCTATAGCAGTTAGAGGTTTTTCATTTTCCGTCGCTTTTCAAAATAAACTTTAATCGCTTTAAAAGGAAAAACCCGGCACTTTCGTGCTGGGTTCTTTTTGTGACCTCGTAAGGATTCTAACCTTAAACCTCCACAGCCGTAATGTGGTGCTCTATACAGTTGAGCTACGAAGCCGTTTGTGTGATTAATCACGTGGCAAAGATAAAGATAAAAACAAATTAGGCAAAGTATAGTTATAAGATTATTGCTCATGGACAAATAGTATATTTGTAAAAAACAACGAATGAAATATAATTTATCAGAAATAAACGAGCTAATGCGGATGCGTCGGACTATTTATCCAGAGCAGTTTTCACCGCGAAAAGTTCATAAAGAGCAAATTGAATTATTATTAAATAACGCGCAATGGGCACCAACACACGGAAATACACAGCCATGGCGCTTCAAGGTTTTTACAGAGTTAGGCTTGGATAAATTAAGTGAGTTTTTAGGAAATATCTATCTCCAACAAACTCCAAAAGAGCAACAAAATGATCTGAAACTTGCCAAATTAATTTCTCGTCCGCTTAAATCGTCGGTTGTAATTGCCATTTGCATGGAAAGACAAAAAGAAGAAAAGATACCCGAAATTGAAGAGATTGAAGCAGTGGCATGCGCTATTCAAAATTTACATTTGAGTTGTACCGCCTATGGCTTAGGGGGATTTTGGTCAACACCGAAATTAATCTATACGCCACAAATGAATGAATTTTTAGCGCTTGGTGAAAAAGACAAATGCCTTGGCTTATTTTATATCGGCTATCCCTCAATTGACTGGCCATCTGCGCATAGAAAACCGTTGGAATACAATACTGAATGGATAAATTCGTAATTTTAGAAATAAAAAAAAGTAGTGCTAGTGCCTCTCAAAAATTTCTTGCTGTATTCTTTCTTCCTAACAATGCCAATTATTGGAAGTTGTCAGCTGGGAGAAGAAAGTAGATTTCCTTCGTATTTTGGAATTTATGCAAGAGCTGTCTTTCCAAGTAATGCGATTGGGAATGCCCCAATTACAGTATCCAAAAATGGATTTACGAGCACAATAACACAAAATCTTGGTTATTCCTTTGGCGGCACAGTTAGAGCAGGTATTACAAAATTAATCTCCTTTGAAACAGGAATAAATTTTACACAGCGTAATTTCTCAATTCAAATGGACCTGGTAGATTCATCTATTACTGGAACAAATACCATGGGATTCATTCAGTATGACATTCCATTAAATGCATTAATCTACATTCAACTCTCAAAAATTTGGTATGCCAATGCGTCTATTGGTATGGCTGTTGGTTTTAAGCCCACAAATATTGGTGTCATAAACTATCCCGGCGGACTGCACACCATAACGCATACCGGTTATGTTAAATCTAAAATTGGATTAGATATTAATGGGAATTTTGGAGTGGAATATCGAACTAAAAAGAGTGGTATATTTAATTTAGGTGGATCAGTTCGTATTCCACTACAACCTTTATTTCAGTATATTGCTGTATACACCAACCAAAGTTATCGTACTGGTGCAATTGCCGATGTTAATGGCTCCTACCTAAGCCTCGACTTGAAATACTTTTTACCACTGAAGCGTGGTAATGCAGAAATCAAAAAAGGACCAATAGAATAAGTTTTTGGCAAATGATGGTTCCTTTCGAAAACAAAAAATACCCAAGGTTTATAAAACTTAACTCGTTTTTAAATGTTCTTCAATTAAGCCAATATTTATTTCTATCGATTCTATATTAAATTATTGTTTCAGCTAGAATATTAAGCTAGATAGGTTAAATTTGTACCCGAAATTAATTGAGGATTTTTATGTTTAAAAAGCTATTTTTTTTACTCTTCTTGTTTAGTCTTACAGCTGCAAAAGCACAAGAATCAAGGTCAACCTTAAGTGGTTATTTAACTGATTCTAAGAATGGGGAAGCGCTCATTGGTGCCAAGGTCGTAATTGTATCTTTAAACATGGCAGCGGTCACTAATACTTATGGATTTTACTCATTGACTGTTCCGGCAGGAAAATACAAGGTCGAATTCCGTTCGCTAATTTATCCGATTGATACAAAAGAAATTGATTTAACCAAGGACGTACGTTTTAATTACGAGTTAGGTGCAAATTACCAAGAAATTCAAGAAGTGGTAGTGAACGCCAAAAAAGGTGAGAACGTTAACTCAACAAAAATGGGTCAAATTGAATTGCAAATTGATCAAATAAAAACATTACCTGCCTTTATGGGAGAAGTGGATGTTATCAAAGCCATTCAATTACTTCCTGGCGTTTCTTCCATTTCGGAAGGTGGACAAGGGTTTTATGTTCGTGGTGGTGGTCCTGATCAAAATTTGGTTTTACTTGATGAGGGCGTTGTGTATAATGCGGCACATTTATTTGGCTTTTTCTCTGTATTTAATTCAGATGCGGTTAAAAGTGTTAACCTTATTAAAGGTGGGATGCCTGCGAATTACGGTGGGCGAATGTCTTCGGTATTGGAAGTCAATATGAATGAAGGTAACAACAAAGGATTTCATATTAAAGGTGGAATAGGAGCTATTTCATCCCGTTTTACGATTGAAGGTCCTTTGGTTAAAAATAGAGGCTCCTTCGTAATTTCCGGTCGAAGGACCTATATCGATCTTATCATGAAAGCGGCAATTCCAGATACCTCTCCTTTTGCTGGTTCCAGTTATTATTTTTATGATGTGAATGCTAAATTTAATTACAAATTATCCGATAAAGACCGCATATTTTTAAGTGGATATTACGGAAAAGATGTTTTTTCCTTTTCCGATCGTAAGGGTAGTTTTGGTGCTGATATGCCTTGGGGAAATGGAATAGCAGCTTTACGATGGAACCATTTATTTACGAATAAATTATTCATGAATGTTACTGCTACCTTTTCCGATTACATGTTCAAATTCGGTTCCAAACAGGATCAGTTTCGATTTGAATTGGCTTCTGGAGTGCGCGATGTAGGAGGAAAAGTTGATTTTTCATATTTCCCGAATGCTAGGCACAGAATTAAATGGGGGGCCGATTACATTTATCACACTTTCACCCCAACTAGTGTTTCAGCGGAGGCAGATAGCGTTGTTTTTAATACCGGAGAAGCTCAAAAACTATTTGGACATGAGTCAGCATTGTATGTAATGGACGATTTTGATTTGAATGATAAAATACGTGTTAATGTTGGCTTACGTTATAGTATGTATCAGCATGTTGGCCCATTTACTCGCTATATCAAAGGGGATATTAGTAAGCCAGACACAGCGATTGTTTACGGTAAAGGAGATTTACTTAAATTTTATCATGGTTTGGAACCTCGCTTGTCTTTTCGTTGGTTGCTATCGGATCAAAGCTCTTTCAAAGCAGGGTATTCGTATAATTACCAATACGTTCACTTAACTTCATTGAGTGCGGTTTCTCTCCCAACGGATATTTGGTTTCCCACCACAGATAAGGCGAAACCTCAAAAAGGATGGCAGGGTTCTATTGGCTATTTCAGAAATTTCTTCAATGACAAATACGAAGCTTCTGTCGAAGTTTATTATAAAGGAATGAAGAATTTGATCGAATACAAAGAAGGCGCTTTACCAGGTGACAACGTAAATGATAACACAGATAATCTTCTTGTTTTTGGAACGGGTAGAGCCTATGGCATCGAGTTCTTTTTTAAGAAATCAGTAGGTAAATTAACGGGTTGGATTGGGTATACATTAGCGAAAACAGAACGTACATTTCCAGATTTAAATGGAGGGAAGGTCTTTGCAGCAAAATATGATCGCAGACATGATTTAAGTATTGTTGGAACCTACAAACTAAATGAGCGCTGGACATTTAGCACAGCTTTTATATACGCAACAGGAAATACCCTTACGCTACCCACTTCTTGGTATATCCAAGAACAAAGTCTTTTATACAATTATGGCGCTCGCAATGGAACGCGAATGGCCCCTTATCATCGCTTGGATATTTCAGCAACCTTGTACTCCAAGCCAACAAAAAAACATACCGATCCAGTTACGAACATAGAAGTAGATGTGAAGAAAAAATTTCGAAGTAACTGGGCCTTTTCAATATATAATGTTTACAATAGAGCCAATCCTTTCTTTTTGTATGTAGACAATGACGGAAGCTTTGCTACTGGAGATGTGAAAATTAGCGTAAAACAAGTATCCTTATTTCCAATCATACCAAGTGTAACTTGGAATTTTGAATTTTAATATGAAAAAAATAACTTTCCCCTTATTACTTTTGCTCGCACTAATTTCTTCGTGCACGAAAGAAGTTAATATTGATATCCCGGGTTATGTAAAAACGATTGTAGTGGACGGAAGTATAACAACTGGCCAACCGCCTATTGTGCTCCTCTCCTCTTCCCAGGATATTTTTTCTCCAACAAATTTACAAGCCTACATCGACGGCTTTATTTCCGGAGCAGTTGTTACCGTTTCTAATGGTACAAATACAGTAACCTTAACGGAGTTCTGCACCGATAACCTTCCTGCTGGAACGGAGGCTTATGCTTCATCCATTTTTGGTATTCCTGTCGACCAATTGGCCAGTGTTCATTTGTGTGCTTATACATCCTTAGATCCCTCCATTTGGGGCGAAGTGGGTAAAACCTACACATTATCGGTAACCCATGAAGGTAAAACCTACAATTCAGTGACCACTATCGGACAACCAACTCCATTAACTTCGCTTCTATGGACACCAGCACCTGGTGAAGATCACGCAAAGATGAAAGGGGTACTATCCGATCCTCCTGGACAGTACGATGCTTATAAATGGGAGTTAAAATACCTGAAAGATCCTATTTACACCAAAGATTTTAATCCTTTCTTCAATGATCAATTCTTTGATGGTTTAACCTTTGATTTTGACGTTTCAAATCCAATGGGCTATGCTGACACCTCGATTACGAAGCAACGTAATTTCCATTTAGGCGATACGGTTGTGCTTAAAATGTCAAAGTTAGGCAAGCTTGAATATAGTTTCTTTGAGAAGAAATACAACCAAATTTATTCTGCTGGTAATCCTTTTGCAACGCCCACCAACATTCCAAGTAACATTGATGGAGGCGCTTATGGTGTTTGGGTTGGTTATTCCCCTTGGTATGACACCATAATTTGCCAATAACTTATTCTATTGGTTCTTTTTTGATTTTCGTTGGTAGATTAGTAAAGAGAGAATGAAGATCCGCCTTGTCTTTCGATCCCCGCTCGATACTCCGCTAGTGAATCGAGCAGAGTACAGAGCACTCAAGGGGCATCGAGCGGAGTCGAGATGCGCGGCACCCAAGTCTTAATTCAAAATCATTTAGTGCGAGGTTGATTTTCAATAAGAATGATTAATTTCGTGCACAAGCGTTATAAACATGAAAATCTCATACAACTGGCTGGCAAAATACCTTGATAGCAAACTATCCGCAATCGAAATTGCAACAATCTTAACTGATACAGGATTAGAAGTTGAAAGCACTACAGCCATTGGGCAAGTTAAAGGGAATTTAGAAGGAATTGTGGTGGGAGAAGTTATTGATTGCATCCAGCATCCCAACGCTGACCGCTTGAAAATCACCCAAGTTTCTATCGGGACAAAACAATTACAAATTGTTTGTGGTGCAACAAATGTGGCTATCGGACAAAAAGTAGCAGTGGCATTGGTAGGAACAACACTTTATCCAAGCCCAGATAACCCTTTAACAATAAAAGAAGCAAAAATACGCGGTGAAGAATCATTTGGTATGCTTTGCGCAGAAGATGAACTAGGAATTGGAAACTCACATGATGGCATTCTTATTTTAGGAAAAGATGCGCCAATTGGAGCACCGATCAACGAAGTAATAAAACTACATCCAGATTTTGAATTTGAAATTGGTCTCACACCAAATAGATCCGATGCCATGGGACATATTGGGGTAGCAAGAGACCTTAAAGCTTTCCTAAATCACCATCGAAATAGTGAACTATCGATTGATTGGCCTATCCTAAAAAATCAGAAAGTAATAGAAAATAAAGAGGTGACTGTTTCAATTACTGATGAAGAAAATTGCAGTCGCTATTGCTCCGCAGTTATTGAAAATGTAAGCGTTGCAGAGTCACCAGAATGGTTAAAAATTGCCTTGCAATCAATCGGACTTAAACCAATTAACAATGTTGTAGACGTAACTAATTATGTCATGTATGAATTGGGGACACCATTGCATGCATTTGACACAGCTGCACTTTCTGGAGAGATAAAAGTTCGTCAAGCAGAAGTAAACGAAACCATCGTGACACTTGATGGCATTGAACGTAAATTAAAAGGAACTGAACTCGTTATCGCCAATTCAAAAGAAGCACTTTGTCTTGCTGGCATAATAGGTGGACAAAAAGCAGCGGTTTCCAACACTACATCAACACTATTTCTCGAATCAGCCTTATTTAATGCTGAAACAATTCGTAAAACAGCCAAAATTCATAACTTAAATACCGATGCAAGTTTTAGGTTTGAACGTGGTGTCGATCCTGATCTCACCTATTTTGCCCTAAATCGGGCCATCGATTTATTGCTGGAAGTAACAGGTGGACAACTAAGTCAAGGGCCACATGATCTACTTATTCATGCGCCAAAAGTGAAAAAAATTGACATTGACATTGCGCAAATAAACAAATTAATTGGCATCCAACTTAGTGCTGTAGCCGTTGAAAAAATACTGCTAGACCTTGATTTCCAAATCAATAAAAAAATAGAAAATTGCTGGACAGTTACTGCTCCAAATTACCGAACCGATGTAAATCGAATGGCAGATGTAGCGGAAGAAATCCTACGAATTATTGGATTTAATTCTGTTCCAATTCCTGAAAAATTTCATTACGCCTTTACCCCTCCTCCAATTGTAACAAAGAACAATTGCGAAAAACAAGTTAGTGAATTCTTAGTAGCCAAAGGTTATTCAGAAATAATGATGAATTCATTGAGTAAAGCATCCTACAGTGCTTACATTCCTGAAGATGAGGAACCAGTGAAAATCATGAATCCATTGAGCAGTGAATTAAGTCATATGAGGCAAACCCTTATTTTTGGACTATGTGAAACGATTGTCTACAATCAAAATCGGCAACAAAGTGATTTGAAATTGTTTGAATTTGGTGCCAGCTATCATAAAGTAAAGGAAAAATACGTGCAGATCAATCAACTTGCTATGTCAATTTCAGGTAAGCAAGAAGTTGAAAATTGGAATAATACGAAGAACCCAAGTACTATTTTCACATTAAAAGGAACTGTTTATTCCCTATTTGCAAGATTCAATTTGGATGAAATATCAGAATCGTTTGTAGAAAATAGCCCTTACTTTTCGGAAGACTTAACGTTCAGTATTGACAACCAAGTTATCGCTGAAATTGGTACCCTAAAACAAGAATTAAAATCAAACTTTGGTATAAAAAACGATGTATTTATAGCGCTCATAAAATGGGATGTACTCTTTGATTTCATTCAAAAGAAGACCATAATATTCAAAGGGCTTCCAAAAACATTTGAAGTAAGAAGAGACTTCTCTTTGTTATTGAACGAAGCAACAAACTACCAAGAAATAGAACGTATTGCCTTCCAATCGGAAAAAACATTGCTTAAAAAAGTTAATTTATTCGATGTATACGAAGGAGACAAATTGGAAAATGGAAAAAAATCCTATGCGGTTTCGTTTCACTTTCAAGATATTGAAAAGACACTGACCGATCAAGTTATTGATACTTGTATGGAGAAAATTCGGATGAATCTTGAAAAGAATTTAGGAGCAAGCCTGCGCTAAACCTTAATTGATACTTTGTAAAAATCGTTCTAGGTTGATATTATTCACTAGATCATCAGCTCCTAAAATCAATATTGATCGACATTTATTTCGTTCAATCCATAATTCTAAGTTGGATATTCCTACAGAAAGCGTACCGTTGATGTCAATATGAAGAATTGGTTTCTGTAACTTATCAAATTGAACACGTAGATCAGAAACATCTTGTGTTAGAATTTGATTTTGGTTAAAGATTAACAAACTATCAATGGATATTATATCTAAATTTTTATCCGCCAATTGAACTAAATCATTACAATTACTTGTAGCCCAAGGCGTAATGGAATTAGAAAATTTTTTGTTTGCCTTTAAAATAATACGGTCAACTAACATTTAATTAATATAAGGGTGCAAATATAGTAATATAAAGAGATAAAGCACCTATTATTATTTTATGGCATTATAGCCTAAGATCTGAAGATAATCCAATGCTGTCTGTTCTTGACTAAACATCGAAGTTTCAATTTTACCGTCCTCATCACGGTTAATAAGAATATGCTTCGGTTCCGGAATAAGGCAATGCTTCAATCCACCAAATCCACCAATAGTTTCTTGGTATGCTCCTGTATTAAAGAATCCAATAAACAATTCTTTATTCTTGTCAAATTTTGGCAAGTATATAGCATTGGAATGTTGTTCAGAGTTATAATAATCATCGCTATCACATGTTAAGCCACCAAGTAAAACACGCTCGTAGTCGTCATTCCATCGATTAATAGGCAGCATGATAAAACGTTGATTGATAGCCCAAGTATCAGGTAAATTAGTCATAAAGGAAGAATCAATCATGTTCCACTTTTCCCTATCATTTTGTTGCTTTTGATGAAGAATGCTAAAAATGGCTCCTCCGCTTTCACCTACAGTAAACGAACCAAACTCAGTAACAATATTAGGTTCAGGAATATCATTATCAGTACATACGCGCTTTACTTGTGTCAGGATCTCCCGAACCATGTAAGCATAATCAAAATCGAAGGCCAGGGATTTTTTGATGGGGAAACCACCACCAATATTTAACGAATCTAATTCCGGACAAATCTTTTTTAAATCGCTATAGATTCGCAAGCATTTGGTTAACTCATTCCAATAATAGGCTGTATCGTTAATACCCGTATTAATAAAAAAGTGTAACATTTTAACCTTAACCCTTGGATTTTCTTGAAGAATCGCTTTGTAAAAAGGAACAATCTCCCGGTAACGTATACCTAAACGGGATGTATAAAATTCAAATTTTGGCTCCTCCTCCGATGCAATACGAATTCCAATATTGATTTCCCGATCAGTTCTAGATAGTATTTGATTTAATTCATCGGTATTATCTACAACAGGAATAACTTGCACATGATCAAGATTCATCAATTTAACCATGTTATCAAGGTATAATTTCGGTTTGTAGCCATTACAGATAACAAACTTCCCTTTTTCGAATTTTCCTTCTTCGATTAATTTTAGCACGATATCAATATCAAAAGCAGAAGATGTTTCGATATGTACATCATTCTTCATGACCTCATCAAGCACGAAAGAAAAATGATTACTTTTTGTGCAATAGGAATAATGATATTTTCCAGTGTAGCCTAAATTATTGATAGCTTCCCTAAACCAACCTTTTGCACGTTGAATATTATTAGAAATCTGAGGTAGGTAATTAAACTTTAATGGGGTACCGTATTCATTAATCAAACGCATTAAATCAATTCCGTGAAAAAATAAACGATCTTCTCGTAAATTAAATTCATTTTGGGGGAAATCAAATGTTTGGTCAATTAAATCGATGTATCTAGTTCTCATTTACAGTCAGTTATCCATGGTTATTTTTCCAATTCAGCGATTAAAATCTCAAGCGGTCTAGCTACCACTGCATTCGCCTCCCATTCAACGATTGGACGTTCAATAAGTTTCGGGTTTTCCAATAATATATCAATAATTTCATCCTCACTTAAATCTTTACCTTTCAGCAGCGATTTATAGGCCAATTCATTTTTACGTACTATATCCAAAACTGGCACATTTAATTTCGATAGTAGCGCAAGAAATTCTTCCTTTGAAAATGGTTCAGTTAAATACGTTCGTACTTCAAATGGTGTATTTTTATCCTTCAAATAAGCTAAGGCACACCTGCTTTTCGAACAACTAGGATTATGATAAATAATCATCTTTAAGGGCTTTTGGATGGTAAAGGTACAGATTCAATTGCATTCAAATAAGGATCTTAATAAATCCTAAATAAATTGGCAAGTTTACGAGTCAAATACGAAAAAGGAATCAATAGAATTGAGATGCCGTTTACAAGCCACTGAGGCCATTTATAGATAAAAGTGAAAATAGTTGCCCGTTTTTGAAGAAACAACGAAGTGAGAACCACCGAGGTAATCCATGTTCTTTTAGCTATATATTCAGGTCTTATTACATCCATCAATAGGATTATGCGCTCCTCCTGGGTAGTATTAAATGTTTCATGCACGAAAGCATCCATAAAAACTAGCCATTTACCCTGCTCCCATCTACGTTCTTGGTCTTTCACTTTGATTCCACACAAAGGCAAGCCTGCTGGCACTTTCAAACCAAAATGACAACGATATACTGAGTTGGTATCCCCGCAATGAGGTACTATTTTTGAATCTGCTCCCAAGAAATTAAACGAAAGAGTCGTAATTTCTGGATACTTTAACATAATGGCACTTGTAATGGGAAAATACTTTCTGTTTTTTCGAAATTCTACATCCCACCATCGAAGGGAAATAGTACGATACCCTTTACTGGTATCAACCATTGAACTTTTAAAATAGGGTTTCGGTGCATTGCTTGCTAGATAATGCTGTAATTCCAGATAAATCCCTTCGTAATTCTCCTCAAATTCTTTCGCCCAAGGAAAATTACTTGGCGTTTGAAATGCCTCCTCGCTCCCTTTGTAATCAAAAGAAAAATCAAATAAACTGAACCAAATTTTATGAACTAACATACGACAAAGATAAGGCGCATTACCCGTTGTTAAAAACTACTTATTTTAAATACATTTTGAGGCCAAATTCTTATTACTTTTGAATACACAGAAACAATCATGTCATATCTTGAAGAATTAAACGAAAGCCAACGCATTGCGGTCGAAAATATATTTGGCCCAACCATGGTGATCGCTGGTGCTGGATCCGGTAAAACAAGGGTGCTAACCTACCGTATTGCGCATATGTTACAAAACGATGTTGATCCCTTCAATATTTTATCACTAACCTTTACGAATAAAGCAGCCAAAGAAATGTCCGAACGGATTAGTAAAATTTGTGGTGGACAAGAAGCGAAGAATATAACAATGGGAACCTTCCACTCAGTATTCGCAAAAATTCTACGCTACAATGCCGATCGAATTGGCTTTCCAACCAACTTTACCATTTACGATACCCAAGACAGTAAAAGTCTGATAAAAGATATCATTAAAGAAAATAGCTTAGACGATAAAACATACAAAGCAAGCAATGTCTTCGGAAGAATCTCCGCAGCTAAGAACAACTTAGTTTCACCCGAAGCTTATGCCTCAAATGATGACATACAAGCAGAAGATAAAATGTCAAATAGACCAGAAATCGGACGGATTTACCGCGTTTATGCTAACCGTTGTCAAAAAGCGGGTGCCATGGACTTCGATGACTTGCTGTATTTCACGAATATATTGCTGAGAGATTTTCCCGATGTGCTGCATTACTATCAGCAAAAATTTAGATTTATTTTAGTCGATGAGTACCAAGATACCAATTACGCGCAATATTTAATTGTAAAAAAAATCGCTGCTGCTTATGAAAACATTTGCGTAGTAGGAGATGATGCCCAGAGTATTTATTCTTTTCGTGGGGCAAACATCAAAAACATTTTAAATTTTAGACAAGATTATCCAGATTTTAAACTTTTCAAACTAGAACAAAATTACCGCAGCACGAAAAACATCGTCGAAGCAGCAAACAGTGTGATTAAAAAAAATAAGGATCAAATTAATAAGAAGGTCTGGACAGATAACAACGTAGGTAACAAAATCAACGTTGTTCGGACATTAACCGACAATGAAGAAGGAAGAGTTATCAGCACTAAAATATTTGATTTAAAGCAATCCGTATCCCCTACTTATAATGATTTTGCGATCCTTTATCGCACCAACAAACAATCACGATCCTTTGAGGAATCGCTTCGGAAGTTAAATATCCCTTACAAAATTTATGGGGGCATCTCCTTCTATCAACGTAAAGAAATCAAGGATTTGCTTTCCTATTTTAGATTAGCTGCCAATCCAAGGGATGAAGAAGCCCTGAAACGTGTTATTAATTATCCCAAAAGAGCCATAGGAAAAACGAGCATCGAAAACATTATCATAAGCGCCAATAAACACGGCGTAAGTATGTGGGATGTAATCAATGATTTTCAAATGTATCCGGCAGATATAAACATGCCGACAAAAGCTAGGATTTACGAATTCGTAACCATGATTAACAGCTTTGGATCGGAAATTAATAAACTGGATGCTTTTACGCTAGCGGAACAAATTACCAAATCATCAGGAATCTTTAAAGAATTAAACGACGAGAAAACAAAGGGCCCAGAAGAAGTAGAACGTGTTCAAAATATCGAAGAATTACTCGCAGGTATTCAAGAATTTGTTAAGTCGGAAGACGATGAAGAGCTAAAGACTTTAGCTGATTTCATGATTGATGTCGCTTTGTTAACCGATACTGACCAAGAAAAAACGGAAGATAGAAACCACGTGTCGCTTATGACCATACATGCAAGTAAAGGTTTAGAATATCCACATGTCTATGTCGTTGGCTTGGAAGAAAATCTTTTTCCCTCACAGATGGCTTTGAATACGCGAAGTGAATTGGAAGAAGAACGAAGACTATTTTACGTTGCCGTTACTCGTGCGATGCATACGTGCACGCTATCTTACGCAGGATCAAGATTTACATGGGGACAATCTGTTATGTGTGAACCAAGTCGCTTTATCGATGAAATTGATGCTCAATACCTTGAATTTGAAACACCCAATAGAGGAAAAGGCCGCTCCTTGATGGGAGGAGGTTTTGAAACAACACTACGCGGTGGGCTGAACAAACCATTGAACTCCCCCTCTCCAAGCTTAACGCCCATTAACCAATTGAATACAAGCTCAAGCAGAAACGAAGCAAACAATGTGAAAATAATGATCGGGACAAATGTGCTACATGAGCGCTTCGGGAAAGGTAAGGTTACCAAATTAGAACATAGCGGAGCGGATCAAAAGGCAGTGATATTTTTCCCACATCATGGAAGCAAAACAATGCTTTTGAGCTTTGCTAAATTAAAGGTGTTGGAAGATTAATCTTAGAAATGTTAATTTTTCGAAATTTAAAATTAAATCGAACTTCAACCTTAATTATTTAGATACATTTGTAGAAAATATACTATGAAGATTAGTAGCTTAATTACATTTCTGTTTCTTGTTTGTTGCAGTGCCTATAGTCAAGAAGTTCGAATAGAGAAAAAAAAAGTGAATCCTGCAATCATAAAAACGCTGCTAGAAAAATACCCGAAAGCCAAAAGATTAAAGTATTACTCTTTTAAAAATTCGCAGCATATTGAAGCAGATTTTCGTATACAAAAGCAACGTATTTCCTTGACCTTTAACGCCAAAAATGAAATCATTGAAGTGGAGAAAGAAATAGAATTTGAATCTCTTTCTCCTACAGTCCAATTACAAATAACAAAATATCTAATCCTTGAATTCAAAAACTTTCAGTTAAAAGAATGTCAAGAAATACTAAGCGATTCAAATCCATCCATAGAAATTGAAATTCAATATAATGGCGCACTAATTGACTGCTTTTTCGATGTGAATGGAAAATTTATTTCCTTAGAGAAAATCGAAAAGAATCCAATAAACACCCAATTCTAATGAAAATAAGAATCACAACTTTCTTCGTGACCTTTTTTCTTGTAATTGGTCATGGACAAAACCTAAAATTTTCGGGAGTATTGCCTGCAATTTCTCAAACAGGAAAACTGAGTAATAAGTTGAATTACAATTTATTTATCTCCACAACAATAGATGCTTTTGACACAAAAATTGGTGGAATAAATTATCCCGCAAATGATTTGCAACTTTATGTTCAACCTAGCATTATTTATATTGTAAATCCAAACTTTAATTTAGCGGGTAGTTATACATATCAGCGAAATAATCCATTTGAAAACAACTATTCGAATGAACATAGACTTTGGCAACAAGTTGTTTTAGCCCACCCCTTAGGAAATGCCAGAATGTCGCACCGATTTCGTCTAGAAGAACGATTTATTCAAAACCGAGTTACTGGCCTCTACCCTTTCTCAAGCCGATTAAGATACCAGATTGCCTACACAAAACCTTTACAAGGAAAGACATTAGATCCCGGAGAAATTTATATGAGTGCCTACAATGAATTTTATGCTACGCTTACCACACCTAGAAATGCATTTTATAGTGAAAACTGGAGTTATATAGGGGTAGGGTTTCAAACCAAAAAAATAGGAAAGATTGAATTAGGATATTTACTTCAATTTGCCGTGCGAAACAGCGCAAAAGATTTAAGGATATTAAATCTAATGCAAGTTATGTGGATAACCAACTTTAAGCTCAAAAAATAACAACATCATTTTTTACCTCAGCCAATAGTTAAATTTCGCAGCTTCTTCCATACTATTTGATGGCGTTAGAATAAATTGCGGTCGCGTATAGTTGGTGATTTTTACCTTAACAGAGAATATAATTTCATCCCTAGAAAGCAACAAATCAACTTCTTCATTTACTTCTAAACCATTCATAATGCCGTCTAACATCGCTTGATCAACTCGGTATCCATTACAACCAATCACTTCGTCATTTACACTTAAACCCGCATCTTCAGCAGCTGAGTTCGCACGAATAGATTTAATAATTACTTTGCCACCACTATTTTGGACAGACGCGCCAAATGATGCACGCGTAAGTGCATTTTGTTTGACAGATACTCCTACTTTTGAAAAATAGTCAGCAAATGGAATAATTTCAGTTCCATCAATATACTTCTTGAAAAAAATAGTCATATCCTGTCCCGTAAAAATCGCTAATTCATTTTTAAATTCGGCGACTGTAAATCCACGATGTTGTTTTTCATAATAGGTTTTATATAAATGTTGCATAAAATCATCCAGACATTTAGCACCGTTGTATTTATTAATAATCATAGCATCAAAAACGGAGGCAATTACAGCACCGCGGGAATAATAAGACATCGTGGTATTTGCACTGTTCTCGTTCGGACGATACGACTTTATCCAAGCATCAAAACTTGCATGAGCGACAGGTTGCACACGAGAACCTACACTTCCTTCTGCATAATTTATTAGACTTTGTAATTTGGTAAGGTATTCTGCCTGAGAATAATAGCCAGTTCGAAGCATCATTAATTCATCGTAATAAGAAGTAAAACCCTCCATCACCCACAACAAAGAAGTATAAACTTCTTCGTCGTAATTAAAAGGACCAAGCTCAATTGGACGAATACGTTTTACATTCCACAAATGAAAATATTCGTGGGCAACTAAGTTTAAAAAACCCAGGTAATCCGCTCCAGCATAAGTCCAACGATTTACGCTTAAGGTTGTTGAGTTTACATGCTCCAAACCACCATCACCACCAGGAACATTATGGATAATAAATAAATAATTTTTATTAGGATTAAATCCAAAAACAGCCGTTTCTGACTCAATAATTTTAGCCATGTCCACTTTCAATAAAGGGATGTTGTAATTAGCTTCGCCATACATCGCAACGGTATGTTTTACCCCTGCAGCATTGAACTCAAATACCACTTGATTTCCAATTTCAATAGGACAATCCACCAGCTGGTCATAGTTTTCAAATTCAAAAGCTTGGTAAGCATTGCCCTGTAATTCAAGAGGTGCAATCGGCAAGGCCGTATTTATTTTTTTAAATGTTTCGAAAGGAAAAACCTTGAGAATTCCTTTTGTATCCTTAAAATTATCGACGTACATAAATATGCCAGGACCACTAATGTAACCGTGTGTTAAATCTAAAAAAGAAGTGCGGACAGATAATTCAAATGAATAAACTTCGTAGCGAACCTTCAACGATTTAACGCCAGTTGTATTAATTTGCCAAGCATTTTTTGCATTTTTTGTAATCTCCAATTCCTTGCCCTGCTCATTAAAAGCACGAACAAGGTTAATATTTTTAGAGAATTCCCTCACCAAATAAGATCCCGGAGCCCAGACGGGCAACTTAACGATTAACGACTTTTGATTGATCTGACTAATTGACATCTCCACTTCAAAATAATGATTTTGAGGTTTAGACATGTGAACAGAATAAGCTATTTCAATCGACCAAGAAAGAAAAGAAGTTACTGTAAATAATAATCCTAAAATTAGTTTCATTTAATTAATATTAATCATGTTAGCAATCATTTTTGCTGATTCTACTAAGGCTTCAACAGGTTCATTTCCATATGCCAAAGCAACACCCATCCTTCTATTTAACCGCGTAGAAGGTTTACCAAAAATACGAAAATCTGAATTCGGAAATTGAGCAGCGGCTTCAAGTCCTGTAATTATCGGAAAATCCTCCTTGTTATCTTTAGCTAAAATTACTGCGCTTGCGCCATTTTTCGCTAAGGTTATTTCGGTTACGGGAATTCCTAAAATCGCCCTGGCATGTAATTCAAACTCAGAAAAATTCTGTGTGCCCCCAAGCGTAACCATACCTGTATCGTGCGGCCTTGGTGATAATTCAGAAAAAACCGCACCCGTTTTTGTAATAAAAAACTCTACTCCCCAAATTCCTTGCCCCCCCAAAGCAGCTGTTACTAGCGCCGCCATTTCCTGGGCTTCTTGGAGATGAGCCGGATTCATCGGCATAGGCTGCCAACTTTCTTGGTAATCGCCTCGCTCCTGCCGATGTCCAATGGGTGGGCAAAATAAGGTATTACCATTTTTTTGAGTAAGCGTTAAAAGCGTGATTTCATAGTCGAAATCAACGAAAGATTCTACAATTATTTCCTTTAGGTCACCGCGAGAACCTTCCATAGCATACAGCCACGATTTTTCAATATCGTCAGTTGAACGAATGACACTTTGCCCCTTACCAGAACTTGACATTAAAGGCTTTACCACGCAAGGCATACCACATACAGCAACGCCGGCTGTCAACTCTTCTAAACTAGTTGCATAGCGATAAGTAGCCGTCTTAATTCCAAGCTCCTTGGAAGCAAGATCTCGAATTGCTTTCCGATTCATGGTGAAATTGGCTGCTTTCGCACTCGGAACAACATGAATACCTTGTTTTTCGTAATCATAAAACCGTTCTGTGCGAATCGCCTCGATCTCGGGAACAATAATATCCGGCTTATAGGAAGCCACTAAGGAATCAAGCGCATTTGCATCAAGCATATTGATGACGGCACATTCATGCGCAACCTGCATAGCAGGCGCATTTGGATAACTATCCACAGCAATAACAAATTGACCAAGCCGTTGGCACGCTATGGCAAACTCTTTACCTAGCTCCCCTGAACCCAATAACAAGATACGTTTTCTCATGTGACAAATATAAAACTCAATGTTCGTTAAAATTTATTATTTTAGCATAAATTAGAAAAAAACAAATCTAAATGGTAACTTTGGCTTAATGTTGATTAAACAATTTGTTAATATATTAAATACTTTTGAACCTATTCATTTAGAACAAATGGATAGAGTTAAATTAATGAATCGAGTAGACACAAAATTTGCTTTTGATATAAAAGTGCTGGCAGAAATTCTTCCCGACTTAGCACAAAACTACTTTGTATTAGAAATTAATACTATAAGAATTCCTAGTTATCAAAGTCAATATTTTGATGATAACAAATTAAGTTTTTACAGTGCTCATCACAGTGGCAGACCCAATCGATATAAAGTTCGAATTCGAAAATATGTGGAGTCCAATCTATTATTCCTTGAGATCAAACATAAATTTAAAGGACGAACCATCAAAAAAAGAATCACTGTAGATGATTTCAAGTCTACCTTCTCGAGTGAAATGAATAAATTTATTACTGACAATAACTTTACAAAATCAACTTTACTACCAACTTTAGAAAATTCTTTTCATCGCATCACCTTAGTTAATAAAACCAGAAATGAGCGCCTCACCTTTGATTTTGATTTAAAATTTACCAGAGAAGACTCAACAAAAGAATATAAAAATTTAGTTATTGCCGAATTAAAACAAGAAAAAATTGACCGTTTATCACCCTTTTTTGTAATGATGAAAAATAGAATTATTCGTCCGTATCGCTTAAGTAAATATTGTTTAGGTGCTATCGAACTTTACAAACAAGAAAAAATTAAAATGAATCGCTTTAAAAGAAAATACCTTTACCTTCAAAATATAGAAAATCATGCTTGCTAATTTTATCACATTATTAAAAGGAACCAATCCAATAAATACAGATACCCTAGATTCCATTTTCACATGGAATAATTCAGATATTTATACCTTGCTTGTTCGTTTAGCCATCAATACTGTAATCCTTACCATAATTATTCGATTTCTTTATTACCCAAAAACAAAAAGAAAAGATTATTTATTTACGTATTATTTAATCGGGTTTATTACTTTCTTCCTTTGTTTCGGTTTAAAGAAATTAGACATAGATACCGGAATGGGACTTGGATTATTTGCTATTTTCGGTATTATCCGTTATCGTACTGATGCCATTGAAATTAAAGAAATGACCTATCTCTTTGTGATTATTGGCCTCAGTGTTGTCAATGCTCTTTTAGCTACACCATCTATTCTAGTGAAAGATGCCTTTCAGATGAACTTAGTGGAAATGGGCTTGATTAATATATCCATTGTATTGATCATATTTGTCTTAGAATACATTTGGTTGGTAAAACACGAAACGAGAAAAACCATCAACTACGAACGCATTGATTTAATTCACGTTGATCGTTATGAAGAGATGAAAAATGATCTTGAAAAAAGAACTGGCTTAGCGATTAATAGGTTTGAGGTTGGGAAAATTGATTTCCTTAACGATACCGCACAAATTCGAATTTATTATTATGCTGATGATCAAGCATTATCTGATTATCATACCAGCTAAACTTAATGCCCTTAATTTTTATTTCTTTTAAAAGATTGCGTTACTTTTGAGCATGCTCCTTTTGCGTTGGCTTTTATTTCCTATCTCCATCATCTTTTGGCTCATTGGCATTGTGCGAAATACTTTGTATAATAAGCATTTACTTAAATCGTACGCCCCAGAAATCCCCTCTATTTGCATAGGAAACTTACGAGTTGGCGGTACGGGAAAATCACCGATGACCAATTATTTGATTTCGCTATTAAAAATGGAGCATGCTGTCACGGTACTTTCAAGAGGATACGGTCGAAAAACCACTGGTTTCCATTTAGTCAAGCAAACAGATAGTAGTCTGGATGTTGGTGATGAGCCTTTAGCATATAAGTTTGAACACCTAGATACTATAAATGTTGCCGTTTCTGAAAATAGAAGGAATGGAATTCAACAACTGCTTCCTTTTCCAACTAACGCAGTTTTATTACTAGATGATGCTTTGCAACATCGTCAAATAAAAGCTGGACTTACAATTCTTCTTAGTACTTTCGATACTCCATTTTACAACGATTTTTTATTGCCGACAGGCAATTTAAGAGAAGCCAAATCAGGGGCAAAAAGAGCCGATATCCTTGTTATTACCAAATGTCCAAATGACATTAGCAACGAACAAAAAGACGTGGTGACTAAAAAATTAACGAAATACCAGAAAAAAATCTTTTTTTCAAAAATTAATTATGCAGCGCTTGCCCCAATAAGTAAGCTGGTGGTAAAGGATATTGAAAAAGTGCTGATTGTAAGTGGAATTGCCAATCCTCAAGAAATGTTGAATCATCTATCTGCAATCTATACAACGGAGCATATTAATTTTTCAGACCATCACGAATTTAGCCAAAAAGACATCGAAATAATTCATAAAAAATTTGATACCTTTGCTAATAAAAATAGTATTATCGTTACCACTCACAAAGATTTTATGCGTTTGAAAAACGTACTTAGTGAATTACATCTAGAAAATTATCCATGGTATATTTTACCAATGACTGTTACGATAGAAAATGAAAATGAATTTAATCAATTAATAAGAAATTATGTTAGAAAAATTTAATGAATCTGTAGCTTATATTAAAAGCCAAACAAAAGTAAATCCAACTATTGGTATTATTCTCGGAACTGGCCTTGGAGGATTGGTAAAGGAAATTAATATCATTGATGAAATTCCTTACGAAAACATTCCTAATTTCCCTGTTTCAACAGTTGAAAGTCATTCTGGAAAATTAATTTTTGGTGAATTAGGCGGAAAACATGTAGTGGCAATGCAAGGTCGTTTTCATTACTATGAAGGTTATACCTTGCAACAAGTTACCTTCCCTGTACGTGTAATGAAATTATTAGGTATCGAAAAACTGTTTTTGTCAAATGCCTCTGGTGGAGTGAATCCTGATTATGAAGTAGGTGAAATCATGATAATGAATGATCACATTAATTTATTTCCTGGCAATCCCCTGATTGGTAAAAATATTGATGAACTAGGACCTAGATTTCCAGATATGTCAGATGCTTATGATGAGCAAATGATTGAGCTTGCTGTTCAAATTGCAAAAGAAAATAATATTCGTGTAGCTGTTGGTTGCTATGCTGGAATGACCGGCCCTACGCTTGAAACACCATCCGAATATAAGTACGTTCGTATAATCGGGGCTGATGCGGTTGGAATGTCTACCGTTCCTGAAGTTATTGTTGCTCGACACATGGATATTCCTTGTTTTGCAGTTTCAATCATAACTGATTTAGGAGTACCTGGAAAAATTGAAAAAGTAAGTGTTCAAGATGTCATTAATGTTGCTAGTAAGCAAGAACCAAAAATGACCATCATCATGAAAGAATTAATCGCTCGGATTTAATATGGATCAAACAATTCGTGATAAATACGAAGTAGTTATTGGCTTGGAAGTCCATGCCCAAATGTTAACACAGTCAAAAGCATATTCGAATGATTGTAACGAGTTTGGCGCAACTCCCAATACAAATGTGAGTGTCATAACACTTGGACACCCTGGCACATTGCCGGTGATGAATAAAAAAACCATTGAATTTGCAATTCGTTTAGGCCTATCTTGCCAGAGCGATATTGCTAGATCCCAATATTTTGCAAGAAAAAATTATTTCTACCCCGATTTGCCAAAGGGCTACCAAATCACGCAAGATAAAACGCCTATTTGTGTCGGTGGTCATTTAATCATCAAAGATGATAATGGCAATGAAAAAACCATAGGCATTACAAGAATACACATGGAGGAAGATGCTGGAAAAAGTATCCATGATGTCGATGTGTACGATACCTTGGTAGATTTAAATAGAGCTGGTGTACCTCTCCTTGAAATTGTTTCTGAACCAGACATGCGCTCCTCTAGCGAAGCCTATTATTTTGTTTCTGAGGTTCGGAAGTTAGTCCGTTATCTAGAAATTTGTGATGGAAATATGGAAGAAGGTTCCCTTCGTTGTGACGCTAATATTTCGGTCAATTTGAAAGGAGCAACTTCATTTGGGACGAAAGTTGAGGTTAAAAACATGAATTCTATTCGCAATGTTCAAAGAGCCATTGAATTTGAAATAATAAGACAAATTGAATGTATTGAAAAACAAGAATATATTCGTCAAGAAACTCGCTCTTTTGATGCCTTTAAAGGAATAACCATTGCAATGAGAGCAAAAGAAGCAGCGAATGATTATCGCTATTTTCCGGAACCGGATCTTCAACCACTTTTTATAACGCAACAAGAAATTGATGAAGTAGCAGCCGAAATGCCCCCTTTACCTAGATCACTTTACTTAAAATATACCAACGAACTTGGCCTAACGGACTACGATGCAATGAACATTACCGACAACAAAGCCATCGCCCTATATTTTGAGGAATTACTACAACATACAAAAAATGCTAAAGCAGCGGCCAATTGGTTAATGGGAGAAATAAAATCATTTTTAAACGAAAATGGAGTGGAAATAAGCGCTTTTCCTATTACCCCTGAACGAATTGCGGGATTGATTCAATTGATTGATGACGGGAAAGTTTCTACGACAATTGCAGCACAACGAATTTTTCCTTTACTGTTAACCTCTGAAAAGTCATCACTAGAAATTGCGCAAGAATTAAACTTGTTCCAAGAAGCAAATGAAGGTGTAATTGATGGTTACATTAAACGCGTCATTGAGGAAAATCCTGCTGAAGTTGAAAGATATAGAAATGGAGATAAGCAACTCATTGGATTTTTTATGGGAAAACTTATGAAAGTTTCTGGAGGGAAAGCTGACCCAAAGAAATCAAATGGTTTATTACGCTCAACACTCGATGCATTATGAAGTATTTATTATTAACGCTTTTCCCATTACTATCTATTTTATTCGCTTGTAACGATTCGGAAAGCGAAGATGAATTGGAAATAAATTTTCATGTATCCGGAAAAGTACTCGATGCCGATGGACTAACGATCGCTATCAATGCACCCAGTGAGAATGGTAACGTAATTGTTGCCAGTAGCACAATAAAACCCGATGGTACTTTTTCTATTGATGGTAATGTTCCTGGTCTTGGCTACTACATTATGACCATTGGAAATGATGAAAAAAAGAGCCTTGCTTTACCGCTAAAGCCCCAAGATAATCTTAAGATAAATACTTCATTAGCAACATTTACGGAACTTCCTAATGCAATCGGTACTCCTTGGTCCTTAACAATGAATAATTATTTAAAATTGCGACGTAAAGTAGACCTTAAAATGGATGAAATTGCTGGTCAGCAAAAAACACTAAGCGAATCAGATTTTTCCAAAATAATAAATCAAACGAAGGAAGAAATTGAGGTGTATGCTAGAAATAAAATTAATACATCACCTGATAATCCTTACAACATCATTCTCGGCATGGAATTATTTCCTTCCAGTGGTTTTGAAACGTGGAACATTGACAATTTAAAGGCGCTGGAAACAATTGCCAAAGCTTTCCAAATGAAATACGGTGATTCACCGGCAAGTAATTCGGTTGCTTTTCAATATGAACAAATTGCGGCTGGATACGAGCAATATAAAACAATTGAGAATGGCACTATGCCAGCGCCAGATTTCACACTTACAACACCTGATGGTAAAGCGCTCACCCTATCTTCGCTCCAAGGGAAAGTGGTATTAATAGATTTTTGGGCATCGTGGTGCGGACCATGCAGAAAAGAGAACCCCAACCTTGTTAAGCTTTATGAAAAATATAAAAATAAAGGATTTACCATTTTATCTGTTTCTTTAGATGACAAAGAAACAGCATGGAAAACGGCAATTGAACAAGATGGACTAGTATGGCCGAATCATGTTAGTGATCTAAAAGGTTGGCAATCACCAATGACCCAAGTTTATGGATTTGATGCTATACCACATACGGTGTTAGTTTCCAAGGACGGAAAAATTTTAGGCGTTGGCTTACGGGGTGAATTATTAGAGCAAAAAATAAAAAGTATTTTATAAATTTAACGTATGAAAAATCTACCTATTTTACTACTGATTACTATTTTAAATAGTATGGCATTTGCGCAAAACACCATTAATGTTACTGTTTCAGGTAATATATTTAACGCTGACTTCGACTCCGTAAAAATTTCTCATTTTTACGGGAAATACTATAAAGATTATATCGCAGTACCTATCGATAAAAAAGGAAATTTTACCATTAAGGGCAATTTACCGTCAACGGATTACTACGTGCTGAGAATGGGAAAAAGTCAAGCACATTTAATTTTACGGGATAAAAGCGATATAAAAATTTATGGCGATGGAAAGAAAATTAGTAAATTTTGTAACATCGTTGGATCAGATGAATCACATGCAATGAACCAATTCTCCAACCTAATGGATCGTTGGAATATTAAAAGCGATTCTGCCATGACAGCACTTAAAGCGGATACGTCAAAAGCAAAAGCGATTAATGATTACATGAGTAAAGAATTTTTGCAATACCAAAACGATCGACAAGAATTTATTGCAAGTAATCAAAACTCTCCGGCCTTAATCATTGCCTTAATATCCATGAATGTTCAAACGGAGTTTGAAGCCTACGAAGGCATTATGAATCAGGTATCATCGAACTTTGGTGAAAGTCCAACAGTAAAAGAATATGTGAAATATATCCAAGGTATTAAGGATAAAAAGATTGAAGAGGCAAGACAATTAAATGAAGCAGCACTTCTTTCTCCAGGGAAAGTTTCGCCAGATTTTGAGGAGCTAGGGATTGATCGAAAGACGAAAATTAGTTTGGCTAGTTTAAAAGGAAAAATAGTGTTGATAGATTTTTGGGCATCTTGGTGTGGACCTTGTCGTAAAGAAAATCCGAATGTAGTTCGCATATATGAAAAATATAAAGACAAAGGCTTTACCATCATGAGTGTTTCCTTAGATACGGATAAAGACAAATGGATAGCTGCTATCAATCAAGACAATCTTACTTGGCCAAATCATGTGAGTGATTTAGGTGGGTGGAACAGCCGTGTTAGTAAAATGTATCAGGTTAATAGCGTACCGTTTACGGTCTTAATTGACAAGGAAGGAAATATTATCAAAACTAATCTTCGCGGTGAAGAACTTGAAAAAGAACTTGAATCCATATTTAGTGAAGCAGAAGTGCAAACAATAACGGTAGATGTACCATTAACTCCTGGAAGTATCGCTCCAAATTTTGAAGAGTTAGGCACAGATAGAAAGACAACTAATAGCTTGGCTAATTTAAAAGGTAAAGTGGTATTAATTGATTTTTGGGCATCATGGTGTGGCCCGTGCCGTAAGGAAAACCCAAATGTTGTTCGTTTATATGAAAAATATAAAGATCAAGGTTTTACTGTGATGAGTGTTTCCTTAGATACCGAAAAAGACAAATGGATCGCTGCTATCAAAAAAGACAAATTGACATGGCCAAATCATGTAAGTGATTTAGGAGGATGGGAAAGTCGCGTAGGGAAATTATATTATGTAAATAGCATTCCTTTTACGGTACTTGTTGATAAAGAGGGAAAGATAATTAACACAAATCTTCGTGGTGAAGAACTCGAAAATGAACTTAAAAAGATTTTCAACCGTTAAAAATTGAATTCTATAAAAACCCATATCTATTTTGCATCGGATTTTCATCTGGGTGCACCCGATTGGGAAAGCAGTCTTCTTCGTGAAAAAAAAATAATTGCTTGGCTAAATGAGATTGAAAAAGATGCCGCTGAAATTTATTTTCTTGGTGATGTCTTCGATTTTTGGTTCGAGTACAAAGAAGTTGTGCCAAAAGGATTCATCCGTTTATTGGGGAAGTTCGCGAGCCTTAGCGATGCAGGGATTAAACTTCATTTTTTTACCGGGAATCATGATATGTGGATTTTTGATTACTTTAAAAAAGAATTCAATGCCCAAATATATCATCAACCAATGCTGCGAAAAATAAATCAGAAAGTATTTTTTATTGGGCATGGTGACGGATTAGGCCCCGGAGACCTCAAATATAAAATCATTAAAAAATTCTTCAGAAGTAAAGTTTGTCAATGGACCTTTGCACGATTTCATCCTAATTTTGGAATCGGTATTGCCAACTATTTTTCTAGAAAAAGCCGCGCTACCAATGGAAAAAATGATGAGAAATTCCTCGGTAAAGAAAATGAATGGCTCTACCTCTACTCGAAAGAAATTGCTAAAAAAGAAAAAATAGATTATTTTGTTTTTGGTCATCGCCATTTACCTATTGAACTTCCTATAGATCAATCCACCTATTATAATTTAGGTGAGTGGATAAGCTATTGCACCTTTGCACAATTTGATGGGGAAGACTTTCACATGAAGAGTTGGGTAGATGGTAAAGTACAGCCTTTTATTTTCAATGAAAACAACTAAGGAATCAAATCATTATACCCTTGAAGGGACCGACGATTTAAAAACATTCGTAGACGTGTTTTTAAAAAAAGTAAGCCAAACAAGTTGTGTGGCTTTCTCTGGTGAAATGGGAAGTGGAAAAACCACCCTTATTTCAGAAATCTTAAAAGCAATGGGAATTGATAATCCGCAAGGATCCCCTACCTACTCCATTATTCAATCATATGCATTACCTACCAATAAGAATTGCTACCATTTAGATGCCTACAGAATAGAAAATTCACAGGAGGCATACCAAATAGGATTGGAAGAACTTTTTGAAGAAGATGCCTACTTCTTTGTGGAATGGCCTGAAAAAATAAAAGAATTTCTTCCTATTAACACAATTTGGCTGTATATTCGTGAAATTGAGCAAAATAAACGTCTGATAACTTTCTAAGATGATTACTGATCCTGATATATTAAAGACCCTAATGCAACAAGGTAAATTTCTGCCAAAAGAGGAAATGCTGGAAATTGAAAGAAAAAAAGGAAGCTTAATAATCGGCATTCCTAAAGAATTATCTTTCCAAGAAAGACGGGTGGCATTAGTCCCAGAAGCGGTTGCACTTCTTGTTGCAAATGGTCATCATGTCATGATAGAAACATTGGCAGGTGAAGGATCTAATTTTACAGACAATGATTATAGTGAAGCTGGAGCAGAAATTTCACAAAGCAGAAGTGCCATTTATCAATGTAATTTAATTTTAAAAGTAGCTCCCCCGTCGGAAGAAGAGGTGGACTTAATGCCAGGAAACCAAACATTTATTTCTGCCTTACAAATCTCCTCGCAGCCCAAGGAAATCCTTGAAAAATTAATAAGAAAGAAAATTACAGCCATCGCTTGGGATTATATAAAAGATGAGGAAGGCGTTTATTCGGTGGTGAGAACATTGGGAGAAATTGCAGGTACCACTTCCATATTAATTGCGGGTGAATTACTTTCTTCTTTTTCTTCTGGCAAAGGATTGATGCTTGGTGGAATCGCTGGGGTGCAACCCACAGAAGTGGTTGTTATTGGAGCAGGAACTGTAGGTGAATTTGCCTCCAGGGCTGCCATCGGACTCGGAGCAACCGTAAAAGTTTTTGATAATTCCTTGACTCGCTTACGTAGACTACAAAATGACATTGGAAGTCGTGTATTTACCTCTGTTATTCAACCTAAAGTATTAGAAAAAGCCATACGACGAGCAGATGTTGTGATTGGGGCGTTACGATCTGACTTGGGTAAATCTCCTTGTGTAGTTTCTGAAGAAATGATTCAGCAAATGAAATCCGGCTCCGTTATAATTGATGTAAGCATAGATCAAGGTGGCTGTTTCGCTACCTCTAAAGTCACTAATCACAATGACCCAACATTTATTAAACACGGTGTCATTCATTATTGTGTTCCAAATATTGCATCTCGAGTAGCTAGAACGGCTTCTTTTGCCCTTTCAAATATATTTTCACCACTCCTCTTAGAAATTGGGAATAATGGTGGCGCATCAGAATTAATAAAATACCATTCAGGATTTAGAAATGGAGTTTATATTTATAGAGGAATCTTGACTAATGAAGTACTCGGAAAAGTATTTAATTTGAATTACAAGGATATTAATTTGATTCTACCTGGAATGTAATGGCGCATTTTGTTCCTTTAATCTTTCCAAAAGCAGCCTTAGAACTAACAAAGAAAAATGAGCTGATTTATGTTAATTGCATAATTCGAAAGAAATTATTGGTTTTGACGCCCGAAGAATGGGTAAGACAACATGTCCTCCATTTTTTAATAATTCATAAAAACTATCCCCTTTCAAGATTATCAGTAGAAAAATCCATCAATTATAATGGCTTAACAAAACGTTGGGATATTGTTGCGTATAATGAAGCATTTAATCCACAACTTCTGGTAGAATGCAAACAACCAAACATAAAGATTGGAATCGATACATTCTTACAAGCTGCCACGTACCAGAAAATTATTCAGTCAGAGAATATCCTACTGACCAATGGAAAAGAAACAATTTGTTATAATATCAAGAAGAAGGAGGAGGTTCTAAACGACCTACAAGCAATAGGGAACTACTAATTTTGATTCGTTTCCCAATTCCCAGATTTCATTTTGTGAAATTCGCGCGATAGATAAGCTAATTGGATACGCATAGCATCAAATGCTTCCTCCGTTTCCTGTGTAATCTCTTTTCCTCGGATCTTTAATTGAAGTTTCATATGCATGGCGTGCAAGAGTAATTCAACATCTTGACTTTTGGGCATTTCTGCTTTTTTTCTAAATTCTTCCATATAAACAAGCGACCTATCGACCAACTCTTGGTATTTGGTATCATTGACAACCGTTAATAGCGTTTGATGTAAATAGACTAATTCTAACATTACTTCATCTACTTCACTAATATGTCCGCTCGTTTCCTTACCAGTTTGTTGCAATTCATGCGCTATGGAAGAATACCAATTCTCATATTGCCCTAAAAAAGAAGCATCAGGTAATTGTAATTTCACGTATTTCTCCATTAATAATGGAATATCGAATAAAAATTTCCGGATTGTATCTTCAACATGATACATATAGAGAACATATTCCGCAATATTTTCAACTTTCTTTTGGGCGGCAGTTTGCATTATTTCTTTATATCGTTTTCTATTAATTTTTGATTTTCATTCAAGAAAGCAATAAACTCCTTGGTAACATCCATGGAAGGATTAATATAATTAATTTGACCTCCTTCACCATGAATCATCATTAAATCAATATGATGTAATTCACAATATTTTTTACCTAACACTTCTATTTTCTTACTAATTTCTTCTAATTTCTTCATCGTTTCCTCTTCCAATTTCGCTCCTTCTACTTGTTGGTACTGCATAACAGCCTGCTCCATTTGTTGTGCTTTTTGCTGAATTTGAACCACTTCATTCTGAGAAAGTAGACCACTTCGCTCTTTTTCTGAATTTCGCTGAATATATCCTTTTAATTCGTTCGTTCTTCGTTCCAATTCTGCTTGAAACACCTGCTGCTTTTTTGTTACAATAGCATCTTGTTGCTTGTAAAATAAAAAGTTTTCTTTTATACTATCGTTTGAATAATATACGATCGTTAATCCTTTACTATCATGGGCAACAACTTTAGGTACTGAAGATATTTTAGGTTCTTTCGTTGTACAACAGATCATTAAAAATGGAGCGAGTAAAATTATATAAGTAAATGTCTTCATTCTTTTGGTTTTTTAAATTCTAAAATATCATTACGCATGCTAATAAAACGACTTAAGCAATTAGAAAAAAAATTATCGGAAAGTAATGCTTCGATATCATCTAAATTGGAAAATTGATCCTTGTCAAATTTGAATATTTGCTCGTATGAATCGAGTGTAATTTTCAATAAATACTTTGAATTGTATTCATGAATCTGAATTAAATACCTTGGATGTGAGATTTCTTTAACCAAACGCATAGTGAACAAAAATAACTCTTTAATTCTAACTAAGCAGCGTAATTAAAAAGAAACAGCCTCTTTGTCTTTAATCGCATCGAAAATAAACTTATAGGATAACAATTCTTCAAAATCTTTACCCATTTCCTCTAATTGCACATCATGATCTGGATACGTCCAATGAACCTCCAAGTGATTTTTATTTTCAGCTAATTCATTAAGTAAATAAAGCAGCTTTAATATCTCTAAGGAAGAGGTGGTATTCACGCAATCAAATTGCAAACTTAAGGAAGTATGAACTGGGTTGCTTGCAACATAATTAGTAAGCCATTCATGCGCCTTTATCCAGAAAGTTGCCTCTTGGTCAAGTAGAACTCGACCATTAATCTGCAACACCCCATTAATTTTAAAATTAATTTCAGGACTATTTTCCGTAGCTACAATAAATAAATCTGACATAAGTAGAATTTTATTCGGGGCAAATTTACGCCTAAATGTGGGTATTTGTTGCATCAAGGGAAGCCTTTTTGTAAATAAATAATAAAAAATCAACAATTCGTTTCTATTTATTTAATAGAAAAAGAAATTAATTTTTTTAAAATTATTGTGAGAATAATATAAATGTTTTAATTTCGACCTGTAATTAACTTACACATTACTAAACTCTTTAGATCGGTGAATACTTTATGACTACTATTTTTGTTGCCAAATTAGATTTTGGTGTTAACAGTGAGCAATTAAAAGAATTGTTCGAGCAACACGGAACAGTACTCAAAGCAAATGTTGCTACCGATCGAGAAACAGGTAAATCCCGTGGTTTTGGTTTCGTTGAAATGCCCGATGCTGGTGAAGCAAATACCGCTATTCGTGCTTTAGATGGTTACTTAGTAAACGGAAGGCCAATTGCAGTAAAGGAAGCCGAACAACGAGGCGATACAAGACCAGCGAAACCTTTCGTGCCAGCTAACCGCACAAACGATGATGCGGGCGCTGACAAATTTGATAATAAGCCAAGTTTCTCACCACCGATTATTGAAGGTTTAAAACAAGAACCAAGAAAAAAAGTCAATAAGGATAAAAAATCATCGATAGATAAAGAATCAGATAATCGTACCAAGAAGCCAAAAATGGACGCCTATAAAAAATCTGGGAAGAAATCATCCTTTTTTAATGACGATGAAGACGACATCGATGACGATCTACTTAATTATAAACGTTCAGATGAGGACGAAGATAATGACGATTAAAAAATTCATCGCTTCCATTTCGGCTTAAATAGTAATTTTGTAGCTACATGAGCATGAATTACGCCAATCAATTAAATCATCCAGTATTTAAAGTAGTTTCTAAATACGCGACCGAAAATGGGATTCCCGCTTTTGTAATCGGAGGGTATGTTCGAGATTTACTATTGAATAGACCTTCCAAAGATATAGACATCGTAATTGTAGGAGATGGCCCCGCTTTTGCAAGTGAAATAGCAAAAATAATGCGCGTTAAAAAGGTGTCTATTTTTAAAACATATGGCACAGCGCATTTTGCCTATAAAGACTTAGATGTTGAATTTGTCGGGGCACGAAAGGAATCTTATTCAGCCGAATCCAGAAATCCCACTACCCTTTCAGGCAGCCTTCAAGATGATCAAAATAGAAGGGATTTTACGGTGAATGCCATGGCACTGAATCTTAATGGGCCACAATTTGGCGATCTAGTAGATCCCTTTGATGGTATGACTGATCTCACCAATAAAATACTTAAGTCACCATTAGATCCAGATATAACATTTAATGATGACCCCTTGCGTATGATTAGGGCCATTCGATTTGCGACTCAATTAAATTTTAAAATTGAAAACAAATGCTTGGAAGCAATTCATAGAAATTCAGAAAGAATTAATATCATCACGAAAGAAAGAATCTGCGAAGAATTAAACAAAATTATTTTATCAAATCAACCTTCTAGAGGATTCAAATTACTAAGATCTTGTAATTTACTAGGACATATATTCCCAGAATTATTAGCCCTTCAAGGGATTGAAACCATTGATAACAAAAGCCACAAAGACAACTTCCTACATACGCTGGAAGTATTAGATAATATTTCTGAAACTACTGATAATTTATGGCTTAGATGGGCGGCCATTTTACATGATATCGCTAAACCACCCACAAAAAGATTTGACAAAATAGTCGGATGGACTTTTCATGGCCACGAAGATTTAGGCGCAAAGATGGTTCCTAAAATATTTAAGGCCCTTAAATTACCATTAGATCAAAAAATGAAATATGTACAGAAATTAGTACGATTGCACCTCCGTCCCATTTCTTTAATAAAAGGAACCGTGACAGATTCTGCCATCAGAAGATTGCTGAGTGAAGCCGGAGATGACATTGATGATTTAATGCTACTTTGCAACGCTGACATTACCTCTAAAAACGAATTTAAAGTAAAAAAATATAAAAACAATTTTGAATTAGTTGCTGAAAAATTAAAACTAGTAGAAGAAAAAGATCGAATCAGGAATTTTCAACCTCCAATTACCGGCGATTTCATAATGAAAACCTATGGAATAGAACCCTGTGCTGAGATTGGCACTATAAAAAGCCTTATTAAAGAAGCCATACTAGAAGGTAAAATCAAAAATAATTTTGAGGAAGCTAAGGAAGAAATGCTAATTTTAGGAAAATCATTGGGACTAAAAATTTCCCGCATTTAATTTAATAAACGAAAACATGCCAGGACTTAAATTTAGAGTTTTACTCGATTCGGATAATCAAGAGGAAATTTTTAGAGATATCCTGATTTCAGATTTAGACAATTTTGAGAATTTTTTCCATACTATTCTTACTGCCTTTGAATTTAAAGGAAAAGAAATTGGTAGTTTCTATGTCTCAAATGACGATTGGGATAAAGGCCATGAAATTAATTTGCTAGACATGTCTTACGACGATGATGCCATCGATGCACCATCTGCTGTGATGAAAGATGCCATCATCAAGAATTTTTTAGAAGAACCCGATCAAAAATTCATTTTGGTATATGATTTTATGCGCATGTGGATTTTTCTTATCGAATTAATCGGCTTCGATAAAAATGACCCTGAAAAACCTAGCATACTTTTAAGCATCGGCAAACCGCCAAGTGAGCAATCAAAAGATATTATGGATGAAAACCTCTTTATAGATAATCAAAATCTTGAAGATGAAGGCGACGTTGATGACGATGACGACGATTTTGAAGATGGTTATGAAGAGGATGATTTAAACGGTTTCAATGAATATGAATATTAAACAACAAGATCCAATTGGACAGGCCATTCTAGATTTTACGAAATCTAAAAAACCATTTGATATTATCGTTAATGCGGATATGTGCGATGACGATATTATCCCAATTGAAACCTTATTCCGGAGCTTTGAAGAAATGCCACCAATGGAACAAGATGCCATGCAGCTATGTCGCGGAAAAATTCTAGATGTGGGTGCCTGTGCTGGTCCTCATAGCAGATATCTTAGCGATTCCGGTTTTAATGTTACAGCAATCGATACCTCACCGGGTGCTATATTATACTTAAATGAAATCGGGATCAATGCACATCAAGTAGACTTTTTTGAATTTAATCCCAAAGAACAATTTGATACCATTCTTATGCTTATGAATGGTATTGGAATCGCTGGAACCATAGACAATATAGAACGGACATTAGAAAAAGCAAAATCACTTTTAAAGCCTGGCGGTCAATTAATTTGTGATTCATCTGACGTTAAATTTTTATACGAAGAAGAAGATGGCTCATTTTGGATGAATTTGAATGCTGCCTATTATGGAGAATTTAAGTTTAAAATGAATTATAAAAAGATAGAAGGCCCTTGGTTCAATTGGTTATACATTGATTATGATAAACTGCACATGGCGGCCAAAAAATGCGGATTTAAAAGCAGTAAAATTGCAGATCAAGATCACCATTACCTTGCTCACCTTATCCTGTCTTAGATGAAATGCCTAGCTGCCCTTCTCTTTTTATCTATATATTCCTATTCCCAATCCTCTAAATCATCGCTTTTGTGGGAAATTAAAGGACCACATCAAACAAAGAGCTCTTATATTTTTGGGACCATGCACCTCATGGATGAAGCCCATTTTTATTTTCCAAAGAAGCTAGAAAAAATAGTTTCGACAGTCGATGCGGTTTGCCTAGAAATAGGAGATGTACAGCATACACTTATAAATCCAGCACTATTAATGCTGAAAGAAGGGAGTTTTTTAGCAAAACTCTCCGAAACTCAAATCGATTCATTATGCAGTTGGGCCAAAATACAGCTATTAATGGAAAAAGATCAATTTATCGCTAATTTTTCAAAAGCAAAGCCTTTCCTCATCTTTCAACTCATACTACAAAATGAATTACCCAATTCTCTTCAATCGCAAGAAATAAAAATGGAGGAGATGTTGGCGACAAAGAAGAAAAAAACGACTATAGGATTGGAAACGATTGAAAGTCAATTAGCCCTGTTTGATAGCCTTCCTGTGAATAGCCAAATAAATTTAATAATGACAGAATTAGCAGATGTATCAAATGTGCTAACTAATTTTAATCTCACGCAAGAAAACTATCTCATGCAGGACGTCGATAAAATACATGAAGAGCTAATGAAAGACATAACAGACCCCTACTTCAACTTTAAATTTATTGATGAAAGAAATGCCAATTGGATAGAAAAAATAAAGAAATTGACCGCCAACCAATCAATACTATTTGCAGTAGGTGCAGGACATTTAGGAGGGGAGAAAGGTGTGTTAAAACTCCTGGAAAAAGAAGGTTTTACTATAACTCCGATACAATTATGAATAACATAATATTACTAATATTACCATTAATGCTGGGGGCTTGCTCCACCTATTCTGACCAAGATCTTTCTTCGTTTGATAAAACGATACAAGCGCACATCGCTAAAAATAAATTAAAGTTGAACAAAACGGATTCAGGATTATATTTCAAAATAACAAAAATGGGTTTGGGACGAAATATTCGGTATCAAGATAGTGTAAGCATCTCATATACGGGAAAATTATTGAGTGGTAAATTAGTTGACATTCAAACGAAACCAATCACATTTGCGGTTAAAGATTTAATCATGGGGTGGAAAGAAGCATTGATAATGTCTCAAAACGGAAGTGAAATTTCTATGATTATTCCCCCAAGCTTAGGATATGGCGACCATAAATTAGAACAAATACCTCAAAATGCAATCTTAAGCTTTGATTTGAAGGTTTGGGATGTAAAATAAACAAGGATTTAACACTCAATCAAAACTCATTAATTACATTTGCAAGAATAAAAAAGTTATCTATAATAATATGAGCGTTCTAGTAAATAAAAAATCAAAAGTTATTGTTCAAGGCTTTACAGGAAGTGAAGGGACATTTCATGCAGGCCAAATGCTGGAGTATGGAACCGATGTTGTTGGAGGCGTAACGCCAGGAAAAGGCGGTTCAATACATTTGGAGAAACCTGTATTTAATACGGTAAAAGAAGCAGTTGATAAAACGGCAGCCGATGTTTCAATTATTTTTGTGCCACCTGCATTTGCAGCTGATGCCATCATGGAAGCCGCAGAAGCAGGAATTGGACTGATCGTTTGCATAACGGAAGGGATCCCAGTTAATGACATGATAAAAGCAAAAGAATATATTAAAGGCTTTAATTGCCGATTAATAGGCCCTAATTGTCCGGGTGTTATTACTGCTGGTGAAGCAAAAATAGGCATCATGCCAGGATTTGTTTTTAAAGAAGGGAAAATAGGAATCGTTTCTAAATCTGGGACACTCACCTACGAAGCAGCGGACCAAGTATCAAAAGCAGGAATGGGGATTTCTACCGCTATTGGAATTGGAGGCGATCCAATAATTGGAACCACAACGAAAGAAGCCGTTGAACTGTTAATGAATGACCCAGAAACAGAAGGAATTGTAATGATTGGAGAAATAGGTGGGAATCTTGAAGCAATTGCAGCTCGCTGGATTAAAGAAAATGGAACAAAACCTGTAGTTGGATTTATTGCTGGTGAAACAGCGCCAAAAGGAAGAACAATGGGCCATGCAGGTGCAATTGTTGGTGGTGATGATGATACAGCAGAAGCAAAGAAAAGAATCTTAAGAGAATGTGGAATTCATGTGGTGGATTCACCAGCAGAAATAGGGAAAAAAATGGCGGAGATTTTAAAAATCACTGCTTAAAAATAACAGTAATCAAAGCGACTTAGGTCGCTTTTTTTTTGAAATCAATTCCAAAAATCCCAAGTGATTCCGAATTTTAGTTGCCATGATGGAAGCGTATAACCTTCCATGAATAATTGACTTCGATCACTTATGAAATAAGCGATATTATCCAAGCGAGCAAAAAACCGGAATGTTTCGACCTCTAAACCAATCAATACACCCGCATTTAATAACGGTTTCTGAACGACTGAATTCGGCAAGTTGGAGAAGTCAATAATGGTCATAGTTGGAATAAGTCTTGGGGCTCTATAACTACTTGAATACATGATGTCTAGCGCAGCAAGTGCCTTTAACTTTTTAGCTTTAAAGATCCCCCCTTTCACCATGGTTCGAGCAGAAATCATGTGCATTGGATAAAACTGATACTCCTTATCCATAAGTGTTAGTAGGTATGATGGTGATACCTCAACAGTACCTAATTTAATCGTTCCATTTAATCCAACTTGGCCAAGTACCTGTTGACTCAAATTTGAATTATTCACCCATGATTGTCCGTCATAAACATAAACCTGTCGCGATGCTTGCCAATTATAACTTAATGCTAAATAATGTTTACCAAACTTTTCTCGAATTAATCCATGAATAGAATAAACCTTTTGCAGGGAAAAATCTGAAAGTGAATAGCTGCAATTATTAGCTTGATAAAAGCGTTGAAAAGCGAGAGGAGCTATCTGAGCATTTGAATTCTCTATATACAAATAATGACTTCCTTTTCGCCAACTAGCAGAAGAAATGATAGACCAAGCATTTTTTGCGCCAATAAGATTATACGAAGCGTCATTAGTTATTCGCCAATTCCCAAATTTTAAAGTGCCGTTATAAAACAAACCCAGTTCTAAGGTATCACGTATGGGGCCTTGATTGGTGTAGCGCCAATAATTGGAATTAATACCCATATTTAAAAATAACTTTCTTGTCTTGTACCCAATTCCAAGTTTATTTGTCAAATCAACCACGCCATAATGATCCGAGGTCGTGGTACTATCATATTGAATCAGTGAATACAGCATATTTAATTGATCCTCCTCATGATAATAACGATCCAAGGAGCTTAATTTAGTATGAAAAGTCAAGCCAAAAAATCGCGAAGAATCTTTTGCAGAAAAATCGATGAAATTGGCTAACTGAATAGTTCGTAAAGTAGAATTTGAATAAGCATTCTCTTTTTTTACAGGAATGAGAGTTAATGAATACAGCGTTGCTAAAGAATCAGCAACAATTCCATTGGATAAATTTCGACTTTCCTTTGAAAAACCTGCATCAAAACGAAAACTATAAATCCGTGAATTTTTAGCAATGGCCAAAGCATAATCAGAAGATTTCCATGCCGAATTACGATAAAATCCAGTTGAAGCATTATTAGCAGCCTTCAAATTGACTATCCAATCTTTTCTAAATACCTGGCTATAAGAAAAAGTCAAATGTTGCACCCCTTGACTTCCAAAAGTATAGGCTACTCCAATATGAGGAAGCGCGGTGTAGTGCAAGATTGAACGCTTATTATTAGGTACATGGAAAACATTCCCTGCAGGTAAAAGCATCGAAAATGGATCTAAAAAAGACCCTAATGACAAAGGGGGATTTAAAGGAAACACCCTAGATGAAGATTGGCTTTGCTGATCTATGGAATCTAAACTTCCGTTTGTTTTGTGCGCATATGATAGCGTATCAAAAGTTACCACCCCCAAATTGAGCTGCGAATAGGCAGTGAAACTAAAAAAGAAAATTACCTGAAAAAAGTATTTCATGATAAACAAACTTAATAAAAAAAGGGGCTTGAGGCCCCTTTTCAATATTTTTCAATCAAGTATTACAAAGCGTTAACCAATACTTGTAAACCTGATTTTAAGTTAGCAGCTTTGTTTTTATGTATAATGTGTCTCTTAGCTAGTTATCAAGCATCGCAACAACAGTAGGGAATAATTTCTCAGCTTCAACACGGTCTTTCATTTCGCGCAATCTTTTGGTAGCGTTTCTTGCCGTTTTGTGCTGATATTTATTCAATACACGTCTAGTTTCGTTTGTACGAATCCTTTTGATTGATGATTTATGATTTGCCATAATCTATAACTTTAATTTACTTTTTTATTTATTGTACTAATTGCTCAAAAGCAACTAGTTTACTCTTGTAGCCCATAGGAGAATCGAACTCCTGTTTCCAGGATGAAAACCTGATATCCTAACCACTAGATGAATGGGCCAAATCACTCAAAAGGTTAATTTTGGAGTGCAAATATACAGTTAAAAACAATAATGACAAACGAAAATTGTCTTTTTTTTATATATTTTCTGATTCTTCCGACAATCTTTTAAAACCTAAACGTTTGGCAGTTTTCAATTTTAATTCATCGCCGATCTGCTGAATCTGAAAACTGCCAAACGTTAGG
>Ga0214919_10001476_pt1 | contig 38464 bp, 38 predicted proteins | sample LL1503_MetaG_FD_177994 | JGI IMG/M metagenome (GOLD analysis project Ga0214919, IMG submission 177994) | Freshwater microbial communities from Lake Lanier, Atlanta, Georgia, United States - LL-1503 | ecosystem: Environmental > Aquatic > Freshwater > Lake | place: USA: Georgia | collected...
AGTAGTGCGTTTTATGAATGTCGTGGTTTAACTGGGTCGTTGGATCTTTCAAGCGTAATTACGATTGGAAATTTTGCATTCTATAATTGTGTTGGTTTAACTGGGTCGTTGGTTCTTTCAAGCGTAGTTACGATTGAAAATAGTGCATTTCAAGACTGTAGAGGATTCAATAATGAACTCCTTATACTGCCGGCTTCTCTAACTACCATAGATAATCAAGCATTCAATACTTGCTCGATTCCTTCCTATGATTTTAGGGGTTGTGGAAACATCACAATAGACAGGTCTATATTTATCCAACAATACTTGCGTGATGTTTACGTATATATAACCCCAACTCAGACTGTAACAGGAACACCCTATCCATACGTGAATTTCTTCTTTTACACTACGACCATTACATTCACAGGCGCGCCAAACAATGTCGGCATTGGCCAACCGGTTGATATAACTAGTTATCTTGGTAGCAATCGTCCAACGGATCCTTACGTATACGCATTCGATCCCGCGCTGGCAAGAGTCGATTCCCCTAATATAATTACCTTGTTGACTAACACGGCAACAACCATTAACATTAGTCAAGCCGCAAATGACAATTATGGACCATCAAATGTAATTCCGTATCTCTTGAACCCAAACCTTATTGTTGAATCCATCGATGATGTACATAAACTGGCATGCGTGACTGGAGTTTACGGAACAGTCCAAGATCTAGTAATACCATCAAAAGCAACCATCGATGGTATTGAATATACGGTCGTTGCTATTGCAGATGATGTCTTTGTCGACAAACTTTCAGGTACGATTACTTTCCCGTCCACGTTAACCTCGATTGGTGCATCCGCCTTTCGAGGCTGTGCATTAACCGGTATGCTCATTCTCCCTCCCAACTTAACTGTCTTGAATGATTACGTTTTTGCAGAGTGCGACTTTACCAGCATGGCCCCTCCAACCCAATTGACCCATATTGGCGCACGCGCCTTTTACAACCTTCCTTTGTTTGTCTATGATTTTACCCAATGCGAATCTTTGTCTTATATTGACCCAAGTGCATTTGATGAGTACAACCAAAGTTTTTTGGACATCAACGTCTACGTGTCCCGATTCACGTATGAACGTATCCGAAACTTCCCATTTCCACCTTACGTAAAATTGCATACAGGCGTTCCCGTCTCCAACATTTGCTTTGTCGCAGGCACACTCGTCAAAATCGACCAAGGCATCTTCCCCATTGAATCTCTAACGCGAAAACATACCTTGCGTGGCCAACCCATTACGCTGACCAAAACAAAACACGATGATCCTTACCTCGTGAAAATTCAAGCCTATGCCTTTGACCAATTCCCCACGCACGACACGTATATGAGTATGAACCATCGGGTCTATTTCAACGACCGTGTGAAAGCACGTGACTTGGTGAACGGAGTAACCGTAACGCTCGTCGATTACCACGGAGAACCGCTCTACAATGTGCTCGTCAAGGCGCATACCTCGATGCTGGTCCATGGCATGCTCGTCGAAACGTTAGACCCGACCTCACCGATTGCCTTATTGTACACGTCCAAGTTATCCCCCAATCAAAAAAATCAATTGATTGAGAAACTGAATCGACAAACCGAATACGAAGACATTGTGATACATTTAAAAAGAAATCAATAAACATACCCAATGAACTTGGATATGGACATTGAACATTATACCCTTGCAGAATTGGAAACGTTGTATCGTCTTGAACCCGATTACACGGCATCCCACGTATTGGATGGGGAACGGCAACTCTATAAAAAACTAATCAGCAAGATAGTTCTCTTATCCATGCAAGAGAGCCTCACTACATTTTTGAAGCAAGCCACCGAACGTCTCTTACCACCTGAACAAGAACCTGAAAAAGAAATCGAAAAAGAAAAGATTCACGTGTTCACGGTGGATTCCATGTATCGTCCACCCGCCTCTAAAATCCACGATTTTGTCTATACCTTACCCGAACCCTTACGCATTCGTTCCTTACAAATGGAATGCATCGACATTCCTCTTGTGTGGAATGAATTTCACAAAGCTCAATTCTTTTGGAACGACCTTTCCGTTCATCTCCCAGACGGTACGTATACCCCCTCTGAACTTGAAACGTTATTGTATGACCTTGCCTCCATTAGAATCACGATTCGTCATCGAACCATGATACATTCTTCCGAACCGTTTACGATTGATTTCGGAAAACGATTCAAATCGGCTGGATGGATCATGGGGTTTCGACGAGAAAAATACAAAAGCACCTACAATGTGTTGACGTCCAAACACGAACTTGAATCGGAATCCCGATTCGGATACTTGACCGAATGTATGTACGTAGACGTGTATGACTACCATGACGCGTGTACAAACAAGACGTACGAACACCTCTCAAACTACATTATGGTGTACTTTCCGGCCGTAAACCAACAACGCATTCAACAGTACCATTGGTCACGCATCTATCCAGAGCCGATTAAGCTGGAACGTCTTCGCATCCAATTGTTCAATAAATTTGGGGAACCCTTTTTAAATCAAGCCGACTTTTCCATTCATTTCGCGATTCAATTGGTCTAGTTGGTCTATCTTATACGAAGCGTAACCTAAAAAGGACATTAGAAAATACAAGGGCAGCTCCTTGAGTAGTTCGATCGTCTTTGCTTCATTGAGTTTTTTGTCTACGTACATTCGTTTGTTCAAACGTTTCCACACCTGGAGACCTTCATTGTCGTGGGCCTTCTCGAGATCAATCTTATAGCCAATCAGTATGAGAATATCATTGTTGATGTATCCTAAATACTCACTCTCTGGTTCTCCAAAGAAGGCAGTGATGCGCTTGTACTTGTTTATCAATTGTTGTATCACAATCGTTCGCTCGATATCACTTTCGCAACAAATGTCTTGCTTTTTTGAAATATAGTTGTGTATTCTTGACCTAAGCGTCTTTTTTTTTGAATATGTCTTGGGTGTCTTCATACAATGAGCATATAAAATATTCTCTATTTATATGCTCTTTTATGGTGTGTTTTATTTCATGTTGTTTGCCTTTTTCGTATCCACCTTTGCCTTTACCCAGGTGGATTCGTCTCACAAACCTCTATTGTTTTTAGAAATGTGTATTACTGGGATCTCCAGTTTCATGTATTACCTGTTTCTCCATAACATGGATACACCTCATACCATTTCCTTACTACGGTACAAGGGATGGTTTATCACCACGCCATTGATGTTGGTCGCACTCCACACGATTCTCCATTCTACCGTTTCGTTGGTGTATCTGATTGGGCTGGATTGGCTCATGTTGTTGGCGGGTTATTTAGGTGAACTTCACCTCTCGTCTCGTATCACGGCGATGGCTGGATTCATTCCTTTTTTCCTCTTGTTTTACGCCTTGTATTCTACCGCATCATTCACCGCCTTTACGTATGTCCTTTTCTGGGTATATTTTGCCGTATGGAGCGGTTATGGCCTTGCGTATTTGTGCAAAGAATCCTTAAAAAATACCGTGACCAATGTCCTCGATGCACTAGCAAAGGCGGTGGTGGCCATTTCCGTATCTCTGTATTTCATGACCTCCTAGGAATAACAAGATTTTGGTCAACGGCATTTTATCTGGAGGTATTGTATGATTTACTTACGTTCAATTGGAACAATGCGGTCTGCACCGGCCACCACCCTTGCGTCAAACACGGCTTCACACGATTCTTTTTTTGCCTTGAAACGTGCCATGACCCTTGCCAAAACTGAACAGAATCAATTGCCGAAAGTCGGTGTCATGTCCAGTTCTCAGCGAACCGGATTGCAAGTCGCTTCTTTTGCAAATCGACGCACCCGATTCCAAAAAGGCAACGGAAACGACGTGAAATGTGCCTTGGCCAAAGTTCGTGGGGGTGGATGTGTCGCTCCCAAGAAAAAGGGTGCGGTAAAAAATTGAAAGTCTTTAGCGATTCCTTTACGTAACATGGCTCGAAAGGTCTTTGCCAACGAGGATTTAAAGCGTCACATTTTCTCCTTTGGCTATCCTGAACACATTGCATTTATGAAATCTCTGAAGGAGGTCTTGCAAGTCGATTCTTTTCAGTTTTATCATAGGTATTATGAAGACCGATGCGACCGATGTATTTATGATTATTTGATGGATGAGTTTACGTCGAAGGAACTTGTAGAGTGGACCAATTATTTTGCCCGATGTCGATGTTGCACACGTCATTCGCACGACAAACCTTATATCAGAAACAGTGTAGTTATCTACACCCCGAAAATACTTTCAACCGATGATTGCGAGTGCCCTTGTCGTTCTCTTGGACGCAATTGTGCACGAGTCTATGAAATTATAGGATGAAAGTGTATGAAATACGTATTCCGAACCGTATTGTTTCATTTCACTTGCATCTTATTTTTTGGATACCTATACATGTTGTCTAAACATGGCTTTGTGTCGATGGAAGGTCACAAGATTGATGCACTGGATTGTTTCTTTTTATCCACGACGGTTCAATCTGGCGTCGGATATGCGTTGGTCAGACCCAACACACACCTTAATAAATTAATGATTATACTTCAACAATTTTGTATGTTGTCCACCAACGTGTTTCTCTTGTATTTTTTAACTCAAGGATAGTTCACCACAAAATATGAATGGCTAGATTATTTGGCGAGTATGGATTTGATTTCCAATTTCCGCGAATGTGGGTCGCTCTCGTCAAATATCGTTTACGACGCATCTCATCGTGATGCTTCGTATAATCTTCGTATCCCATTTGCCCGAAATGAACCCATTTACCGGACGGATCTTTGATTTGGTATTTCTTTGCTTTACGTGTAGAAGGATACAATGGAACGGTATGTCCAAAATACGCATTCGCTCGTTTTTGGGCAATCGAAGGCGTGCTATACTTTGTTAGGCTCATGGATTGAGGATACAAAAAAAAATAGAAGGAATGACTATGGCGAACCCAACCTTGTACAATCGGATTTGGAAGATTCAAACCGGAGGAAGTTCCAAAGAGATTTCAAAGCTCTTGTTCGAAAAAAAAGAATTGTTGGTAATGACCTTTGCCAATCTCCTCGTACAAGCCTTGATTACCTTCTATTCCCTCAAAAAGTATTCCACGGAAAAAAAGAATCGATATGTCAACATTGGCGTGTGGGTAGGTCTATTTGGCGTGGTCCTTCTGATCAGTCTCGTGGCCATGCCCATGTGGATGAAGTTCCTTTTGTTTTGTGCATTCTCCTACGCTTGGGGATATACGTTATCGGACGTCGCGAGTTTTGACATTCTGTACGATGCGTGGATAGGTACCGTGAGTATTTTCGGGGTGATGTTCGCGTTGGGTGTCATGATGATTGTATCCGGTATACATTTAGGCGTTAAAACGGGTATGGTCCTCTTTTATACGTTGCTTGGATTGATTCTGGCCACCCTGTTTACAACCAGTAAGATTCTCACCTACGTGGGAATTATACTCTTCTCGGTCTACATCCTGTATGATACCAACCAAATATTACAAAAGAATTACTACGGCGATTTTATCACGGCTTCCTTGGATTACTACTTAGACCTTCTGAATCTATTCACGAATTTGGTGAATTTGAATCAGGATTAGACAACTTTTAAAGTATTCCCTTGAGAGGTGTCTTTCCACACTGCACCAGCAGGTAATCCTGCCGAACTAGTTGGAATATTTTGTAAGATGAGATTTCCCAATGCCTTTGGTGTGATAGTGATGGTTCCAGTGCCAATTGAACCACTCGCATCTATCGCCATATTCAGCGTAGATGTTTTGAGGGCATTTCCATTCAAGTCTAAGGGTCGAAAGGAGTTATTTTCATTATCCGCCCCATTGAATAAAAAGACTTGTTGCGGTGTCCCATTCACAGCACACCATACACCAATCGCTCCGTCGTCACCACCTCCAGCTGAAGAGTTTGTCACTTGACAGGTCAAACGACCGAACTCGGTTTTCACACTTAAATAGTTCTTCGCAAAATAATGGTTGCTTCCAATATAATCTCCCACAACCACATTCCGCCCCTGTTTGTAGTAATAGACCGTAGGCACACCGCTCGTATTTCCTACGGTGGTTGAACTATTTTTTAACTCGATCATTGGATTGGATAAAAACCCCTCGTTCAACGTATTCAATAGCATTTGACCTAATGCTTTTAACTGTGTGTATGTCCCGCTTACGGTATTTGTTAAATTAAAATCGGCGTAGGTCATATTTAATAATTCGCCTGTCGAATTGTTGACCACTTGAATAATGGTAGATTGGATAAGGGTAAAAAGGTTTCCCGCTTGATTACTTATTTTCGTACTTAATGCTCTATACCAAGTTGAGTTTGTTGTATCTATACAAGTAATACCTTGGTTGTCAAGTTGAGAGAATTGAGAGGCAGATACAGAAGGCAGTGTCAAAGACGAAGGTTGTAGTTGAATGTTTTGTCCGTTTAGAAAAATGTTATTGGACGGGGCAGATAGAGCGACTTCACCCGTAGGAGAACTCATTGTAATGTTTTGATTGCTTTGAATAGTAAATCCACTTGGCGACGGGTAATTATCCAAATGAGATATACCACTACCACCCGCATTATTAAGGGTTAAACCTAAACTATCATTCCCGCTTGGGGTAGAACTCGCAAAAAAGACATTACTATTCGCCAAACTCCCTTGCTTGGAAGTCCCCATTCCATCCGTATCCTGAATAAGGACAGTATCTTTGCCTACAATAGTATTCGTAGTCCCAAGGCTTCCCGGACCATTAATAATCGCATACTGATCAGTTGCAGTATTTCCTGCTCCTAAAACTTGTCCGTAATTGGGCGTTACCCCCGCAGAAGAGGCGATAATGGCCGTCCAAGTTGCAGAGGAAGAACCATCGCTTACACCTGTTCCCGAAAGAGTTGTATTTATTGGTGTAGCGGGGTCGGTATTGTAAATATTCAAACTCCCAGTATCCAATGTTGTTCCATTGTGATAAGTTGTAATATAATTATGACCGTCCAAATTAATAGACTGTCTTGTGATGGTTGTAGTAGAAGGAGTAGTTGAAATAGCATTGTTGGAAACCACCATCCCGTCGTTGTTAATGACCGTTTGTTGACTATCATTCGTATTCGCACTTGTAATCACACCTTGTTTGATGGAAGTATACGTAGGTGTAGACCCCACACCAAACTGATTGAATACAACTCCTCCTTGGTAATCCATAATCGAACGAATCTCAAAGTCTTTATCGGTTGTATTGTATAGATTCATACCATACACCGTGCCTACATTGCCTGAATCGTCTGCCTGTATATTCACAGTTGCCGTAGGGGTGGTTGCATTGTCTGTTATGAAAATCCTATCTTGCACCACCAGAGTATTGCTCCCCACGCCGGTATTGGGTTGAATCGAACTGAATCGTGCATTGTCCACTGTGCTAAACGAACTATGTAGATGAGAATAACTGGCGGAGCTCTCATAATACGTGGTTAATGTTCTGAGTTGGTTATTTGGGTTGTTTGCGTACACATTCAACGCCAAGTACGTGCAGACGGCTAAATCCGTATAGGGAACAGTCAAGGATGCCGTATATTGTTGTATATTGGTTGATGCAATCAGTACACTAGAAGAGGGGCCAATCGTCACGGATGTTCCTCCTAGAACAAGTTCGAAATATAGCGAAACTCCATTGCCTGCATTTAAACTCGCAAAAATATTCAAATCCCAAACACCCTCGGGAATGAAAAGAGGACTATTTAGGTTTGCCAATTCATTGGCAAATGAGGTAACAGGTGTGACCGAATTTCTGGGCAATGGGGTAGACACCGTGATTGATGGTGTACTTCCCGTCATCGAAAGTAACTTGTAGTTGGGGATGGTGGACGATTGACTTTGGTTTAGGTATAATAAAAGTCCACTAGATGTTCCCGCTGGTCCTACATCTCCGGTAGGACCTACATCACCTGTTGGCCCTGTAGGCCCTTGCATACCGGTGGGTCCTGTATCACCCGTGGGCCCTTGCAGGCCGGTTGGTCCTTGCATGCCTGTAGGTCCTGTATCACCCGTTGGTCCTTGCATACCTGTAGGTCCTGTATCACCTGTTTGTCCTTGCATGCCGGTTGGTCCTTGCAGGCCGGTTGGTCCTGTATCACCTGTTTGTCCTTGCATGCCTGTAGGTCCTTGCAGGCCGGTTGGTCCTGTATCACCTGTTTGACCTTGCATACCTGTAGGCCCTTGCATACCGGTGGGTCCTGTATCACCCGTGGGCCCTTGCAGGCCGGTCGGTCCTTGCATGCCGGTGGGTCCTGTATCACCTGTAGATCCTTGCATACCCGTTGGACCTATCTCGCCCCTATATCCCATTGGACCATATCCAACCACATAAGCCATATTCATGAACAATATAATAGATTCGAACAAACACTTAATCGTTTACCTTTTCAATGTATCGGATTGCATCCGGTCCACACTGTGTCACGTTTTTACGTGCCATTTCGGCGAACGTATTGTGATAGCTACATTTAGCCAAATCCGTCCACTTATAATTGGGTGGAGGCACAAAGTATTTGCATCTCAGACAACTGATGGCAAATAAACTGAACTGCATAATTTTCCACATTTCTTCTTTTTATATCCTTTATCTGGTTGTTGCCGGCTGTTTTGAATTACCAAGAGATCCATAATAGACGCTTACGGGGAGAGCATATTTGGATGGTGTCTGGGTTTGCGGAAGGGCTTGTCCCGTTGCCGGATTCAATCGAAACATAAAAAGGAGCAAACTTGCAATCACCGTCATTAACAAAAAGGGAATGGAGATGATGAGCCATGCAACAATACCCAATTCCTGGTCACACAAGGCATTGAGCAACAAGGTAAACACCACGCCAATCCAGAGTTCGATGACGGCCGTATTGTACAGTCCTCGATACGTATCAATCACGACATGGGTAAACGAATACACCAAATAAATCAATGCAGGCATACACAATTTATTCATTACCTTATCCGGATTTTTTTTTTCGTTCAAAGGACTCTAGAGTTCTTCTACCGTATGTTATGGACATTGACTTGATTTGTCGTCAAACGAACTACACGGTAGAAGAAGCCACCCTCAAATTGGCCGAATTCAAAGAACCCATGAAGGTCATTAAAGACTACATGGGGATTCGTCCAAATCCACCCCTCCCCCCAAAACCCTACACCCTACTCAACGAATTTATGAACTTAAAGGGGCGTTAAGCTTCTTTCGACACAATCGATACTCTTGTTTTTTTGGCTGAGTCATGTACTCGGTAGAACACTGAATCATTTCGGGATACGTACAACAAATCGGTTTGTCTACCACAATCATCACGGAATTGTCTCGTATCGCATTTCGATATTCACGAATCGTAAGTGTTCCAAAATACTTATTCAGCAAATAATGAGGAGGAGGTGCTGGAATAATCGGCTTGGTATACGAATAGACACTTCCATATAAGTCGTTTAACAAATGATACTGTTCGAATTTGGTAGATTGGTCCAATCTTTGCTGAAAGAGAAAACCGGCAGCGCATTCCGGACAACAGAACGACCCATACACTTGATATTGCCCTTGATAAATGGTTTTGGGTATATATACGGGCGGGTTCTCAAATGCACACGTACACCAAAAACAATCGGATCTTCCGTTAATGTCATTGACATGGAGACGCGTAGAGATATTCTTTAGTTTTTGATGAAGCGTATCTTCCGTATAACTGTTTAATTCGGCGTGGCACATCTCTTGTGTATAGGGTTCCACGCCAGTCGAATTAAAGACTACCTTTTCAATGTCTTTACTGCTACACTTCAAATGTAAAATAATGTTTTGAACGACCGGTATTTCTTTCAGGGTCTGTCCCGTCGTCTCAATCAGTTTTCCCCCTTTGGGTTTACGCCCTCTCTTTTTGGCTTCCATATGCGTTCTTGGTTAAGAATCAGTTTAAATGTATTTACGATATGTTAATCGAGATTTACGTCTTCGTTTGCCTCCACTGGGTTTAAACAATCGTTCGAATGCATTGTGATAATTTTCCCAAGAATGACGTTCCAATGGATCTTCTTTGAATGTTGTAGGAATACTAAAAAATCGACTAAATTGTTTGTCATAGGGAACATCGTATTTGTGAAGGTGAATCCCTTTGGGTTTGTCTCCAATGTCATCGTACATCATATAATAGGGCAAATAATGACCATACGATGCATTCCCTTTCACGATAAACCCATCTATAACCATCGCCTGTTTTTCTGGATGACTATACTGCGAATAATTAAATATAATATAATATATATGAAAATTTTTGTAATAGGATTTAATAAGACAGGAACAAGTAGTTTAGATTTTTTATTTAAAAAAGTAGGAATAAATGCTGCTCATACAACTAAACCAGTTATGACAATTATAGATAAGTATGATGCATTTAGTGATGGTAATCACGTAAGCTCTCGTTTTAATCATTTTAAATACAAGACCAATTTCGAAGTGGTTAATTTCTAGATATAAACATGCTGATACTCGTAATTTTCAACCATGCTGGTGTTGGCCTGTATCTGATGATTTGACAAATACGTGGATTTCAGATAGAGAGAGACATTATAAAGATATACTGGATTTTTTTGCAGATAAACCAAATCAGTTACTAATTATAAATATTGAAAAACCAAAATGGGAAACGGTTGTAGCAACATTCATCCAGAAACCCACAGAATTATTAGAGGTACATTCTAACAAAAGAGAATTAAATAATGAAACAGATAAAATTGTATTAATTACAGATAATGTTATAAAATGTTTAAAACAAAGAGGGTATAATGGCAGCGAGCTCTTATTGAAAGATTTTGATATAACCTCATATAGATATACATCATATTTATAAGCATGAATTTGCACCTTTCGATATCTAACTATTTAAATGTGTAAAATAACAAATACGGCTATATTTATGATATAAAATATATGGATTGTTTAATAAAAACAATATTCCGTATTTAACTGTCAGAATAGTTTTTATGAGCACGTTTTCGTTTCCTCGATTTCATATGATATATCACGATATGTTTTTAATCCCCGTATTGTTGTAAAAGAACTGTTCCGTTCGATTGAACACGGTCGGTGTGGCTCGTACCGATGCAAACAGAAAAGGATGAGGTTGCACCTCTTGCTGTGATGGGATGGAAGTTTGGTACAGACTACTCTTGCTCGAGGGGATATAATCTTTCGGTCGATAGAGGTTGGTTTCCGTATCGATGGTGTTAGCTTTCCCAGACCACGGCGCACTCGTGGCCGGTAGGAATTGGGTGGACGTATTAAACGGTTTGGACGATTGGATAGGTACACTGGATTCCACTCTGGAGTCCACCATCGGCATGGTACAATATTTCGTAGGTACGGGTCTCGGTGAAAAGTAAAAAGCAGGAGTATCGCCTACATTTCGCTCCCTTAATCGTTGGTTCAATTCTTCCACACGGCTCATACTATCTTATATATAAAATTGAAATGTTATCCTAGACGAATCGATTCAAAACGCTTCCATTATGAATTATATATTTATTGCAAATCGTCGTTCAGATGATCCAGAGGATGCAGGTGTTTATGTTCTGAACGACGGATCAGTATCTGTCAACAACTTTCTCAATGCCAAGATGGCCAACGAAGCTGCCAAAGCTGCTGGGGATGCATACGCGTTTATTAATACGCAGATGCGCCTGAATCTAGCCGCACGCGTTATCCTACACGAGATGGGAGACTATCCAGAATAACTCTACACGCTTTTTTAATAATTCGTTAAATCAATTAAACAGCCTCCTCTCGTATAAAATATGGAACATTTAACGGATACCGAAAAACAATTGATGGAACCGGTCCATTATTATTATGAAATGAAAGGTAAAAATGTACGAAAACAAATCTCCTCTCTCTTTGGTGCTTATTTGGGCGTCGACGCTGCAGAACTGGAAAAACTAGATATCATCATCAGTCTAATTCATAATGCCTCGTTGGTCATTGATGACATTGAAGACCAATCTTTGTTGCGTAGAAATCATCCTTGTGCCCACATTCAGTTTGGCATTCCGTTGGCCTTGAATGCTGCCTATCTGTGTTTGTTCAAAGTGATTCATGAGATGAACCAACGTGTCGACTTGTCCGAATCCATGAAACATAAAATGGTAGAACACATCTACTATGCACACATTGGACAGGGGATGGATATTTATTACACGCAACATAAACTCATTCCTACCCTGGAAGACTACGACCAATTACTCGAATACAAAACAGGACGTCTCTTTTTTACCATTTTGGATGTATTGATAGAAAAAACCACCAATACCGTTTTGACCAAAAAATATCCCGAGTTGAGAAACTGTTTGTACCATTTCTCCTTGTTTTTTCAAATCCGCGACGACTACATTAATTTGACCGATGCGAATTATTGGAAAGAACGTGGCTTTTGCCAAGATTTTGACGAACAAAAAATGAGTTATCTCATCGTCTACTGCACCAACCATAAATTGGAACACTATACTCGCATCAACAAATGGATGACCAAACCCAATAAAACAAGGGAAGACAAAATTGAGATTCTGAAACTGATGAAAGACAATCATTTGTTTGATTACGTGTATCAAACCCTGGTCGAACTCCGAGAAAAGGTGCTTTCGGTGATCGATGCAACTCTTCTATTTCAACAATTACCGTTTGCCCCGTTTGATTTATCCCTCGTTGAAAGCGCTTGAGTACCATTCTGGTTTACCACGTTTTTTCCAAGAAGCCAATTTTTGTTTGGCCTCACTTTGGTAATACTTACGGTAAGCTTCAATCGGATCGTCGCTTTTACATTCGTCGGGCATCGCGAGGGCAAACGGCGTCAATCCCGTTGATGGAAACTTGTCTGCTGTCGGCGCATATTTCCGCAAATAGGTGGCGACCACAAACGACTTGTGTTGCTTCTCCGGTGGATGGTTGTACCGGTACTTCCATTCTTCATGCATGGCATCCACCAAATCCAGTGTCCACAGATAATTGTCTAAAGAGGCACGCATCCACACCGTCACCGGGTGATTCTTGTGCGCAATCTTGTAGACCTTGACGTGTTGATAAATTTCGTTGGTGGGATCCACGATTTGTACCGTGGTACATAACATTTGCACGGCTTCTAGAATAATCTTGATGACGTGCTTGTCGAACATAAACTCGGCGCATTCACGCACATTCCACGAAAGGATGAACAGATTCATTTTATACAAGTGGGAGAGGAGATGTATTGTTTCAATTTTAGGCAATAAAATTGAAACGAACCAGACTATCTTTATGTAGTCAAAAGACAACAAAACCAAGATGTCGAAAAAGAGCGTCCCACGCAGTAAAAACCCCCACCCGTCACTCATAATGACAACACCCCTCATCAAAGATGAGCCTATGCCTTCTAAAGTCATAAAACATATCTTACAAGGGGTCTTTGAGGAGGTCAGTACCGTCCGTATTAACAAGGATTTAAGTGGAACAACGCTCATCTATTTCGACCCAGATGTCTCCTCTGAAGAACTTTCCCAAGTCTTCAGTGATTTGGACGAAGCCGGCTCTCTTTATATTGAGCCACGCCTTGGAACCCAAGTCTACAGCAAAGAGCTTGTTGAAGGACATTGGAAGCTTACAAAGAATACCGCCAAGAATAAAGTCGCTGACTCAGATTCGAGAGCGGAATTAGAATGTACCGGTTGCCCTTGCCCTCATTGCCCAAATAGGCGTTAAGACGCCTACTTTTTTAGGATCTAAAAATATATTGGAAGATATTGGTCTTGAATCCATTGAACCCACTACTTGCGGAGACCGTATAGGCTCCAAAATTCTCTACATACACCCATTCCCCAATTGCCAATTCGGGCAAAAGAATGTTATCCGCAATTAAATCAATACTGTCGCACGTCGGACCAAACAGTCGACTCTTGATGAGTTTCCCGTCTCGTTCATTAAACGGTAGAATGGTTGGTTTACAATAGTCAAACATGATACAATTGAACGAATTATATACCCCATCGTTTAAATAATAGACAATTTGCTTTTCACCGTTTTCCATACCTTTTTTCTTTCCAATGACATTGAGTACCAACGTATGACTTCTCTGCGAAAAATAACGTCCAGGTTCTGCGATGAATTGAATATCTCCCTCTTGGAAAAAAATCGGCCATTCCATTGTTGACTTGTTTGGCAATATCCTCAAATCGGACGTCGGACTCCGTCCCTGGAAATCCTCCCCCAATATCAATGGTATTGATTTTAATCTCTAATTTAAGAGCAATGTCTGCCGCTTTCATGCAATCCGAAATGGCCTCATAAAAACGGTCGGCACAAGAACACCCACTCCCCACATGAAAACTAAATCCAATGACATCCAATTTCAACATTTTGGTGATCGACAACAGTTCTTCTACTTCCGACAAGGCACATCCAAACTTTTTATTGAATTTACACACACTTTTACTATCGTCTACTGCCAATCGTAACACTAGTTTCGCATAAGGATGATAGAGTTTTATTTTGTACAATTCTTCTTCACAATCAAATGTCATCAGATCCACGTCGTTCGCCCGAGCATACCGAATTTGGGAAGTCATCTTACACGGATTCGCAAAGATGATCCTCGATGGATCTTTGGTAATCTCAATAATGGTCTTCATTTCGTTTTCACTCGCACAGTCAAAGTTTGGATTCGACTTCATCGCATAGTATGGCTTTACCGATGGCAAAAGCTTCATCCAAGTCGTATAGGCATTGGTCACTTCCCCCAAATCTACAATGTAAAAAGGATGGTCGCTTTGGTTGTCTTCCAAAAAATCATTGATAATGTCATACGTATCGCGATTGGAACCATACAGTTTTACATTGTATTTCTGCTACAGAGAATTGTCGAGCGGATTCACGTCGCGTTCTTCCATTTTCCTATGTACAACTCATATGTTTATGTTAATATATTCATCTTATACTATGCCAATCACCCAAATCCTACACGAGATTAAAGATTATACTCCTCTCACCGTTGAACGATTGAGACAAATCAGCGAATTGTCTCACCAAGATAAAATGAACATCATAAAAACCTTTGATAAAATTGTACAAGGTTTATTAGAAGGTATCCTGAATCACGATTTATAATCTTTTGTGGAAAATCTCTGTTAAATTGAAACAAATTACGAATAAAACAATAACAAAAACCGCACAATGGAAATCGTCAACAGCGTATACTGTGGAGATCTACTAGAATACGAGTGCTATAAATGCGATTACCTTGACGATTGCGTACGGTGTGGGATCACGAAGCGCAGATACGCGAATGAGAGATATTTTTGAATAATAGCTGGTCCTATTGGAACGCAATTTGAATATTGTCCAGATAATATTCTAACCGATTAGAATGACATGTACGATTTCGTGTATGATTTCAGCCGTCTTTATCCTTGGTATGATTTATTTTTACTATAAGACAGAGAACAGTCCCATTGTTAAACAGTATAAGGAAAATTTATCCTTGGACTTACAACAAAGGTATACTCGTATTACCAAGGAGAGAAGGACCCTAAGTTATCAGGGTTATGTATTAGGTCTCGTCCTTTCTCTTTTTCTTCTATTTTACAATCGTATCAAAGGTGTGAAAATGAGTACATTTCCTTTGGTGTGTACAGTCATGACAACCTGTTTTTTGACCCATTATTTTTATTATATATTACATCCAAAAACAGATTGGATGTTAACGCATATGAATACCCATAAAGAAGTTCAAGCTTGGCTCCAAATGTATCGAGAAATGCAATATAATTATCATACGGGGGTTGTGTTAGGCGTGATTGCGGTTGGAACATTCGCATTCGCATTCCGATGCTAAAAAAATCGGTGAACTTAGGCGAACAAGCGTTCCATAATCCGTCCTTCTTGGTTGTCTTGCGGCATAAACAACTTCGTAATGAACATTTCATCACGAAGTCGTATCGAGTACGGCACTTGTTTACCACGTCCTACTCGACCTGCCGTCTGAATGATTTTTTCTTGGGTGATTTTCGTCACTAAATCCTTGCCAATGTACAGGTTCGCAAACTGGTAATTGGTACCGAAGATGAAATCCTTGGTCGCAAACACGGCATACATTTTCTCCTTGGCCGTCAAATCCTTGACAATCTCCAAATATTTTGGATGCACGTTTGTCGAAAACACCGCAATCCCCATCATCAACAACACTTTCCATGCCGTATCTACCTGCAGCACCAACACCTTTTCCAGAATGACCGGATCCAACTCTGCCGTAAATGCCGTCCCCAACTTGTCCAAATGCTTAAACCTCTCCAGATGAGCATACGTGTTCGGAATAAACCTGTCCGGCAACGTAATCGGTCTAACCGAGGCCTGCAACCTCGACAACTCTTGTTGTATGCGCTTCACTTCATCCGTCACTCGATTGTCCGTCATTTTCTTCTCCTTCTTGTCGTCCTTGTTCTTGTCCTGCACGTCCTTTTCCAGCTTGGCCACTCGTTCCGCAATGTCGTTGTTGTACGACAAATTCTTCATCAACTCACTCATCACATCCGAGGGAATCGCCGACGCTTTCAAGAAGTAGGCCACGATTTTCGTCACGTCATCCGCCACGTACATCGTCGGACCGTGTGCACACGTCCACGCATCCTCCGAACACAGTTGAAGGGTAGGAGCCACTTGAATACGCGTCTCTTCGGTTAGTTGATGCGTTTTTAAATAATGAATATACTGTTTCTTGATGCCCATAATCGTCACCTCTTCCATCTTGGTAAACGGCAACGGTTTGTCTTTGAGAAAATGTACCACCGCTCCCAAATCCACATACTTGAGCAAGATTAAATTCTCTTCCAAATGTTGCACACACTGCGCCAATTCTTCTTGCGTCTTGCAGTAATGATGCGGCAGCACAATGTAATTGTCTGGACTCAACACTTGAATTGTCTTGTTCGATTCATACGAGTAAATCTCGTGAACCTGTAAACTCGTCAACTGCGTATAATCGATTTTGGGCAACGTCGCCGAAGACAAGACAATGTTGGGAATTCGATGCGACTTCCATGTTCGACGAATGATGGGATGCAGTTCGTGCTGATCTTCGTCCATCGAAATCGTCGGCTCATCCCAGTACAACAACAACGTTTCAGCCGGGAAGAATTGCAGCATATACTCTTCCGCATAGACGTAGGATTGTAAATCTGAAATCAACATCTCCACCTTTTCCCCAAGAGAATTGTCCACCTTTTTGATGGCTCCACTTTTCTTGTCTCGAACGTATTTTTGGGCAGCCGAATTGTGCAATCGAATGTCCTCCATCGAAGCACATCCAAACGCAACACCACACGGTTTACCCACGGAAATCGCTGCCTTCATCAACGCCATCCCAACGTGTTTTGCTGCACACACGAAAATCACCCGATACTTTTCAGACAGACCAATCGGGGACATCGTCTTTCCCGTACCCGTAGGGGCAATGTACAAGATCAGTTTGGGATGGTCCTGTTTTGCCAACTGGAATAATTCACGTTGGTGCGAGTACAGACATCGGTCCTTGTACTGCACATACTTGTTTCGCTCCAACAACTCCACCGACGTTGAAATCAAGGCTGGAATATTTGGCGTGTACTTGGAGAGACCATGTTTGGCATAGTTGAGAATGTGTGGGTTGGCATTCTTGACATTCAGCTTCAGCATCCAATTTAAATGAAAGAATTGCTTGTGTTCACACATTTCCACAAGGACATGTTCATACAATACCTCTGCAATGTTGGCGGGCGTTGTATCCAATCGAATCTGGTCCGCTTTTTTCAATTGAACCTTGGATTTCGGCACATCCCACTCTACCTTGAAATACTTGTGGAATAAATGGTCATCGAGTTGAGGAGAAGGCGTTAGCTTCAAGTACGTATAGAGTGTACTTAGGTCGTTTTCAACCAAATTCGGATCGTCAAATGCCCGTTGAATAAATTTCAACACGGACAGTTCAGTTGACGTGACCGGGATTTCCACCGCATTCCACTCTTCTTTCGTAAGTTTGGACTGATTCATGGTTTATACTCGTGTGTCAGAGAACAGGTTGTATCAATTTTTTACAGATTGAATGCTTTCTTTTTTTAGGTTCGTGTTATATGTTGGAACATTATTTCATTCTGGCGTTTCTAGCAGGTCTAGCCAATAAAATGCACGATGAGCTATCGGACAATTCTCTCCTTTCCACCTTCAAAACACCCGTGGTCATGGAACTGTTGAAAGGTGTTCACTATGTTTTCTTTACAGCATTGTCATTACAAAAACCCGTATTCTTTATGCTATTGTTCGCAATGTTTGGATTTAGTTCACTTGCAGACCCCACCGCTTGGACGGGTGCATACGAAACCGCCGTACCCTTTACGTTAGGGTTGATTTACTTACTCCTGGATTACTCCCAATTGTCTATGTTATCCTTCTATGATTTATTTATCCTACCCGCCATCCTTTCTACCAATATCCTGGAACCCCTGGTCTTACCGCAAGAATTTTCCATCCTGAAATTGATTGTTCGGGTTCACATCTTGGGTGCATTACTCTGTATCATCCTATTGCCAATGTTTTCAGATACCGTCAAGTATATTTGTATGTATTACACGGGTTATTTTTTAGGTTCTGTGGTTTCCCAATACTATTGTCTCTTGAAAACAAAACCTAAAAAGAAACGTCGATATTGGTTCAAGAAAATGAAAAATTGAAACTACTTATAGTAAACACCTTTTCAAATGAAATGGAACTTCGTATTGTCAAACAGCCGTATTGACAATACAAGGATGTCTTGCGCGAACTAGAGCCCGGCTGGCCTTTTCTCAAACAGAAAGTAGTCGGCCCTAACTCCTACCAAGCCTTGTTCTATCTAGAACAATACTTGATGGCACGAAAAGCGGCTGCAATCGCATACAATGCATACCACGCACCCGGTTTGACGCAAGAGGAACGGGGTCGACTGAATGATGAATATTGGGAAGTGGCTTACCATCGTATGAACATTCTGGACAGTCTCGATAGCCTTTAGATTCCAAATGTCGAAAAAATTGAAACCACTTATAGTAACACTTTTTCAAATTACGGAATGCTTCGTATTGTCAAACAGACGGAATGGTCCAAATACAAGGATGTCTTGCGCGAACTAGACCCCGGCTGGCCTTTACTCAAAGAAAAAGTCGTTGGTCCTAACTCTTACCAAGCCTTGATCTATCTAGAACAATTCTTGATGGCACACAAAGCGTGGTCGATTGTCAATAATGCATGCAACGCCCCTGAGACGACGTATGCGGAACGAGTTCGACTGATTGACGAATATTGGGAACTGCGTTTATACCGTTCAAAAATTGTAGACAGCATCAACCGCCTCTAGATTCCAACCTTTCAATTCAACTCTTAGACTGGAGTGTATTCGGCAAAATATGGGCAACAGGTAATTCAAAATAATCATCTAAATCAATCGTGTGTATTTCGTGTTCTTTTTTTTCCTTCTCGAAAGCCTCCCGTTCACGTTCGAGTTCTTGTTTCATTAAATCCAGTTTTTGCTTTACTTTGAATAGTTTCTTCTTTTCTTCCAAGAGGTTGGATTCTTCGTCCTTTACCTTTTGTAAGTTTACTTGTAGTGTCTGATGCACTTTTTCGGTTTCTTCCATTTTTGCCTCAAACATTGCCTGATTTTGTTTTACCTTTTTCTCGAAGTTTACCTTTTCTGGAGATTGTGTCTTGAATAGTTCAGGACGTAATCTATGAAGGTCGTAACCAGTAGGTGAGTAGCCACTGCTCCAATTCCCTAACGATAACTGAAAATGTTTCATTGTATATAATATTTCACGTGTCAAAGAATGGTCGTGTGGTTGACAAGCGCCAAACGCCTGACCGTTACCGCAACCCTTATATTGTACTACAAATAAGGTTTCAAAGTAATGATAATGAATGACTTCAACGCCGGTAGGAACACCATAATTATGAATGGAAATGGTAAAACAATTCGGCGAAGATAAGATACGTTCTATAAAGTGTTTGTGACAAGAACGAGCATAACCAGGATCAAATCCCGCAGCAAGACACTTTCCATCTCGGTCAAACAGATTTATGTTTATTTTACTACGCCTGGATGGTCCGCATTCATTATGAATTATAGGCCCGCATTCAACGAATTCGCCTTCGAGAAACGGAAGAACAATCTCATTTGGATAAGACATTTTAAATAAAACTGTGAAGTTATAATCAATCAATTTTTTTTCATTCTCGTGTAGCCAACAAATCCGCTTCCCGGTTTCCATTCGAATGTTCATCACATTTCAAGGTATGCGCCGTCACGTGTACCAACGTAGCATTTGGATGAGCTTGCATGGCCATGTACGCCTCTTGCACCAATTCCACATTGGGGATGGTGGCATCCCATTTTTTCTTCTTACACTTTTCTCCGTACGTTGTACAGCATAAAATGGCATATTGGGAATCGGTGTAAATGCCTACCTTTTCATTGCCAATTCTTTTCAGACACTCAAGTACTGCCGTCAATTCCGCAATGTTGTTGGTGATCTTTCCATGGAGTCGTTTGCTGACATTACGCGGGTCATCCTTTCCAAAATAAATACCATATCCACCCGTGGCTGATTCCTTCCCATTTTTTTTACACGATCCATCCGTATAGATGCAACTATCGAAAGATTCATCCGTACCAAACGGACCAAACTTGTTGAAATGTTGGGCTTCTTCTAACGTATTGAATTTCTTATACTTGGGCTTCTTGTAAATTTCCTTTTTACATTCTTCCCACGATTCAAACACCCCGTTTTGTATATGTCCGATATACGTAGCGTAATAGGGCATATCAATGTATATCATTCCTTGTTTAAATCGTTCACATTAACAACATGGCGTTCGGCATGGGTGTACCTACTTTATAATTCTTGATATCAATGGGATGAGTACTTTTTTTTTTCCCTTGTATCGTCGTCATTGTTCCTTTTATGTTCAAGGTCGTATCTTTATTCCTAGAGGCGTCGACTTTTATAACCTTATTTGTTTCGTTCACATCCATATCGATACATACTGTCATCGTGTCTTTTTTTGTTTTGTTGGGTTTCGCAGTGACTTTCCATTTACACGCCGTCTTCCTTTTGCCAAGATTTAAGGATAACGTTCCAGAAGTTGAGACATCGATATCATCCATACTTTATCCTATAAAATAGTTCCTTAACAAATTGAAACGGATTCGACAAACTAATATAGGTAAAAATAAGATGTCGACATTCATGTGCAAATCCATTCACTTTGAACCGATCGAATTAACCGAAGTCGCGAAGAGCAATCTGACCACCTTGTTCTCGGATGATTTTGCCGACTCGATCTTGAGTGAGCTAAACCGAGGACAAATTCGAATTCTAAACCACAGTTGGGAGCAATTGCGAACAGACCTGATGCGGTACGAACCCTCGACGGTAACTATTCGCTTGTTCCTGTTCCATTTCCACAGCTATGTATGAGTAATCACACATCTTTTTTTGAAAAAATTGAACGCAGTTATCCACGAAAAGAATTGTAAGATGAAATGTGGTTTTTCAAAACAAAGATTGTTCCTATACGGTGGGAAGATGAATTTGAAATGGCATGGATACAATTGAGAGATAAATTGGATGCAAAACAACGTTCGAAATGACCATTTTGGTAAATTTTACTACTTTTCATTTCCATTTCGTTTTTGGGATTTTTAGAGGCCTGGACTTTTTTCCTTGAGTTTTTTCTCTCTGAACTTTTTTTTGGCCGAGTAGCCCAAAAATATAGCCTCCCGCAGAAAAACAATATCATTTCCAATAATCCGTTGTGACCTCAATACATCACAAAATGAAATACGGAAAACGTGAAAAAAATAAAAACAATAAAAAACAATTAAAAACAATATCCGTATAAAGTAAAATGGTTGTTTACGAATGCAATTGTTGCAATTTTGTGACCTCTTTACGTGCAAATTATGAATCCCATATACAAACTCGAAAACATTTGTCTCGGACCAAAAGTAGCCCAAAAGTAGCCCAAAATATAGCCAAAAGTAGCCCAATTTCCAATACATTCCCTTGCAAGTACTGTGCTCAGCAATTCAAACACAAATCTTCCATGTATAAGCACATCAAGTATACCTGCACCAAAAACAAGGATGAAGATGTGAGGGAGTTGGTTCGCCTGATGAATTTGCAGTTGGAACAAAAAGACAAGGAAATCGATATGCACAAAAAACAGTTGGAGTCTCAATCCAAACAGTTGGAGACGCAATCTAGGCAAATGGATAAATTGGCCGCCAAGTTGGAAATTCACGGTTCATTCAATACCACCAACATTCAAAACAACATTCAATTGCTTTCGTTTAAAGATACAGACTATTCCCATTTGACAGAAAAAGATTACGTGCACTGTCTTCGCCACGTGAATTTTTGTGTCAAACAATTGATTGAAAAGGTTCATTTCAATCCATCCAAGCCTGAAAATATGAACATTTATATTTCGAATCTCAAGGATAAATATTTGATGGTTTATGAAAACGGAAATTGGAACATCAAGACCAAACGTGAACTGGATTTATTGTACGAACAAAAGGAAATGATGTTGGAAGAGTGGATCAGTGAACAAGACAAATATCCCGAACTGAAAGAAAAGTTCATTCAGTATCTTCATAACAAAGACAACGATGAAACGTTGAATATGGTCAAAGATGAAATCAAAATGATGATGTACAACAAACGAATGTTGCTAGAGGCTTAGGTACCGTACCTGACAGCAATCCGCGTCATAAAGACCTTCACTTGGCCTTATCGATGACCTTAAAAAACAATATCAATATGAATCGGTTTGTAGTCTTTGTTCAATATTTATGTTTACATATTTTTATATCAAGCAGTATTCAGGTAAGAATCCAAGATGAAACGTGCGTTGTCCTCTGCCTGCTTACCAAGGTTCTCAAGTGATGATAGTTGAGTTTGGAGGGCGTTCAAACGCATAATGATCGACCCTTGGAATTCAATCGGTGGTAGAGGTAATGTCATCGACTCAATATTTTTTGTTGATACATTTGGCTGTGCAGACCCAGTTGATAGATTTCTGACTGCTTCTGTAAAGCCTGAATATACCAAATAGTAATACATATATTGTGGCTGGAGTTCCTTGTTAATTATATCAATCCTTGCTACACGCTGATTGAGATACCATTCTATACCAGTCAAGTTTATCCCTACATCCCCTGAAAGTTCCCCAGTAAGCGAAATTACCATATCACCCTGCTTTACCGCATACTTAGATAGTTTGGTATCCTGCTTTGAGTATTGGACTTTTTCAAATGACAATACACTGCTCTTAATATTTTTAATTTTTACAATAGGGACTCCAGAATCAAGAAACTCTTCAGATTTAAAAGCATACCCATTCATAAATGATATATTATCCCCTATCTTTCCTGTACGAAATCCACGATGTCCTACAGACTTAACAACCGCCGCCATCTGTGCCTTGACGTCTGCCACCATCTGTGCATTGACGTCCGCCACCATTTGTGCCGACTTTCGCATAAGACGCTGAGCCTCCACAATAGGCTCAAGTGAAGCACCAGGATTTGACAGAACAAGATCCATTGCCTTATCGGTTAGTTTGAGGGTCTCCGAAAGTTCAGTCGTGCCTGGTGCATAGATACGGTCGAGGGTGGCGACAATTTCTTGCTGGGTTTCAATAGGAGGTAGAGAAATAGAAATTTTATGAATATCGTCCCATTTACAATGGGGGATTGTACTACCAGATGTAGTAGACATTGTAAGATGACTGTTTAGTTTCATAAAGTAATACAAGTACTTAATGTCACAACTAGCATCTTTCGGAACAATAGTCAAACAATCGCCTGCCCAATATCTTTGCGAATGGAATGCAATAAATCCAGCAGAAGCACCACTCTTGCTAATACTAATCGTATTCCCTTCGCGATTAAATTTATCTGTTTTTCCAATATATGTCATACCACCACCCATTACATCATACTTTCCTCCTTCTAACTTTTCAACAGAGGAGAGTGTTTTCCCATTCGTATGATAAACAATATCTTCTAACTTTACCATAGGAAACCCAGCAGGATTCGCCACAGCCTTCACTTCCTGATAGCGACGCATATCAAAGGAGCAAGATGCATCAAATTTTTCCCTTGGTACAGAGAGCACCATCGTCTCCTCAATTTCACCATTCGAAGCCTTGACATCCCAGAACTCTACCACAGACGTGGGATTGCCCGTGTTCTCAAAGAAGAGAATGGAAGGCTGAATACCAGTATTCATAAAGAACTGACCCTTCATCTTGATGACACGCTTGAGTTCAAAGTTGTCCAATAAATACTTGCGAGTGTCGTTGTGGCAGGTTGAACCATTGGCAAGCATACCATCAGGCACAACCACCGCACAACGCCCACCGCGATTGAGTGAAACCATCATTAGTTGAAGGAAGAGAGGCTCTGACTTCGTGCCACGAATCTTCAAATCTTTCACGCGCTCACAGCATTCAGCGTGTTTGATTCCCTTGAGACCAAAGGGCATATTCGCAAGAATGAGGTCGTAACCTGTCTGGATAAGGTCGCCATAGAGAGAATCGTGCGTTCGTAGATTTACAGAACGATTACCACCAGATTCCATAAAGAGGTTCAATCGTGCAACCCCAGCAACCTTTGGATCTGTGTCGCATCCGTGAATCTCCTTATTCTGGATACTCCAATCTATTGGCTTATCAGCATGTTGCTTCTTGTAGAACTTCATATAAGAGGTTAGAAATCCACCTGTTCCCATTGAAGGGTCGCAAACAGACTCTGGAACACCCTTGCTTTTGAAGCCAGGATTACAGAGATTTACCATATAGTCGCAGATAAAGCGGTCCGTAAAGAACTGACCCAGATCTCGTGCAGCAGAAGAACCAGTCTTCAAGTGTTGCTCATATACCCAGCCAAGAATATCCATCTGGCAATCCACCCCTTCCATATTGACCTTATCAAGAATCTCAAGAATCTCCTTGTGCTTTGCTGGATTCTTGATATCAAAGGAGAAGTTCTCCGTTCCAAACAGTCGGTCAAAGTGATTTACAAGACAATCAGTCTCCTTGTGAAAGAAGCAATCGAGTGCCTTCTGTACACCACCATTCTTTGTTTGTGCCGTCTCAATAAGATTATCCCACGCAAAATCATCAGGCACACCGAGAGTTTGCACCTTATCCGTTGTCATATAACGACTCATAAGGTAGAGGCAAATATGTCTCATAGAGTCCATTCCTGTAATGGCTACTCCAGGACCACGCAAGATATCACGGATGCGAACGATTGCAGATTTGAATTCTTCTACGGATGCCATTATACTTTTTGAGTTGGGTTCGGTTGAAAAACGAGCTTCAATTTTTGAATTAAAGGACATTTATATATATAGATATTTTAAAATTTCCTTAAGTCATTTCAAAAAATTATGGCTATATTTTGAAATGAATCAGGATAGATTTCACCGGCGACCAGAAACCTTCTTACCAAATTTCTCAAGAAGACCGTTATAGTTAGTGTCTGTACCAAAGTATCCATCATTGATATTTTGCACAGAAGGAAGTTTCATTCTAATATCAGAAGGCTGAACTCCAATCCACTCATCATACTTGTGCCCTACACGAAGGTGATTAGGCTCAAGAATATCTTTCACAAATACTTGAACTTGAATTCGTTCTACTGAAGGATGAAGATAGTCATACCAGGAACAACCTTTCGGCTTTGGATCTTCAGGTAGTTCAGGTATCTGGATGCGAAGACTCATAGAATACTCAATGCTTGTATCAATCCCCTTATCAATACAGAGTTCTTGAATACGTCGACTTTCCTTCGCAGGGAATAGATTCTTGCGGATATTTGTAAAGCCCCGCTTAATCTCCTCTTGATCAGCCTCAAACTCCTCAATCATAATACACTCGGGAAGTGTATCGCCCGTTTCAGGTGATGGAGGAAGCGGATCAGAAGGCTTGATATCTGGTTTTGTGCGTAGTACAATCTCATCTCGGATCTGTTCATCACAAGAAGCCAGTGCAGATAACACCTCTTCAAATCCTGATAGATCTTCATCGCCAAGCGTTGGAATAAGCACGTGAAAGACAGACTTACCTTCATACCAGCGTCCAGCACGAAGAATCATTTGTGTAATCTGTCCACGTGATTGCTTAGGATAAGTAATGGCTACCGCATTTGCGATGGGAATATCAACTCCTTCATTTAGAACAAAGCAATTGACCAGAATGGCTCGTGAAGCAGCTGTAAATTGAGCAATAGGGTCTTCCAACTTATCGCCCTCTTTAACACGAAGTACCAAAGTATCTGTCTTTGCTCTAAAGAAACACTCCAGATCTTTTGCCTCCTGTGTTGTTGATGTAAATACGACAAGATGATGTAAGATATGCTTCTCTTCCCCGCGAATAATCTCTGTTGACCCCCAGGCTTCTAAGATGCACTCTGCTTTTCCAATGATGCCACTACCTTTCCTGGCTTCATCTCGTAGTGTCCAGAGACGATAGTCAGGCAATACCCCCTTGCGGATCAGATCACGGATTTTTAGTTCGGCAATCTTTTTTCCAAAGATGTTGTCATCCATTGTAATGTATTCAGCATCTGTTCGATCCTCGGCAATAAAGCGTGGTGTATAAGTGAGAGATAGACGTTTGACACCAAGGTCTGATGCCTTCAACATGAGACGACGTGTGCGACCCTCACCCTTCTCATCTCTGGCAACGATGCCCACCATATGATGTGCCTCGTCAAGAACAAGCAACTCAAGATCTTCGAGGATATCAATCAGCAGATGAGATGACATGTATGTTGAGATTACACAGAATGCCTCCTCTTCAAAGATAGTACGAATAATTGAAGGATCTGTAGTTCCCGCACCTCCAACAATATGTATCTGTGCTTCAGTAAAGATGCCCTCTGCAAGAAGTGTAGCAATCCATTGATTCTGGATCTGTTTGGAAGGACAACAAATCACACACTTTTTCACACCACGGATTCCCTTGGAAGACATAATGGTTTTGCCTGACCCGCAGGGGGCGATTACATAGCCTGCTCTATTGTCTGAATCTGCCATAAACATAGCAATAGCGGAGATGACTGGCTCTTGTAGGAGATTCAGGACTGTATTTCGGGATGAACGAAGCTTTATGTATTGAAGATTCTTGTGGTATTGTTTACGCAAGTATCGGGAAGACTTGGGTGGTGTAATTTCAGAGAGTGGGAGTTGGCGTTTAACCCACGGTCGAGACTCCATAAATCTCTTCACCTCATTTTGTGGGTTCTTACCTTGGAAGTTGAACCACTCTGAATCTCCTGGTTTTTCACGCATCATGCGATATCTCAGGAAATGGTTATGAACTTCATCTTCCAAGTCAAAGAGTTCATCACGCGTAGTAGCAGTAGTCTCATAAACTGCGTCGTAATCAATGTCTTGGGAGGGGGTAAGACCTGGAGGGCATCCTGTGAGGTAAGTGCTACGCCGTCCATACGGCTCTTCGGTACATCCAATTTTTCCAAGGCACAACTCCCTGAATACAGTAGATGATGCATGATAGATGTACATTTCTTTCAATATTCATTTGTATTCAAGAATAGTTCAATTTATTCTTGAATACTGAAAAGGGAACGTTAAATGATGAATAGAAACGTGTTGAAATGGCAATTGCACGCCCATTTTATTCACGCATTTCTCTACTAGAATTCATGATTCGTTTCTTCCAATCCAATACTATAGTCGTCAAGTATTATCTGGAAAGATTTCCAATTCGTGGAAATAAAGGTTCTAGTACACGAACACATTCCGTCGCTAATTCCGATTTACATTCTATGTATTGAATCCACGCACGAATCGACCCGTTGACATACCACTTGGCAGAGACCATACTTTCAGGTAAAATGGAACGCGCCTCTTCTTTGGATATGCCATGCTGGAGTGCCCATAGATAGGATTGTCTTGCAAGGTGTGCCACTTCTTGTTGCTTTGCAACCCATTCACTGGCCTGGGTCGGTACGAAAAAATCGGCACGTGGAGGACCTTCATGGATGGAAAAGGAATGCTTTAACAACGTGCGAAGATGAGGATAGGTCGCATCGATCTCCAGGCATACATTCACCATTTCAAATGCACTCCATTTTTTCTGTTGAATCCATTCATCCAACAGTTCGGTATCGGATAAAAGAGTAGTGGAACGGATGCAATTCGCAATCTGGTCTTCCAACGTTTCAAGCGAGGTGGCAGAAGATGCCATGACTTTGACTTGCATTAGGATACTCTACGCAAATGTATTTAAGTATTGAGTTTAAATGCCCAGAACTATTCTAGGCATTCCTTTTATGTTGCGCTATCGTAAAAATAACAACGAGAAACTGTTTGACACGATGCAATCGGTGGGCATGACGCAACTTCAAAATTATATCCCTTTATACAATCGTTTTTTCAAATTAAACCAGACCAATTGGAATTCCATCGGTTTAGACCATCCTCCATTGTCTTTAAGCATTCGTGACGACACGTTGTGGCATCGAAAAACACCCGTGTTTTTGAAATATTCGCCCTTGTTGGATCCTCTGAAGTATCTTACCGGTTCCTACGCGGATTACGATTACTCATTGCCTACACTTACCCATTCCCCGCACCCGAAACTATCCGAAATGAACAATTCCTCCTATGTCGATGCCTTTTTCACCTTTCTTTCCGGAGAACTCTTACATCGAGGATTCGTCCATGGGGTAAACTTCTACGGAAGCTACTTGGGCATCAAAACGGACTTCATCTACAATATCGAAGATGAACTGGAACATTTGGAAGATAGTGATTACTTTCACGAGAACCGAGACAAATTGTTCAAACTCAGTCGAGAGTTTTCCTTTTCCGATTCACGTAAGAACAAACAATTCTTGGTTGTTTCGGACGAACCCGTAGAATTGGTCCTGGACTCCTTGGAGGATACCGAAAGCGAACCCGACAGTCTGTACTCGGACTCGGGTTTGAATTTGCACGTTCTCATTGGTCGGTTCCCTGTGCAAGTCATTGCGATGGAAAAGTATACAGATACGCTCGATTCTCTGTTGGAGGACATTACGCCAGAAGAATTGACCTCTGCCCTCATGCAAGTGATTATGACACTTCTGGCCTATCAAAAGGCATACCAGTTTACGCACAACGATTTGCATACCAACAACATTATGTACATAGAGACTGACGTTCCCTTTTTGTACTACACCTACAAAAACGTTCATTACAAAGTCCCTACGTATGGAAAATTGTTTAAAATCATTGATTTTGGTCGTTCCATCTATACATTCCAACATCGACGGTTTGTCTCGGATAGTTTCCAGCAAGAAGGGGATGCTGCCACCCAGTACAATATGGAACCGTTTTTCGATTGTGCATCCCCCGCCATTCCACCTAATTACAGCTTTGATTTATGTAGACTTGCCTGTTGCATTTTAGAAAACGAAACAGACGATGGCGACATTTATGACGTCATAGAAGAATGGTGTAAGGACGACAAAGGAGTCAGTGTATTGTTCACCCCGTCTGGCGAGGAGCGTTATCCCGATTTCGAACTGTACCGAATGATTGCTCGCACCGTTCACGCACATACACCAGAAGCACAATTAAAACGTCCTATCTTTGCAGCCTTTCAAACTACCGGACAAGTGGGTATGGTGATTGACGAATTATAAAAAAAATGGTTCAAGATTTATAGAAGGCTCTTTAGACGCTTGAGACGCGCTTGTGCGAGTTCAGCGTAAGCACTATGCTTTCGTGAAGCCATCAACCAATCCAGTTGTTCTTTACAGGTGGGATCCTGTGACAAGACCGGAACAGTCACTTGCCGCATCATCCCCACCGCCTCCGCATAATCAGCGAATTTGTCTAGGACGATTTCCGCATTCGGACCTTCTAATTTTTTTTTGACAGGATACCACTGTTCGCCCAGGAGGCGAACAATCTCGTTGTATTCGTGTATGAATTGCATAAGAGGACGAGCGTACTTCGAAATCAGAGACAGGATATCCTCTGGGAATTCCATTTTTGTTCGAGACAATCGATTCGTATACGTTTCAATTTTATAAATCAGTCTATTTTAGCGCGTGTAAGCTCGAAACGACATATAAATTGAAACGAATTACAAAAATGGATATAGACAAAAACTCTTCAACATGAATGCTCTTGTGTACACGCCAAAAGATTGGACGATTCTATGGATGGTGTGTATCGCGTTTCTGTATATGAAGCTTAAGGCAGACACTGAGAACCGAATGATGGAGAAGATGTTCCGACTGATGGATAAGTATGCGGATATCGCGAAAAACACTGACCAGGAGTTGGACAAGGTAACCGCCGAACTCAACGAGGTAAATCACGAACTTGAAAAAGCCATGAATGACCGTGAAGAAATGAAACGCGAGACCGACAAGGTCAATACAATGCTTCTCGAGGCATTGAAACTTGTGTATGAATTGGACCGTAAAATGGCCAAAACAGAAACTCGGGTAGATGCAATCGGAACGTTATGCAAGTCACAGAAAGAAATGCTTATGCAAATGGGTCGAAAGTTGGTTGCTCGCTTCGAGACCAAAGAGTTTAAAATGCGCGTCGATGGACCTTGTAGAAGGAACGCGCCAGTATCAGAATACCGAAAGGATGTCGATGCAATGGTTTAAATGTGTAAAAACAATTTCAGCGTATCGATACTTTTTTTGGAGAGTTTGCGCTTCTTCTCTCCATACACGAAGGTTGCCAAGACATCTGGATTCTCCTTGAGTGCTTGCGTGAGCTGAAACACCGTAGGATACTGCTGCAACAAGGCTTTTGCGGTCACTGTGCTGATGGTCGGAATCTGAGACAACATTAAAATGTCCACGTTTTCAGGCGTCAATTTATCCTTTTTCTTGATTTTGATCGTAGACACATAATCCTTTTCCTCCGTTTCCTTGGAGGTTTTCTCAAACAACTGTTGGATGAATTCCACCGTTTCCTCCATATCGCGCGTTTGGACCACCGAAAAACCTTTCGTAAACCAAAGACTCATCATGGCCGACATCAAGGCCTTTTTGGAAATCGACTGCACCGTATCGATATTTCCTTCAATCAAGTAGACGATTCGATGAGGCGGAAGTGTCGATTCCAACAATCGAAACGATTGCTCTTGGTAACGACCATCGCAAATACTGGCGGCCAAATCCGCCACCGTTTTACGTTCAATGATCACAATATCTTGACCCTCTTTTTCAATGCAAATGTCACCCAGCACTAAATTTTTTGTCTCGGCTTGAAGGCGAGACAAAAGAGCGTGTTCTCGAAAATCGATACACAGGTTCATACAATTAGATTACATCAGTTGTGTTTAAGCTGAAATTCTTGAATTGCAATACTCGGTTCTTTCCATAGGATGGGGTACCACTCGAGACAACGCTTTGCCTCCTCTTCTGTCTGGAAAATACGTTCACTGATAACCACATCCTTCATGACCAAATAAACCGTAAACGTTGAACCCGTTTGTTCGTAGTATATCGTGTCTGCAGGCGGTCCCGCGATGGCGTTTTCCTCAGACTCGTATTCAGACATTTTACACTTACTCTTATGTTTTATAAATTTCAATTTTGTAAATAATGGTTTGTGATGGTAAAATTGAAACATTGCGATGAATGATGTAATGGCATAGATGTTTTAATGGAACAGTTCAAACCCGTGTGTGTCGAATGGAAATCTCAAGGATTGAAGGAATTGCCTGAAATTGTACCAAACGTCACGTATCTGCGTTGCGGATGGAACCATTTGGAAACGATACCTACGTTACCCTCTGGATTAACCGGATTGGAATGTCCTCACAATCAAATCAGGACTCTTCCTGAGTTACCTGAAGGACTATGGTACATGGATGTCTCGAACAACCCCTTGACCCATCTTCCGAAGCTGCCTCGACTGAAATATCTAGTGGTCAACGGGAATGATCTCTTGGAGATTCCGGAACTTCCGCACACATTGGGCAGCTTGTCGTGTGCAAATAATCCACATCTAACCAAGTTGCCCAACATTCCTCCAGAAATGACCTTCTTGTCATGCGGGGGTAGTCCAATCAAGCACATTCCGCCATTGCCAAATCGGCTGCAATCCCTATACGTAGGCAGTCCACGCACCGTCCCGCCCATTCCAAAGAACGTGATGATGTTTGTGATTTCCACGGACCGATTGGATGATGCCAGTTTCAAGCATGTCATGGACCACTTGTCTCGTTTGGCTCCCAAGCAATTTGCAGACAATCCGTACCGTGGAACGGTGATGGATGAAATCTTGCGTTGCACACAACACGGCCATCGGATGAGTGTGTTGAAATACATGTACGATTCTCCTTACTTTGACAAGGTTCACGTCATGGAACGGAAGGTGAAAACCCGGATGATTTGCAAGAATCTACGCCAGTTGATGAATGCCGATGTGATGTCATACCTGATGTCCTTTGTGTTTTGAATGTGTTACGTTTTTTTTCAATCTATCAAAACTATTTTAAATGGTAATACTATGAAGGGAGGATTATATTTTTGGCAAAAACCAGAGGGAACAATTAAAAAGAATGAATTAACACAAGCAGAAAAAGATACTATAGAAAGACAACAGAAAGAAGAAATAGATAATCCCAATCTCACCGTAAGGGGAGCAAATATAATGAACAGTCGTAGAAAAAAGGATATTGAAGAAGATATCGATACATTGCAATCACGATATTCAAATAAATTTTATGAATTGTCCAATGAGCCTTTGGCAGATTTTCAAAAGAAAAAAATAGATGAAATATCTAGATTAGATGGTAAGGCAATCAAAGGACTGATCGATGGCATCACTACGTATAATTTTACACAAAGACAGTATGACAAGGGGGATCCTTTCTTGACTAGACGAATAAAAAGTAAATATCCGTGCGGTACGATAACATGTAAACAGCGAGGCCTAAGAATCCAAAAAGCATTAAAGGAACTATTATATGAATACCCTCCAGAAGTATTAGGACAGATTGGCATATATAGTAAATTGTCGTCTTATGGTGATTCTCTAAACATTTTTAAATCAAGAACCGAAAAAGACTACAAAAAACAACAATATAAATGTCGCTACAATGGTCTGGATGACTTACGTGCTGTCGTTCAACTTGCAGAACAGATAAAGGTTTCCAAGGATCAAACATTATCTAAGTTACTTGAGATCATTGATTATGGTTATGCCGAAGGAGACAAAAATGAAGATCTCAATGATATCATCGATCCGAATAGAGAATGTTGGTCCCAATTAGTACAGTCTGTGATGGTACCTTATCCAAAATCCAGGATACAAGACCTAATACCCGTAACTAAAGTAGCAAATAAAAACTGTGTTTATGAAAACGAATTGGATGTAAACAAAGTAATCAACAGTTTATATGAAAATTTCGAGGAAGTGAAACTCCAGGATAATGTCAAGATTAGTCGGTTAAATGCCAACAATACTTGTTTTCAAAACTTGAAAACAGACTTGCTGAATATTCACCCAGAGATTACATTTGGTCAGCTGAAAAAAATGTTAGACAAAAAAGGAGTTGTTCCAATGAAAATTGAACCCGTTAAAACAAAATCAATGTTTGATTGGAGGAATTGGGAATTCGGTGGGAAACGGAAACGAACTAGACGTAAATAATTAGGTCTTACGCGTTTTTCGAGGTTTGTTACGCGTGTTCCGTCGTTTCATAGGTTTGTGTTTACGCGTTTTTCGATGTCTGCGCGTTTTCCGAGGTTTGCGTATTGACCCCCCTTTTTTTTCCGGATCCAGCGGAGCAGTGTTCGCCTTAACCTCCTCATCAAGTGCTGCCTCAGTCACAGCCTGAGCCTCAGCCTGAGCCACAGCACCATCTTTAGCCTCAGCCTGAGCCAGAGCCTTATTCAATTCAACCTCAGCCTTGTTCATTCTAGTATTGGATGTAGATACATTATTATAATCCGGAAGAGCACCTTGGTCTGTAAGAATTTTAAGATACAACTTATTCTTTTCTTTCGCGTCTACTGATTCGTTATACTGTTGAATGTCACGATGTTCCATCATCTTTTGATTAAGAGGAGCAAGAGCCTTATTAAAATCATGAATAGCCTTAGCATATTCAATAATAAGAGGATTTTCGGGAGCTATATTGGCATACTTTTGCATACGTTTATGCAAATCAATCTGCCTAAAAGGGGGATTAGCGGTCGCAGCCTGTTCCACTTTCACCGTCGAAACAAGCGGACCAGCCGGAGCCGCAGCCACACTCGACTCTGGGGGAGCCACTTGGAGAGGCGCAGACTGCGTGGCCTGAGCCACAGCATCACCCTTAGCCTCAGCCTCAGCCTCAGTCACAGCCTCAGCCTCAGCCTGAGTCACAGCATTAGCCTGAGTCAGAGCATCAGCCTCAGTCAGAGCATCAGTCTGATCCGCCTCCTTAGCATCAGCCTCAGTCACAGCATGAGCCACAACCCGAGCCTGAGTCGCAGTCCGAGTCGCAGCCTCAGCCTCAGCCCGAGCCTGATCCGCATCATTAGCCGCAGCATGAGCCACAACCCGAGCCTGAGTCGCAGCCCGAGTCATAGCCTCAGCCTCAGCCAGAGCATGAGCCGCAGCCCGAGTCATAGCCTCAGCCTCAGCCAGAGCATGAGCCGCAGCCTGCTCCGCAGCCAGTTCCTTAGCCAGAGCCGCAGCCTGCGTTGCCTGAGCATTAGCATGAGCCGGAATCTGATCCGGACCCTGAGCAGTCGGGGACTGGACATCAGTCGCGTCCGCTGTGTGAAGTGGTGGAGCCGCAGACTGCGTAGCCTGAGCATCAGCATGAGCCGGATTCTGAGCCGCTAGGGAAAGTGGTGTAGCCGGACCCGCAGCCAGAGCCAGATCCGCAGCCAGAGCCTGAGCCTGATACTGAGCCCGAGCCTTAGCCCGAGCCAGAGCCTGAGCCTGATCAAGCGGAACCGGTTTATTAAAAATGTCCTTCGTCCGTCGGGTCATATTCGTCTGACCCTGAGCATCCCCTCGTTTCCGTCGGGTCATCCCAGTAGTAGCCCGTTCCTTTTCCCGATTCGAAAACTCGGCCCGGATCGGAGACTGGATCGGAGACACAATACCCCAAAAATCCTGATAATCATGTTTCTGATCCGCATCAGCAGTCGGATGACTCGCCAGGGCATGCCACCGTTTGTCCAGAGCCTTAACAGCCTGAACCGCAGCCTGAGCCACAGCATTAGCCTGAGCCGCAGTCTGAGCCGCAGCATTAGCCTGAGCAGTCCGCGCCTCAGCAGCAGCCTGAGACGCAGCCGCAGCCTGAGACGCAGTCGCAGCCGCAGCAGCCCGAGCCTGATCCGCAGCAGCCCGAGTCCGAGTAGCCTGAGCCTCATCAGCCTTAGCCTGAGCCGCAGCCTGAGCCGCAGCCGCAGTGTGAGCCGCAGCCTGAACCTCAGCAGCCCGAGCCTCATCTGCAGCCTGAGCCTCACCCGCAGCCGCAGCCTTAGCCGCCGCAGCAGCCTGAGCCGCAGCCGCCGCAACCCGATCCTTAGGCGCAGCCTGAGCCGCCGCCTGAGCCAGACCATGATCCGCAGCCAGAGCAGCAGCGTGAGCATGAGCCTTGGTAGCAGCCTTAGCAGCCTGAACCGCAGCCTGAATCGCAGCCTTAGCAGCAGCCTCAGCAGCCTCATCCAGACCCTGAGCATCAGCCTTATCCGCAGCCTGAGACTTAGCAACAGCGTTAGCATAAGCATCATCAGCAGCCTGATCCAGACCCTGAGCATGAGCCAGAGCCTTAGCATAAGCATTAGCGTGAGCATCTGCACGAGCAGCAGCCTGAGCCTCACCCGCAGCCGCAGCCTTAGCAGCCGCATCAGCCTGAGCCTCACCCGCAGCCGCAGCCTTAGCAGCCGCATCAGCCCGAGCAGCCATTTGATGCTGATATAAAGTATTCACAATATTACCAATGATGGGATCCTTCTTAAAGTTGACGTCTTGGTTGATGATTAGTTCTGTTTTTTGTAAGTCGTCATGCCTGGTTATACGACCGTAGTACCAAGATAATACGCTAATCTGGTGTGACAATTTTTTAATACGGGTTTTTGTATCATGCCCACTAATAAACATCGGTTCAGAAATAGGTTTTACTGGTATATGGTTGGTTATTTGTGAATAGAGGATATCGCGTTGCTTGTAGCGAGGATTCTGCAAAGAATATAAAATCTCGTTCAAGTATTCGATATCCGATTCGTTATAAGGTTGTGGTCTGGCGGCCTCCATGGCGATTCTAGCACGGTCAACCATGTGTGCAGCATCTGTCTCATCATAATGAAGTTTAAGTGTCTCTGAATTCATAGAAATAATTTCTGTATAAATTTTGTTAGCTTGCTCCTTATCAAAATTACGTTCGGCATTTACATAATCAACCGCTTGTGGACTATTCCTTAATATTTCATTTATCTTACGGTGAAGAGTATAAAAACTAACAAGAGCATTATAATATTTTTGATAAGCATCCAGATACCCCCCCGAATCTAATTGATTCAATTCTTTATTAATATCCTTAAGTACATCATCTTGTGCTTCATCGTCATCATTAAAATACTTAGACACCACATCCGGAGTCTGTGATAGTCTCGAAGCCGGTGATTCCTCATCACTCTCAACATTCGGCATATCCGCCTCTTTAGCCGCAGCAGCCGCAGCAGCCGCATACTCGTTAACAGCAGCGAGGTTCGCAGTCTCAGCCGTTAGAAATTCCTCCATCGCTGTACTAACCTCAAATCTAGCCGCGGAAGCTATTTCGCTACTAGCAACTCGTATTTCAGAAATATAACGGGCAATGACATATGCTTGAATCTTAACAAACATATCAGTCGCAGTAATATAATACTTATTCGCAGCATTATTCAGTTTTACATTGTTGGCATTCGCTTGTTGACTCACAATTAGCGAAATCCTCTTTGCCGCATCAAAAGCAGAAGTAGCCGCAGTCCAAGCATTAGCAGCCCGAACCTCATTCATGTTAGCCGAAGATTGAGCCACAGCAGCCGCAGCCTGAGCCGCAGCCTCATTAGCCGCCTCAGCCAACATATCAATAGCCGTCCGAAGTTTCTTCGTATCAGTACCATATATGGCGTTAGCAATCGCTTTCATAGCATTAGCCGTAGCAGCAATATGCATCATTTCATACTTGTTATCAGTCTTCGCATACAATGCAGCATCCGCAATGTTATTAGCATACTCGGCAGTGGAATCAGCAATGTCCGAAAATTCTTCCCTATTTTTTTCATCATTAAGCTTAAAACATGTGTTCTGTATTTTGTCACGAGCATCAGTATACTCGTCATACTTTTTTAAAGCAGTTTCATGATACATAGTCACCGCAGCTTTAACATATTCATCGAATATCTCAGAAACATCAATGTTGTTTAAGGTGGTTAATTCCGTGAGAATAGACTGTATTCGTTTTGGTTCATAATAATACATTTTCGTATCCGGGGGGTCGGTGACCTTTAGTAATAATTTAACAATTTTACTGAAAGTTGACTCACTAAAGGAACTAAATATAGATCGATTTTTTAACTCGTTTGACCCCTGAGTTGCTAATCTATGAATTTTATCGGAGAAAGTATTCCGAAGAGTCTTTGTTGGGTCATCCCGTATTTCTTTTAAGTACAAAACACCCCTTCTGATACGCGCGATAATTTGAGACGGCGGATCACTTTGAGTGTTAGTAGGAGTAACACCATCTGGTCCTACTGTACCAGGCTTATCCATCGACATCTTACTAATGAATCTTTGCGTCCTTTCACCGCGCCCCGGTATATCTTTAGTAGTTCCCCAACTGTTCCACGGCTGACCGGACAATGAATTAGATGCAGCAGAACTCCGAGTATGCGGCTGACCGGACAACGAATTAGATGCAGCAGAACTCCGAGTAGGCGGCTGAGCGGACAACGAATTAATATATTGAGCAAAAGAACTCTGAGTAGGCGGCTGAGCGGACAACGAATTAGATGCAGCAGAACTCCGAGTAGGCGGCTGACCACCTTTTTGGAGACCATCGGAACCAGACGTACCAGCACTCTGCGCAGGCTCGGACAACGAATTAGATGCAGCAGAACTCCGAGTAGGAGGCGAAATTGACGACGGTGGTTGAGGAAAATGTTGCCTGCTCGTATTCACACTATTTGGATCGGTCCGCACCAACGGACCCCCGCGCGGATCGGGTCGCACGAGCGGAGCAGTGCCCACACTATTTGGATCGGCTCGCCCGAGCGGAGGAGAGACCACACGTTTTGGATCGGTTCCACCCGGCCGCACCAACGGACCCCCGCGCGGATCGGGGCGCACGGGCGG
>Ga0214919_10001477_pt1 | contig 38427 bp, 32 predicted proteins | sample LL1503_MetaG_FD_177994 | JGI IMG/M metagenome (GOLD analysis project Ga0214919, IMG submission 177994) | Freshwater microbial communities from Lake Lanier, Atlanta, Georgia, United States - LL-1503 | ecosystem: Environmental > Aquatic > Freshwater > Lake | place: USA: Georgia | collected...
TTAAAACAAGGAACGGGGGATCATAAGGGGGGGGTACCCCTCTCCCTTTAAAACAAGGAACGGGGGATCATAAGGGGGGGTACCCCTCTCCCTTTAAAACAAGGAACGGGGGATCATAAGGGGGGGGGTACCCCTCTCCCTTTAAAACAAGGATCGGGAGATCATAAGGGGGGGTACCCCCCTTAAAAATAATTTATATTTTTATTATAATGGAAAATCAAAGTAATTCTTTATTATCATCATCCGATGAAGTACTTTCGATCCCTTTTAGTGGAGATGGGGAAGTATCCGATTCTTTTTCTTGGGGATTCTGGTCAATTCTAGGAGTCGGTTTATTTATTATTCTTATCTTAGCAATTTCAGGATTAAATATTTTTTCTTATTTAGCAGTAGGAACACAAGACGCTGCCAATTGGTTTCAGAGTCTAGCCGATATAATAAAAAAATATACGGGTACTTTTCATCTTTCCGATGGATTAGGAAATGTAGTCGGGGTATCTGCTTTAGGAACCAAGGAAATTATTGATAATGTAAGTAAAGACGTGAATTATATATCAACTTCCATTGACAACACTGCGGAAGAGGTGTTAGATCCGATTATTAAAAAAACAGTGAATTTAAAAGGGGTTCCTTTGAGTAAAACCATTACACCTTCTAATAATACCGAAAATAATTCTCTCAATCGAGCACTCAATACTCAAAATGCATTGGAAGATGGTGCAAAAGGTTCAAATTATAGTGCAGATGATTCAGTGAGTCCCATTCAAAAGAATTTTGGAAAAGCGGGTTGGTGTTATATTGGCGATGATAATGGAACGCGAACGTGTGCCAAAGTAGGAGAAAATCAAATGTGTATGTCCGGGGATATTTTTCCTACTAGTGAAATCTGTGTGAATCCGAACTTGCGAGTTTAAAGCCACTTAGCCACTTTTGGAAAAGTGGACTGGCAAAAGGATTTAAATATATTTTTGTAAAATACAATAACAATGAACGGGTTTCTATTTCTTTTTTTTATTTTGTCGTCACTGGTTGATTCCATCAAAAAACCAACTCCAAAATTTTGTGTTGATTGTAAACATTTCATAAACGACAATAATGGGAATATTCAATTTGGTAAATGTGCTTTGTTTTTTCGAGAAGACACCTCTTTTTTAGTAACAGGTGAGAGTATTGAAGATTATCGTTATTGTAGTACAGCAAGAATGAGTGAAAGTATGTGTGGAGGAGAAGGAAAAATGTTTACACGAAAGTATTTGAAGAAGAAAAAAGATATAGAAGAAAAAACAACTTAAAGAAATACTATTGTTGTATAGTAGGGAACTTTGTTCCTTCCGGCAACTGGTAGATCAATAAGATCGTGAGTTCGATTCTTATGCACCATTGGCTTAATGGTAGAGCAATGCACTTGTAATGCATAGATCGTGAGTTCGATTCTCACATGGTGCTTGTTTTTTATTTTAGTAAAGACAACTAAAATAAAATTTTTTATATCAAAAACATATACATCTATTATATATGTATTATTTATCGTTGTGTTGTATTATCAAAGACGAAAGTAATCTAGAATAATTCATTATTTATTATACATTATTAGGCGTTCAGCATTTTTACATTTATGACAATGAAAGTTCGTTTCCAATCAAAGAAAGATTAAATAGTTTCTTTTATAAACATTACTGTACCATCATTGATTATCCTGGAAAATGTAAACAAATGGAGGCATATAACGATTGTGTAAAGAATTATGGTAAAAATACGGAATGGTTAATTATTGTAGACGGGGATGAATATATATTACCTAAAGTAGATGATACCTTGGTTAATTTTTTAAAAAAGAGAGAATATGCTCAAGCCATTGTAATTAATTGGGTATTTTTTGGAACAAGTTTTCATAATTTCAAACAATGCGGATTTTTAGTAGATAACTATCGACATTGTTCTTCCTGTCAAGATGATCATATCAAGACGATTGTAAGAACCAGATATTTCAAATATATGGAGAATCCTCATTATGTTTTTGTAGAGGATCAAGATAAAATTGTTGATTCCAAAGGAAATATCGTTATCTCTGCTTTCAATAAGAATTATACCATCGATATGATTCAAATTAATCATTATACATTTAAATCCTTGGAAGATTGTAATGAAAAGCATTATCGTGGAAATGCCGACAGTTTAAATCGACGAAATATATTTGACGAAAGTATTCATCAACGTTTTAATGAAATAGTCGATCATACCTTACCATCTCTATATTTATCGATGATTTTAAAAACTTATCTTTTAACTTGTGTAAATTTGTTCATATACAAAGCGTTAAATCCGGAATTATCTTTTTTAAATACGGAAGATGAAATTGCGAGACACGTGATTCAATATGGTATCCGTGAAAATCGACCTCTTCATATCAAGGATAAATTTCCAGATTATTCTAGAGACCAATATCGAAAGGATAATCCTCAATTGAGTCATTTGGACGATGTATATCTAGAAATCAATTATATCCATACTCATTAATCGTTTCATCTGTTTAACGTTCTTGTGGAATCGCATTTGCACTACGAAATAATTTGTAATTAATTGGCCATTTATTGGTACTATTGGTCATTATGTATCTTTGTTTTGGATAATAGGTTGGTAATCCATTGTTATAACAAAGTTGAATAATGGGTCCGGGTACGTCGGACGCACTCGTAGGTGTACAACTTTGTACCTTGGTGATAGCAATGACTTCGTCCGTACAAGGATTGACTGTTCGAGTACAAATAAGGGAACCTCCATCTTTAATATCGGCATTAGAACAATAAGGAACTGGATTTAAATTTTGATTGGTATTTGGTATGGTAATATAACCAACACGCTGTAAACTGGTTGTATTCGGATTACTATAAGTTTGTGATTGAGTCGCCCAGGTTTTTGTACGATTGGTCCATAATCCTTTGGCAATTTGTGAATAACGTTGTTGTTTGGTTAAGTTGGAACTGTTTTTTTTATATTGTAAAATATTTCCCTTAGCTAATACATCTAATTCATAAGCTACTTGTACAGAGGGAACCGTTTTTTTTAAAAGTGGAATATAACTTTGGTCAGAGTAATTTGTTTCTAAAGAACATCGATTTTGAACACGACTCCAGGCGCGAGGAGGTTGCGGCTGATAACCAGGTCCTAAACAAGACATTCGAGAGATGGTTCTTATTATATTATCCAACTTTTTAAGTAGGGGAACCTACGGTTCCCCCTTGCCTACGGTAGACCCCCTCCCTTTCCCTTCGGGGATAAAAAATAAGTGTTTTTTTGGCGTGCGGGTATCTACAAAGAAAAAGAAAATAATATTATTCTTTGCTAAGCATCGCAAAATAATATTATTGTAGGATATTGTTGTAGAGCCCGCGCTTAATTATATCCCCGAAGGGCAAAGGGAGGGGTTAAAGGGGAACCGTAGGTTCCCCTTAGAGGTACCAGCGTAATGACAAATAATTAGCATTTTTGTTGTATAAATTATTTGTGGTAGAAGGTGTAGTGTTTGGACCTCCATTTACAATACCATTCACTTTTGTCACAGGTAAAGCATAATTAAAATATTGTAAATTGGAAATAAAACCGTTAAAACCGCCATTCATTCCAACATATACATTTCCATAATTTTGTTTGGGTACACCATTTAATTCAATACTACGTGTAATGATACCATTGATATAAACATCCAAATTTGTGTTTTGACATCGAACAATAATATTCACCCATTTATTCAATGGCATATCAGGAATTGTAACTTCTTCATCGATGTTATTATAGGTATTCATCATTACTACTAGAGAATTGGTATCAGGTGCAAGATAAAGTCCTGGAGCATTATTTGGATAATTCAATCCATTGGATAATAAATTGTCATTTCCTTTATAGAAAATATGTTTATACTGTCCTAAAGGATTCAAATCATTAATGTAAATCCATACACACCAAGTAAATTCAATTCCATCCGTTTGATTTTGTGATCTTAAAATAGGGATATTATGATTGGAACTTGGGTCTTGGGGAATAATAATGAGTTGATTTGCTTGAACGGCGCCACTAATTAACATAGGACTGGTACTTGGGGAAAACCACCAACTGAGAAAGTTGGTACCAAAATGAAGTAATAAAATGAATAGAAAAACGACTAAAATAAGAAAAACAAATTTTGCAACTAATGTATTCGATTCTAAAAAGTCTTTGCTACTAAAACTTCCTCGATCGGCTGAAAATTGATTATAAGAGGATTTATTATTTCCAAACATATTTAATGATTATACTATATATATCCACTTTTAAAAAAGTAGGGGGATTATTAAATTATTTATAAAAAATTGAATTGGTTTTTATAAATAAAATACGTATTATCATACAATCGAGAAATGGAAACTAAACCTGAAATAATTGATACAAATGATAATGATAATGATAATGTCAGTGACAATGTCAGTGACAATGATAGTGATAATGACAGTGACAATGACAGTAACAGTGATAATGACAATGACAATGACAATGTATATAAAAATTTTACGGATTCAATAAAAATTTATGAAAATAATTCACATTATTCATCTTTAATGTGTATGAAAGATACAAGTTCCGGTCCTAAATATAATGATTCAAATGATATACATATGAAAAATGTAAATAAAATGAGTGAACGTAATAATCTTAAACATAAATGTGTCCTACCAGTAGGACATACTGGAAAATGTTCTACCAATTATAACAAATTATTTAAAATTACTCCTACTAATAAAAAATTAATAAAAAAATTAATAAGTAGTGTAAGTTTGGCTATCTATAGTACGCCTGGAAATGACGATTATGTATGTAAAAATAGATGTTCTAGATTATATAAAAATGTTATTTCTTCGAAAAATGAAAAAAAAATAAGAGACAAAAAAATAAAAAAAAAATGTGCAATTCCATTAAAAGACGCTTCAACACCGATATTATTAGCTCAAGCATATTTAGATTGGATGACTTTTGTGATTCATACCAAAGGTATGAATGAACATTTAGATATCGATCATGAGACAAATAAAAATATTTTATTGATGATAAATAAAAATAAGGAACATCTTATTTTAGTATTCAATAATTTTAATAGAACTATTTTTGACAATAATGGATATAGTATATGTGTTATTAAGAAAAATACTATAAAAATATCTGACCTATCCGATATTACAAGAGATAATCGCGTAAATATTTCGGAGAATGATATTCAACTTGGTCATAATTACCCAAGAACAGAAGAATATGTCTCTATTCGCGGGGAAAATTTAATTCCAATGTCACGAAGAGGAAACTTAATTATTGGTGAAAGAGTATTTACAGAAGATATATGGATTGATGAATTAAAACAAATCCTTAATCAATACTAATTATATTCAAAGGTAGGTATATATGTAATTGTATAAAAAAATAAATTTAAATGTGTAAACCAGTGATACTTTAAGAACAAATCCGCACGCACTAAAAACTAACTAACTAACTAACGAATCACAAATAAAATTATTATGTATATTTTTTAATTTCATCTCTTATATAATTACAATAGTTTGATTCTTTTTCTATTAATATGCATTTTCTATTTGTTTCTAATGATGCATAACCCATTGTTCCAGAACCAGCAAAACAATCTAATATTGTATCTCCTTCGTCAGTCGTATGATAAATAATATTTTTCAATAAATCTAGTGGTTTAGGAGTAATATGTATTTTACAACGCTTAGCCATATCATAATTCCATACACTATGATGTGTCTTTTTATTATTAAATTTTGGCACAATATCTTCATACTTTAAACCTAAATGTTTTTCAATAGGTTTTATAGTTTCTCTGGTTGGCATATTTTTTCCTGTTTCTAGATTACTATACCAACCAGTTAAACCTCCTGTTTTACTCTTTATTTCTTGAGATATAGTTAGTTGGTTGACATTCAATTCTTTTCTTTTAATTTCCAACTTGTATGAATTATCAAATGTATAAAATAAAATGTATTCAGTCATTTTATTAAAATTATGCATATCATTTTTAACAACAAACCCATCCATAAATCCTTTTTTAGGTGAACCATCAAAACGCTTATTCCATACAATCATTTGTTTAAATATAAATTTAGTTTCCTTTTTAATATGTACCATTAATTCACTTATCATTTGCATATCATTATGAAACATAAAGAAACTACCATTATCTTTTAATTTTTTTTCAAGAATTTTTATGATTGACATCATAAAATCATTATAATTTTCAATTATATCCCAAGTGTCTTTACCAATATTATATGGTGGATCAATACATATTAATTGTATTGATTTATCTTTTATGTTATCTAGCATTTTTAAAGAATCTCCTTTGTATAATTTTATGTTTTCAGAATCTAACAATAATCCATCATCTATCATTTGATTTATGTTATTAAAGTCACTTGTATTACAATTCTTATCATCATTATCATCATTATCATCATTATTATTATCAGTATCATCAATTATTAATTCTACTTTTTTTTTTGGTTCTGTCTTAATATCACCTTGCTCACTGCAAAGATTTAATAAATTAATTAATTCGCTTTTATTTTTGGATTTATAGTTATTCATTCCAAGTTCTTTACACTTTGCTAAAAGTTCGGTTTTTGATAATTTGGTTAAGTCCATTTCTTTGATAATACAAGTTATATTCGTACTAATAGTTGGGATATAATCTAATTCAATTTTTTATTATCCAATAAAAAGCTCATTATTAGTTTTGAAGATTTTAATTCTTACACCTTTGCACATTCCTTTGTGGGCGGTTATGAGTGGCAAAGGCAACACGCACTTGAAATGTGCGAAGGTGTAAAAGGTATAAAAACATTTTTCATAATTTATATAGACACTTGAACATTCTAAAATGTCCAATATAACAAATAAAAAACCGATTTCGTGTATTGCCGTATTTGATGGAAAGATCAAAGGAACCGTTCTTTTTACAGAAGATTTACAACAAGGAGGAATTCGTATTGACATTGATTTATCCGGATTAAAAAAAAATGGAAAACACGGGTTTCACGTACACCAAGCAGGAGATATCAGTAATCAATGTGAAAGTATGTGTGCCCATTTTAATCCTTATGGAAAAAATCACGGATGTCCAGGAGCGAGAGAAAGACACGTGGGTGATTTGGGAAATATTGTAGGAGATAAATCGGGAAGGTGTCGAATGACATTTACCGATAATGTCATTAAACTAAGAGGAACCAAGGCAAATATTATTGGCAGAGGACTCATTATTCATCAAGATGAAGATGATTGTGGTTTGGGAGGAGATAAAATGAGTCTTGTTACAGGAAACGCGGGAAAAAGAATTGCGTGTGCGGTCATTGGTATACGTGGCGGGTGTTGATCCACTTTTAGGAAAAGTGGAGCAAAATCGAATGAATTTATATTACAGGATTTCCCAAAGATTTTCTCACTGGATTTTTGCTCCACTTTTTTCTAAAAAGTGGATTACAGGGTAAAACTACCTTGTTCAGTTCCATTCTCCAAAAGAGATACTTGTACACTATAAGCATTATTAAACCAACTTTGTCCTCCATAACCTTGACTATAAATATTCCATACTTCTTGTGGGTTCAAAGAATTTGGATAATATTGAAATTTAGATGTCCAACCATCAAAACCACCTTGTGGAGTCACATAAACATCAGCATTGTTATTTACATTGGCGGTTCCTGGTAACAAACAAGTACGAACCAATTTTCCATCAATGTATAAATCCAAGGTCCTTCCATAAACACTCAATACCATATTCACCCATTTTTGAATGGGTACATTGGAAACATTACAATTATGAACTACGAAATTACTACCACTTGTCGATGGTTGAACATCCGTGTTATTTGTACCAGGATAACAACTTAGTGCTACGGTTATATTATTTTCAATTGCGCCTAAAACAACGGTAGGACAAGGATTCAATCCGCTTATCGAAGTAGAGTTACCACTTGCATCATTACTTTCTCCTTTACTACCCATTCTACCAAAAATTACTTTGGGTTCTCCATAACGATAATTCCAATCATTAATATAAAACCAAATTGAATAGGCAAAATTCGTAGAAGAAACACCATTACTACTTGCTAAAGAAGAGGCTGCAACGGTAGAAGCAGTTTGTCCACTTTGTAATGTTTGTAAAGTATAAGGATTGGAGAATAAATAATATAAAATACGCCAAATAATATAAAGTAAAAGAAGTAATAGAATAATACCTAAAATATTCATTAATATAATAAGGATAGAAAAAAGACGGTTTTTATTAGATTGGCGGATTTTTATTTTTCACGGATTCATAAATTGTATGAATGTTATCCAAAGTTAATGCTTTGTTGTAATAAATAACATTCGATATATTTCCTTGGATGCCATTATCATCACCAATTGTTAAACTGTCGAGAGACATATAAGGAACGAGACCAACGGCCGTTTTTACCAATTTTCCATTGTAAAAAATATCTAAAGTTCCATTGACATAATTCAAAAGAATGTGATTCCATCGTTGAAGTTGCATTTTCTTTCTTTTGTAAAGAATACGACTGTTTTCATAAATTCCGTCATTTTCATATTCATCCATCTTTTCTAAAGGAACCGAATCTTGGTTTTCCGTAAAATCGACTTCTCTCAATCCATTCCTTTCCATCGTTACTAATAAAGTATTATCGGAGAGTCGATAAAGAACATCCGGTTTATTTCCATAATTCATCAAAGATTTATATTGATTATATATACCTTGTCCTGGTTCCGCTTGAATAAAAAACCAAAAAGAAATTGCATATTGATAATTATATTTTACTGAAGTAGATGGAGTATATTTATTCAAATCTTCATAAGAACCAATTGCTTTATTTACATTCAACGGTATGGGGTTTAATAATAATACGGTTCCATTTCTCAAATTTCCATTAATGATCGGACTGGAGTCAATCGTCTTTTGGATATTTGTTAAAGAGTAAAAAAGGACAATGAAAAGAAGGATTAAGATGGCGGAACTATATTTGTCAAAAGAATCTTTATCTGTAAAGATTTGTGTGACTGTATCTAATCCATTGGAAAATAAACAAGGAATATAAAACAACATTTTGAAAAGGAGAGAACCACCGTGATCACGTCTTGAATTGGTTCCAGGAACTACTGGATTAAGCGATTTGTAAATAAATGTCAATAAAATAATCACTAAAAATACATTTAATATAAAACTAAGAATACCCGATTTTTTAGTGAATCCTTCAATACCAATAACCAGCCAAGTAATGATGAGGGCGGATATTACAAGATAGAAAACGGTTAATAAAGAAGTTTTAAACAATCCCATCTTTGGATCATTGATAAAAGAATTGGTAGATGATGTGGTAGAAGAAGAAGAAGCGAAAATAAAAAAAATGGAGATGATTGAAAAAACCAAGGATAATAAAAGCGTAATGGTTAAGGAAGGCCATAAATTTTCTTCAGAGAAAAAGCCGCCTGGATATTGAGAAATACCAAAACCAATGAGTAATGAAAAAATGATGAAAATGGCGGCACCAATCATATTGGTTGTATTCAATTGAATGGAATCAATGATCGATTTTGTATTTTGACTTTGGGAAGGAACGATAAAAAGAATTAATAAATAGACAAACCCAAAAATACCAATCAACATACTAATCAATGATAAATACCCGAAATTTGAACTAATATAATTTCCGGGGTCTACCGCATAAAAAAGAATCGCGGTTGTAATAAAACAGAAAAATAAGACCATTGTATTGATTTGATCATACATCGGGTTTTTACTAGAGGACATAAAACTGGTGAACAAAGACCCTGAAAAAATAAAAAGGGTCAAGAAAAGGAAAAAGGGAACTAACGTAGATGCATATTTTGTCATTGTATTGGTAGGAATCTTGTAAAGACAATATAAGAGGAAAAAAGTATAAAAGATACAAACAAAAGACGATGAAATACCGGTCAAGAATCCACCGAATTCTTTAATGCCTGGAAAAAACAAAACGAGAATAAAAAACACAGCAAAAACGATAGATAAACTGATTAGTATTTCATTAATCACACTTGATTCCGATTGGTTTAAACCAGTATAATTGAATAATCGGCCTTCATTGTATAGTAACCGCAAAATGAAAATAAGGAGTAGGAGAAGAATGAATCCAGCCATCACTAGAATTGGTGCCGATTTGGTTTGATTGGCTACTTTTTCTAAAGGGTTTATAGTATATATTTTCTTTAAAGGTTGTATATGATTTGTATTCATATATTATATAAATACAAATAAAATAGAATGCAAGACCATTACGTTCTCAAACATAAGAAACGGTTTCGTTGTTTCGATTCAAAATAATCAATTTCTTTATAAATCTCCTTTCGGATCGTTTCTGAAATGTTTCGATACATAATAATTTTTTTAATCGTATTATTCTTTTTCTCCAAAATCGAATTCGGTACATTCGGTAACAATCGTTCAATGTCTCGATAAAGAATCATTAATTCGGTTTTTAATAATGTCATTTCAGTCTTGTATTTTTTCATTAGAGAGAAAATATTGAAGGAATAGAGGGAAGGATATCTTCGGCGAATAATTTCTGGAAGAATAAATTGATTCGTCTCCTTGATTTCTGATATTTTTTTCCTTAATCCTTCGACATAATCTTTGATTCCTCCTTCTTCGGAAACGAGAAAAACTTGTCCAGAGAAAAATTCCGTATCCGCTTGTAATTTATCGAATTGATAAGCCGTTGTTTTATGGGCTTCTGCCTTCGCATCAAGTTTCAAGTAAGTAACCAGGGCTAATAAAAAGGCGTTAAATGCGGTAAGTGCAGATACTGTAATAGGTGCGAATTCATACATTTTTAATCCGACACTAATCACTGTACATAAAGAGGATATGAAAATAGTGGGTAACATTAAGAAATAAAGACATTGCTCACAATACGTTTTCGATTCGGTGTAAAGAATTTTTTGCCCTTTTAAATAAAGCGCAAAAAGATCGATTTTGGTGGAATTGTAATTCATATTCCCAAAATAAGCTTCCGAAATTAAGTGGGAAAACTCGCGGTATTTTGAAAAGAGAGAAAGTTCGTCATACATGAATGAATTTTTGGAAAGGTCGGTAATATCTAATCGAATATTAGTTATTTTATTGCTCGAAATATCGCTTTTAATTAGATCAAATATATTCGAATTTTGATTATTAATAATGGTAACCATATTATTACTTAGATCGGTTATTTCTTTTTCTTTGTCTTCATTATTGTTTTCAGAATCTCCAAATAAATTTCGTTCCGTTAATCCAAAAGTTTTATGCGTGATTCCAAAAACCATTTTATATATTCTCTTTCGAATTAATTTTTTTTGTTTGTCTTGCCGTTTACCGTACATACGTTACATATTCTCCATCGCAGTCTTTTTTCCGTGACATTCACGACAAAGGGCTACCAAATTGGCCACGTCATTTCCTCCGCCGTACTCAAGACGGACACGATGGTCGACTTCAAACCACGCGTTCAATTGTTTGTTACATTCGCCGCATTTCCATTCCTGTTGCGAAGCTACATATTTTTTCTTAGTTTCACTCACGGAACGTTTGGTTCCCGTTTTTCCTGATTGAAGAATTCGTTTCTCTCCTGCGTTCTGAATATGGGATCCAGGGTATTCAATATCATTGAATCCTTCCATAAATCCTAAATGGTCGGACCCTGAAGCAGAAGAGGAAGAAGTGAAATCGAAAATAGGCGAAAGTACTCCTAGGGTTGATTTATCAATCGGCATATATTTCACCATATTATTTGCATAATAAAGCATTTTTTTGCCGTTTTCGGGATTGCGTTTTAAAAGAAGATAAATACTGATTCCTACAATGGCGTAGAAAATCATCGAATAATATTTCTTGAAAGAGAGAAGCATTTTCATATATTTTCCGTCGTGATAAGCATTATAAACAAAAAAGGCTGTCAAGCCCAGTACGAATATTTCTAATCTCATCTTTTTAATTCAAGATAACAATAAACCGGTTATAATATATAAAGGTTAGATTATATTACAATAATTTTGTAGGGGGACATACGTCCCCCCTACGACCCCCTCCTTGTTAAGGGCGAAGGATTTTTGGCTCACGAGTATCTAGACAAATTTTTACAATAATTTTTGCATAGTAGGGGGACACCCCCTCTTTGTTAAGGGCGAAGGATTCTTGGTTCACGAGTATCTAGACAAATTTTTATAATAATTGTTGCATCTCTTGGATTTCCTTGTTTTGGGCTTGAATAATACGATTGGCTAAATTGGCAACTTTGGCGTTGTCGGTTTTTTTCAATATTTCTTCACTTGTTAAAATCGCCATCGAATGATGTTCAATCATATCACTTAAATATTCTTTCTCTCCAATAAAAACTTGGTTTCGATAAAAATAAATAGTAAGAGCAATCAAAAGGATAATGAACAAATATAAAAAGATTGCGGAACTTTGAGCCATCAATAATTCAATTAGGACCATAAATAAGCCCATTAAAACAGATAAATAGAATTTTCCCAAACTATGGTTGAAATTGTTGATGGAATTGGACATTACCCAACTCATGATAAAATATTGAATCAGAAAACTGATGGTAAACATAATCAGGAGAAAAAGGTAGAGATCATTGGTCAACATTTTCATTTTTATTTTTTATAAAATAGATAGTTATAAAAAAAGGGAACCTACGGTTCCCCTATGACCCCTCCCTTTTCCCTTCGGGGTTTGGTTGGATATTATTTATTGAGATTGACTCGACGCGCGAGTTTCTACAAAGAAAAAAAACAATCATATTATGCGCTTCGCGAAATATTATTGTAGAAATGGTTGTTGATCCTGCGCCGAGTTAATTAGATAAAATTATTAAAAACAGCAAGGAGGGGGTATCCCGTAGGGAAGGGGGGACTTCCGTCCCCCTACCTTACCAGTAAGCCTCCAAATCCTCCAATTGAATCCCTTCTTGATCTAACAAAGCAATCATCCGACGAGGATGCATTACTTTTTCCATTAATTCTTTTCGATAAATATCACATCTTTCTTTCAAACCATTGCGATCAACCTCGAAAATCGCAGGGTTCATTGATAAAGATTGATAATCCACTTTATCCAAATAATCATAATATTTATAATCTTCTGGATGATTTTCTAAATTATTTTCTTCATTGCTTTCTTTTTTCTTTTTTTCTCGTAATATTTCTAAAAGAATATGAATCGCACTTGGATTTTTTGAAAAAGATACCCAATCAACTTTATCTAAATTTTTTTCAAGAATATAAAACGCTTTTGAATTTCCAGATAATTCACACCAATTATATAATTTATGTAAATTTTTTTCTATCATATGAACAGCTTCTGGGTTTACAGCTAAACGGTCCCAGTTTTTTACTTTATCTAGATTTTTTTCAATGATATGACCTGCTTTTGGATTTTCTAATATTGTATCCCAATCAATATGATTAGGATATTTTTCTAATAAATGAATTGCATATTGATTTTTACATAACTCTTCCCAAAATTCTAAATGATACGGAATGTCTAAATTTTCTATGTAGTAATAATACTTTTCAATTATTTCAATTGCTTTTGCTGATTGGTTTCTAGCTAATAATATCCAATTTTCAGGATGTTCTGAAAAATTACCAGGATACTTTATAAAAATTTGTTCTTTGATTATGTTTTGTTCTATAATTTCCATCGCTTTTGGATGTGGATTCAATGAAAACATAAACCAATTAATCATTTCAGGATATTTTATTAATAAAGGGATTGCTTCCGGGTTTTTTGATAATTGAGAGGAATTCATAATAATACTTAATCTTGTCATAATTAGATGAATATAGTTGGAATATTGTAACATATCATAGAAATCTTCCATTTCAAGTTCATCCAAATTTTCTTCAATAATTTTTGTTGTTCCTGGATGAGGATTCTCTATTAAATACCTCAAATTTAATAAATCAATATCGATATCTTTTCTTAATTTGTAAATCATTTTATCTTGTTATTATCTTGTTATTATGTTTCAATTTATTTCTAAAAAACATTTCAATTTTTACGATAATAAATGAATGTAAAATAATAAAAAAAGTATTGTAATGATTGGTAATGTATAAGGAAAAAACTGATTAAATTTGTAAACCCATATTTTCATATTTGGTTTAGATTCTTCTTCAAAATATTTTCCCTCGTTTCCACATTTAGATTCATCTTGTCTACATATATCAGCAAAATCATAACTAATTACATCTGTAATAATATCCTTTTTACCAAATTTTTCACATCTACTTAACGGTTCACTAAAATAATTCGGTTTGTAATAAACACAGTTTCTACAAGAAGGAATATTGATATTTTTGATAAATTTTTCTCCATTGATTGGTAACAAGGATAAGCATAAGAATAAATAACTATATTTCATTTGAACCTTTGAATATTTAAATAATATAACTTTAAGTTATTTCAAAAAAAGATCAATGAATATCTTAGTATTATCATTTTTTAGATAAGAAACTTTATCATCTAATCTTCTATATTTTTTTTGTTCTAATTCAAACTCAAACTCAAAAATAGATGGATTCTCTGAAAACCAAATCCAATCAATTTTACCTGGATTTTTTTCTAATAAATGAATCGCATTTGGATTTCTTGATAATAAATACCAATCAATTTTATCTTGATTTTTTTCTAATAAATGAATCGCGTTTGGATTTAATGATAATGAATCCCAATGAATTTTTTCTGGGTTTTTTTCTAATAAAGAAATGGCATTTGGATTTTCGGATAACCAATCCCAACGAATTTTATCAGGATTTTTTTCTAATAAAGGAATCGCGTTTGGATTCACCGACAACTCAGACCAATTGATTTTAGTAGGATTTTTTTCTAATAAAGAAATTGCTGATGGATTTGCTGATAACCAATGCCAATCAATCTTATAAAGTTTTTGTTCTATTAAATGAATTGCCTTTGGATTCAATGATAATCGAAACCAATCAATCTTATCTAAATTGTTTTCTAATAAATGAATCGCATTTGAATTTCTTGATAAAAGAGACCAATTGATTTTATCCGGATTTTTTTCTATTAAATGAATTGCGTTTGGATTCTTTGATAACCAATTCCAATTAATTTTATCGAGATTTTTTTCTAATAAAGGTATTGCATTTCGATTTCCAGATAATAAATTCCAATTTAATTTATTCATATCAATCCAATTTATTAGTTTTAATTTATACATTTGTTAATTTGTGAATTTGTTTTTCCTATTAAAAAAATATAAATATCTTTATACCTTTTTATTTAACGTCCAATCTTTATCTTTTATAAAAAATATTTATGAAAAATAAAATGATTCTATCGAATAATACGGTTCAATAAATTCATACTATTCTTTCTTGTTTTTGTTTTTTGAAGGAGTCTGGATGGTGTATATTTCTTTCTACTAGTAGTAGTGGTAACCATCACCAGAGTTTGAAATCTTTTCTTTTTCGAGATACTCGATTTTTTCGTCGAACTCGATTTTAAAACTAAAAAATGACTCGTATCATTTTTTGATTTGACTTCTTCACCAAAATATTGATTCAAACTTTTCAAATCTTTTGATAATTTCGAGATGGAAATCGGTGTTGTACGAGGATTATATAAATAGATTAGAATAATGTTTTTTAATTTATCAAATAATTCCTTTTCGTTTTTGGTCAAGGTATCACGGAACTCAAATAATTCTTCCAAAATACAGAAATAAATAGAAATAAATCCCCATACATCAATGATTTTTATAAATACTTTATTGATATATGATTCCATATCGAAGAGTCCTTTACCTTTTCCTTTTTTGGTGGTGCCTTTGGTGGTGCCTTTGGTCGTGCCTTTGGTCGTGCCTTTGGAAAAGTGATAGATGATTTCGGTCAAATAATTCTTGATATAAACCAAGGTATAATTGGTTTCAATGACATTTTCAATATCTTCATTTTCCATATTTTTTAAATCTTCCATAAAGAGAATATAAAATATATTATTAATGGCTTTGTAGTGTCCAGGTCCGCGTTTTTTCATCCAAAGATAAATGTAATCAATGACAAAAGCACCAATTACTTCTTTATAATTGGTGGCATCGATTGCGGGATTAGCTTTCATAAATTCCGCATACTTTTCTTTGAACAGGTCGCTGAATAAAATGGTGGAGAAGGGCGTATTGAATTGAAAAGGTCGATTGGTCCATAAATCGGGGAATTTACCGTTCGGCTGATATTCGACGGAAATTCCCCAATCGATGAGACGGGTATATAAACTGTCTTTATTACCTACTTCTTGTTCTTGTACCAAAACATTCGAATCTTTAATGTCACTATGATAAATATCTTTATGATTCATCGGAATAATTCCGTAGTTTAGTAAATTGATAAGTCGGTAATTCAATTCGATAAAATCACTATATTTCGTGATTTTTCTTATGTAATCGTCCACGGCGATTCCACCATCAGGCATCGTAAGTGCTAAAAGTTTGTCCAAGGATTGATTAATGTTTTTTTCATTGATATTGTCTTTAGATAAAGCCCGGCAATTTTTAAAATTCTGTAAATCTTCGTTTGTTAAAGGTCCTGGTTCACATAACGTAAAATCATTCAAAAGGAAATAATGGGTATAATTGGGGATCGAAGAGAGAATCTTCTGAAAACGATGTATTTCATGATATTCTCTCTCCGCATATTTTTTCAACATCAATTTTGTAATTTTCCCTGGCATTCTTTTTCCCGGGGTCGATTTACATTGGATTGCTGGTTTGAAAACGCAACCATACCCGCCAGAGGCAATTGGTTCTCCACCAAATACGAATCTTCTACGACCTTTATTTCCTCCATTGATACCATTCCAATCATTTTCATAAATTGGCGTTAAATCATAAGATATGGATTGTGGTTCTAAAATATTGTTCATTAATAGTTAAAAAATATACTTATATTATAACTATATTTTTATTTTAGTGTTTTATGAAATCACGAAAAAATAAAGGCGGTGATATCAATAAACATAATGCTTTTAAATATATTTTAAGTATTGGATATGAGGTTGAAACTGATTTTTTAGCAAAATTAACGGCTGGTTATAATGAAGAAGGCGAACAAATTTTATTTAATACAGATAGTAATACACAAAATATAGAGAAAAAAGAGGATCAACAAGGTGGTCAAGACGGAGATGAAGAAGAAGACGAAGAAGAAGAAGAAGATTATAATGATAGGCTTCGAAAAGAAGAAGTAATGCATATTGATGCTTATGACCAAGATGGTAAACTCGATAATAATATTTCTTTTTTAGTGACAAATGATATGGCATCAACCATGTTATCTAAGAAATTAAATAAATTATGTTGTCCAATTCATTTAAACAATCCATCATCTTATTGTGGAGATAAAGTACCTGCCAATTTAAAAAATAAATTATATAAATTCTACACAGAAAACGACTTTGATACGAAAACAGATAAAGAATATAATATTGAATTCGTTTATTTTGATGATAATGAATGTGGTACCTTCTCAGATGTCGAATGGGTTATTACTTATTATAAACCCCAGCAAAGTGAAAATATTATTTTAGATACTTTTAAAAATTTAATTCAAAATTTAACGCGACATTTAGATGAATTACAACAGATTGAAGGAAGTTTAGTCATCAATAAAATCGATATTCGGGATGATTCTGGAAAAGTTATTAAGACTTATCCTGAAAGAATTATTCCCAATCCAGTAAACCGTATATTATTTCGAAGTCGCAAAGAAAATTTATATTACTTACAAACAAATATTAGTAAAAATAAATTAGATATGGATTTGATTTGTCCTACTTTTCAAATGACCTTTGCTACAAATATCGAACGTATATTTCAAGTTCTAAAACAATTAATTTATAATAAGGTTATTTCTTTTGAATGTAGTGTTGAACACGATAAACAAAAAATGGATATTTTACAAAGGGTCGAATATTGCGTGGATCAATTGATTGATGGATACAATGAAAAAGAGAGAAACCCGAAGTTGAAAATATCTAAAACAGAATTGAATAAAACGGTGATTAAACAATTCAAGGGTTATTTAGGATTGATTTTATATAAATTATATGTTTATTATAATACTTATCTTGAAAAAGAAAGTCAAAATAAAGATAAATCCAAAGAAAATCAGAAAATAATATATTTCAAGGATTCATTATTTTTTAATCCAAGACATAGTAATTATGATTTTTATCTAGAAGCGAAAAAATGTCTTTCTGAATTATTTGGTTCTGGTTCTGCTACAAACAAAATAAAACAAAATAATGTGATTTCAACAATGATTCGTAAAATCATTTTACAACCGGATATTTTAAATCAATTATTATTAAATGATACATCGAAAGTGGATGAAAACGCGTTTTTACCTTCAATCAATAAAATCAAAAAAGGCGATGAAAAGTATGGAGACCCGTATTATTCCTTAGATTCTTATTTTCGGTTTTTTGAAGAACCTGTAGATGATGATTCGAATCTTTATCAAGATGATACTGTAATTTTCTATGATTGGTTTCAATATAAAGGAGTCGATAAAGTATCTACTCAAATGGAGATAAATAACAATGTTATTTTGGTGGAAGTTCGAAATTTTCAGAAATTATTGTCTAATTATATTGTTGGTTCTTCAGAACCAGAATTAAAAAACGAAATACTCAATAATACTACTTGTAATAAATTGGAGAAAATATGTACTTTGGGAATAAATTTCGGTGATTTAAAGAAATATTTCAAATTATACGATTTAAAAAAGGGTGGAAAGAAGGGGACAAAATTAAGAAAAACAAGAAAAATACGAAAAATACGAAAAATAAGAAAAAATTGATTTAAAAAACATTTAAATAATTAAATAATTAAATAATTAAATAATTAAATAATTAAATAATTAAATAATTAAATAATTAAATAATTAAATAATTAAATAATTAAATAAAATATAATTAAATAATTAAATAATTAAATAAAATATAATTAAATAATTAAATAATTAAATAAAATATAATTAAATAATCAAATAAAATATAATTAACTAGATATTTAAATAAAAGTTATGAACTTTTATTCAGAAGACATTATCAATAATATCTTGGATAAAGAAACAGATGAAGTAATAATCGAGAGAACGGATAGTTTCAAGAGATCTATTAATTATTTAATTCAATCCTATTCTTGCCGGGATATTCATTATAAATACACGAATCATTTATTAAAAGATGAAAAAGTGAAAATTGCTTTTTATTGTATGGATTTTGAATTTTCCATTTTTAATTGTCCTGCGGTCCTTCTTTATCGAAAATATTTTGACCGAAGAACAAATGAAATAAAATATTATATTTTATTGATTTGTACAAAACGTAAATTCAGGAATCAAGGGTATGCTTCCAAATTATTAGATTATTTTATCGAACGAGTGAAAGAAGAAAATGCAAACAATAACAATGATAAAAAAATAAAAATTATTTTAAGTTCAACAGAAGAATCCGTATTATTTTACGAATCTTATGGGTTTCGTTGGACGAGAGAATCTTTGGCACACCATCCAATATTAATGGTTTATGAAAAATATGAGGAAGAAAAAGAATATTTTATTTTAGAATTGTCTGTATAATAGGGTCAAATAAAAAAAAGGAACTTTCATTAAAATTTACAATTATAAATATTTTTTATCTACTACCAATTATTTAAAAATTCATCTAAATCGGTATTTTCCTTTAAATTCTCCAATAAATATTTTGGATGGTATTTATCCTTAATATGTTTTTCTCTTACTTTTTCCCATAACCATTTTCTTAATTGTTTTTTGAATTGTAAACAATAATATAAATAACGAAAATGATTTAATGTTTGTATGTTTTGTTTTATTTTTATCAAACTACTATTATTATCCAATATATTACAAATAGGATTATTAGGATAATAGAAATTTAGTATTTTTTCAGGTAAAGTAGGCAAAGAAGTTAACTGATTATTAGAACAATATAATTTTTCTAGATTTTGCGGTAAAGTAGGTAAAGAAGTTAATTGATTATTAAAACAAAATAATTTTTCTAGATTTTGTGGTAAAGTAGGTAAAGAAGTAAATTCATTATTAGAACAATATAATTCTTTTAGATTTTGCGGTAAATTAGGTAAAGAAGTAAATTGATTATCACAGCAATATAATATTTCTAGATTTTTCGGTAAACTAGGTAAATAAGTTAATTGATTATGATAACAATTTAATTCTTTTAGATTTTGTGGTAAAGTAGGTAAAGAAGTTAATTGATTCTTAAAACAATATAATATTTCTAGATTTTGTGGTAAAGTAGGTAAAGAAGTAAATTGATTATTAGAACAATATAATTCTTTTAGATTTTGCGGTAAAGTAGGCAAAGAAGTTAATTGATTATTATAACAATATAATATTTCTAGATTTTGCGGTAAAGTAGCTAAAGAAGTTAATTGATTATTATAAAAATTTAATTCTATTAGATTTTTAAATTTGGTTAAATCAGGCAAAGAAGTAATGCCTTTACATTCAATATTAATAGTTAATATGTCTTCGGATAAAGAATTCAAATATGTTTCAATCTCAAATGTCATTTTTTAAGTATATAGTTTTGTTTATATTCAATTACTTTTTATTTCAATTTTTTTATTTATACCTTTGAAGAATTGAATCCGCACATTTAGTGCGGATTTGTTCTTAAAGTATCACTGGTTTACAGATGTAAAACCGCCATTAAAAGGCGAATTAAAATCTTCAACGGGGTAAATGTTCAAAGGTGTAAAAAATTGAAATATTTTTTATGATTTCTTTTTTTTGTATTAAATTAATCCAATCCAATCCTTTATCATCAAAATGAATATTTCCAAACAACTTTCTATCAATCGCCTTTCTTTATGCTATGACGTGCTTGATATCATAAAAAGTTATTGTTTTTATGATATCCAAACCGCAAAAACGAGAAGAAATAAACAAAAAATTGTAGATAGATTTCTATATGCTCAAGTGTCTAGATTTAGACATAATGGATATTATACTGATAATGATGGATTTGATGAAGACCCTGATCATTGTGAACATTGGACTACTAGTTTAAATGTAGTTTGTAGAGATAGAGATAGTAATTTTACAATTATTCGTGAACAAACATTTCAAGCAGTAAATTGTAGTATATGTGGTGGATATCAAATGAGTAATTCTGATGTTCTTCCACAAAAAATAGTATGTTATGGTCACACTGTTGAGTGGTAAAGGCTTCATCCATAAGAAAAAATAATGTGTATACACATTATTTTTTTGTTTTTATTTTTTTATGCCGCTAAACTCGGCGTTTCTACACCGCCTTTGAATGAAATAAATATAAAAACGTTTTCATTTAAACATAATTGCAATGATTAAAGTAATATTTAGCTTTTTATAAATGAATCAAGTGAATCAATATTTAAATAACCAATCTTTTTATCATTATCATAATGTGAATGAAAATAACCAAATGAACAGCAATGTATGTAATAATTGTGGGAAACCAGGGCATTCTTTTTATCAATGCAAATTACCTATCATCAGTTATGGTATTATTTTATTCAAGAATACAAATACGAATCTGAAACCGAATACAAATGTAAAGGATGAAGAAATTTTACAAGAAAAAGATTATGAATTTCTAATGATACGTCGAAAAGACAGCTTTGGATACATTGATCTGATTCGCGGTAAATATTCTCCTTATCATATTGAACAAGTCCAAGGAATTATCAATGAAATGTCTTTACCCGAAAAGGAAAAGATTCTGAATAATGATTTCAAGTATTTATGGAATACAATGTGGGGAACTACAAGTAATAGTCAATATAAAAACGAAGAAATTCATTCCGCCAAAAAATTCGAAATTTTGAAAAAAGGATTTTTAATCAATGAAGAGAAATATAATGATTATGAACCTGAAGGCGAAGGCGAAAAAGAAAAAGAAAAAGGCAAATTTATTACTTTGGCAGATTTCGTAAATGAAAGTACAACCGAATGGATAGAAACCGAATGGGAATTCCCCAAAGGTCGCCGTAATCAAAAAGAAAAGGATTTGGAATGCGCTTTACGTGAATTTGAAGAAGAAACGGGTATTTCAAAAGAACATATCTGTGTTGTTGAAAATGTTTTACCCTTTGAGGAAACGTTTATTGGTACGAATTATAAATCGTATAAACATAAATATTTTCTAGCATTTATTAAAGAACTCGATGATTTAAATAACCAACCTTTTGTCCATTTTCAACCAAGCGAAGTGAGTAAAATGGAATGGAAAACATTAGATCAATGTTTAAAATCGATGCGTCCTTATCATTTAGAAAAAAAACAATTAATTCAAAATGTTTATAAAGTTTTAAAAGAATATCGTCTCTTTATAATATAAGAATCGATGGATCCTATTTTGAAAAATACAACCAATCAAAAAATGGATACGAATACAAAAATAAACTTTATCAACATTTCCTCCAAAAATCAAAATCATTGTGAAAAAGAGCAACAAATTCTGGAATCCGAATACCAAGGTCAATGTGACAACGACTTGGATTCCAAACAATGTAATCAATTTCTTTTGAAAAGAGAATTGGCCGACCGTATTTGTTTGAATGAAAACGAGAGAGAAGGCGAAAATACATCCTTTTTATATCCTGAATTCAATGACCCTCAATTCAATGTGAAAATCGCCGAAAAAAAGGAATTTCAAGAAACCAAATACGACGGTGAAATTCATCCTGATATTAAAGAATACGCTGATCAAATGAGTAACGCGGATTTTGAAATCCAACCTCATCAAGCATTTGTCCGGAATTTTCTCTCTTTTCAAACACCTTATAACAGTTTACTTTTATATCACGGACTTGGTTCTGGAAAAACCTATTCGGCCATCGGAGTAACCGAAGAAATGCGCGAATATTTGAAAAATTTAGGCTCCAATAAAAAAATCATTGTAGTCGCTTCTGAAAATGTCCAAAACAATTTTCGTATGCAAATGTTTGATGACCGTAAATTGGTCTTAGTCAATGACCGTTGGTCGATTAAAGGTTATGTGGCAAATCAATTGTTGAAAGAAGTCAATCCAATGAACTATCCCGGTATTCCCAAAGAAAAAATCGTTAGTCAAGTGAAAGCACTGATTAAACATTCGTATTTATTTCTTGGTTATGGACAATTTGCCAATTATATTATCAATACGGTGAATCGAGAGGAACAACTAGAGGTATCATCCAATCTTCTTAAAACCGGTGAGTTAGATAAAGCAGCGAAACTGCGTTTAAAAAATGAATTCGAAGGCCGGCTCATTGTGATTGATGAAATCCATAATATTCGTAAAGCCGAAGACGCCGAAAGTAAAAAAGTAGCGGCCAATTTTGAGATTTTGGTCGCCGCCGTTCGTAATTTACGTTTGCTTTTTCTCTCCGCTACTCCAATGTTTAATAGTTATAAGGAAATTGTATGGTTAATGAACATTATGAATATGAATGATCGACGTGCCAAAATCGAGGTCAAAGATGTCTTTGAAGCCGATGGTGAATTTAAAAAAGAGGGGCGTGAGCTTTTAATTCGTAAATTGACTGGATATGTCTCTTTTGTTCGTGGTGAAAATCCGTATACGTTTCCTTATCGCGTTTATCCATCTTTGTTTGCACCCAAATCGACGTTTCCAGAGGTGGCTTATCCATTATACCAAATGAATGGGAAACGTATTCCTGACGATAATCGCGAGAGAATCTTATCGCTTTATTTGACTAAAATCGGGGGGTGTGGTGACTGTGGTGCTTGTCAGTACTGTGATTACCGATATATTTTGTATTACTTGAAAAATAAAAATATGAATGTGACTACTAAAAAGGGCCGAGTGAGAGAAATGCGTTCTTTTTTAAATATGGCCAAGTTCGGATATACTTTATTACAGACGCCTTTGGAAAGTCTCATTATTTCTTATCCAAATGAAAGACTGAAAGAAATCATTGGGCAGATTCCTGAGAATCAATATACGGAAGAATTGGCGGAAAACATTGCTGAATTGGCGGAAGCAGAAGATTTGGTTACCGAAAGTATAAAAACGAGTACGGTAATGAATTTGACTAGTTTCCAAGAGAAACGACAAGAGGAACGGGAACAAGAGAAACGGGAACAAGAGAAACGACAAGAAGAAGAGAAGGAAAAAGTAGTTGTTATAAAGGGCGGAAAAGGTACGAAAGGAACGGAGGGAACAACAGGTGCCGAAGGCACCGAAGGCACCGAAGGTAAAGAAACCAATCAAACTTCTTTACGAATGGAACTCGGATTAACGATCGATCCGCGCGATTTGACCGGTAAACGAGGTTTGGAGCGTATGATGGATTTTGTCGATAAAACAACCATCCCTCCTGAAAAAGGTGCGTTTGAATATAAGAAATCAACCCTAGACAATTACGGGCGTCTTTTCTCTCCACCAGTCATCGGGAAATATAGTGCCAAAATAAAAAATGTATTGGAATCCATTCGATATTCTTTACACAACAGTGATTCTTTATTAAATGATTTTGGTGTGGCCGAAGGAGTCATTCTTATTTATTCTCAGTATATTGATGCGGGTCTAATACCGATGGCCTTGGCATTGGAAGAAATGGGATTCACTCGTTATGGAAAAGATGTAAAACCGCTTTTTAAAACGCCTCCTACCGAAGTGGTCGATGTAAGAACATTGAAACAACCTGTTTCTAGGAATGATTTTTTACCTGCGCGTTATGCAATGATTACGGGAGATTTACGCCTTTCTCCTGACAATGAATTTGAAGTAAAAGGGTTAACGAATGATGATAACAAAGACGGAAAAAAAGTGAAGGTGGTCCTTATTTCAAGAACCGGGGCAGAAGGGATTGATTTCAAATACATTCGCCAAATCCATATTTTGGAACCGTGGTATAATATGAATCGTATGGAACAAATTATTGGTCGTGGAGTACGTAATTCCAGTCATAAAGCCATTCCTTTTGAAAAAAGAAATGTGGAGATTTTTATGTATGGAACCATTTTGGAAGAAAATCAAGAAGAGGCAGCGGATTTATATGTGTATCGTGTGGCCGAATATAAGGCAAAACAAATCGGTCGTGTAACCCGTTTGATGAAAGAAACCGCAGTGGATTGTATTGTCCATCACGACCAGACAAATTTTACGCAAGAGAAAATGGCTGAAATAATGAAAAAACCGGTTACCCAGATTCTCTCGAATGGTGAAGTCATTCAGGATTTCAAAGTAGGGGATTTACCTTATTCGCCTGCGTGTGATTATATGGCGACGTGTGATTATCAATGTATACCTGGTATTGATGCGGATTCTTTGAAAACCGACGAAAGTACATATGGGGAAGCTTTTATGAATATGAACAATGACAAGATTATTCAAAAAGTAAAAATGTTGATGCGAGAACGCTTTTTTTATGTGAAAAAAGAATTGATTGCTTTCATCCAAGTTCCGAAAGCGTATTCTTTGATACAAATTTATTCGGCCTTGAGTCAAATGATTGAAGAAAATGAGGTCATTCAAGACCGATACAACCGTAATGGTTATTTAGTAAATATTGGAGAGTATTATTTATTTCAACCTTTAGAATTAACGGACAAACATATTTCGGTTTTCGACCGTTCTGTCCCAATTGATTACAAACATAAAATGATTCGGTTTGATTTAAAAGCCGAAGGCGTGAGAAAAGGAGAAGCAGAATTACAAGGAGAAGCAGAAGTACAACAAGTAGCTGAGGATTCAGATATGGAAGAAAGTGTCATTGAAATCAAAGAACGGAAAACGGTCTTGAATGAGGTTCGAGAACGGTTTGACTATGTTCAGAGTATCTTGAACGGACAAGGCAAAGGAGAAGGTAGTGAGTTTTTAAAAGAAGACGATGGCTGGTATAAACGCACAGGTAAAATGATGAAGGATCTGAACCGAGATTTCCAAATTTCTTGGGAAGAATTAAATGAATATTTAGTCGATCATATTATTGAAACGTTATTGATACCCCAAAGACTTGAATTGTTAAATATGATTTATCTTTTAAAAACCAATGTAGAGAGAAATTCTTTGGAATGGTATGTGAAAAAATACTTTATGAGGAATATCATTCATCTAGATGATTTTGATGCCATTGTTTTTTTGGGTCCAGTGGTATTTGTTTTAAATCCAAAAACAAATCAATGGACTCCGGCCGAACCGGAAGATTTAAGAGATTTAGAGAATTCCGCAGAAGGAAAAGCAAAATTACATCCTACTTTTGAAAATAAGAAGAAAGTCATTGGCTTTATCGGGTATGAGAAAAATAATCAGTCGTTGGTTTTTAAAACGAGGGATTTAAGCGCGAAGCGGGATTTAGGCGCCAGATGCGACCAAGCCAAGAAATCGAAAACCGTTGATACCTTGAACTTGATTTTAGGCGAACAACGATTTACAGTTGAAAATACGAAAGATGTGTATCAAAAAGAAGATTTATGTATTTTGCTGGAGTTTTTAATGAGGAATCGGGGGCAAATGATTTAGCCACTTTTACACCTTTGGCTATTTAAATAGCCTAGGAACCGTTGCCTTTGTGACTGATAAACCGCCGACTGGTCGGCGTTTTAATTGTCCAAAGGTGTAAAAAAAGTGGCGCAAAAATATTTGTACTTGTAAAGAATTAAATCTGGATTAAAGTTGTGGATTCAAAAGTATAAAAGTCAAAAAGTTTAATTATTCAAAGGTATAAAAATATAATAAATAATAAATATAAATATGCCTTCAGTAAATACTCCAGTCGTAAATTTGTGGTCTAGTGGTTCAGCTTATAACAATAGTGGGGTGAATTTTTTAACTTTTTATAATAATTTTATGTATTTTTCAAATAGTTCAGGAACAATTGTTCAAGCAGATTCAAATGGTACAGTTACAAATTCCAACTGGGCACTTAACGCAAATGTTAGTCTTAGTTTTAATTATGCTTGTGTTGCTTATAATGGTGCTCTGTATGTAACAAATTATCAAAATATTGTTAGAATACCGATTAATAATGATGGTACTGCAGGAATCGGTAGTGTTTTTGCGAGTGGATTCTCCTATTTAATGGGAATTAGTGTAGGTACTGCGGATAATGTTGATTATTTATATGTAAGTGGTTATGTTAGTAATATAATTTCAAGAATAAATTTATCTAATGGAGTAGTTAATTTAAATTGGCCACAACCAAATTTTGGAGGTGGTTTTGGTGGAAGTTCAGTATATCAGGGTTATTTATATGTTCCTTCTACGAATGGTAATTTGTATAAATTTTCATTAACCGATGGAACTGGAGGTGTTTGGCAAAGTAAAACGAGTAATAATAGTCCTGGTTATTTAACTCAACCAACTGGTTCGGCTATATGGAATGGATATATTTATGTATCCAATTGGACTGGTACTTATCCATATATCAATAAAATATCATTAACTTACCCGAATATTGATTATACCTCAAATTGGGTGATACCTAGTACACCGAACGGTGGCCTTTCTCAACCTTGTGGTATGGCGGTATATAATAGTTATTTATATGTACAAAAATATGAATCAGGTATTTATAGTATAAACTTACCCCCTCCTTGTTTCAAAGAAGGAAGTAAAATTTTAACCGCCAAAGGATACGTTCCTATTGAAGATTTACGAAAGGGCGATTATGTAAGAACCTTTAAAAACGGATTTGTACCGATTGATATCATTGGGAAGAGAGAAATCTATCATGAAGCGTGCGAACAACGAATCCCAGGACAGCTTTATGAATGTTCCAAAGAACAATTTGAAGAACTCATTGAACCTCTTGTTATTACCGGTTGTCATTCTATTTTAGTCGATGAATTTGTTTCGGAAGAACAAAAGGAGAAAACGATTGAAGTCAATGGAAAGATTTACTCTACCGATGATAAGTATCGTCTTCCCGCTTGCGTCGATGAAAGAACCACCGTTTATTCCGTTCCAGGTAATTATACTATTTATCATATTGCTTTAGAAAACGAGAATTATTATGGAAATTACGGTATTTACGCCAACGGATTGTTAGTGGAATCTTGTTCCAAACGTTATTTAAAAGAATTGGCGGTGATGGACTTGATTGAATAGCCACTTTTAAGAAAAGTGGCGCAAAATCCGGGGGAAAAGCTTAAGAAAAAATCGATTGTGAATTTGTAAAAAATTTTCTTACAAAAATCTAAAGTATTCTTGCAAAAATTTAACCAGGATTTTTGCACCACTTTTTTCTAAAAAGTGGTTAGAAAATCGATTGTGAATTTGTAAAAAATTTTCTTACAAAAATTCAACAAGCGGTTTTGCAAAAATTCAACAAGTGGTTTTGCAAAAAATTCAACCAGGATTTTTGCTCCACTTTTTTCTAAAAAGTGGATTTTCCAAAAGTGGCAGGAAAATTGAAAACATTAAATTTATAATAAGAATAAAAACATAAAGATATTCTTATTATATAATAATGGCAACGATGGCACAAAAGAGAGAAATAAAATCCTTTACCATTTATTCGCGTAATTTATTAACCCGAAGTATTCTTTTACCCATTACCGCCGTAGGAAAAAACATACGTGAAACCATTGAACGTAATATTGCCGTTCAATTTGAAGGAAAATGTGTCGTTGAAGGATTTATTAAACCGGGTTCTTCCAAAATTATTACTTATTCGAGCGGCTTGATTGTTCGAGGGAATCAAATTTCCTTTGAAGTTGTTTTTGAATGCGACGTCTGTTTTCCAGTCGAAGGAATGTTGATTTCTTGTCTTGCGAAAAATATTACCAAGGCAGGCATTCGTGCTGAAAGCGCTTTTGATACGCCTTCCCCCATCGTGGTTTTTATTGCTCGTGATCACCATTATAATGATGATTCCTTTTCCAAAGTCAATGAAGGGGATAAAATAGATATTCGTGTCATTGGACAACGATTTGAATTGAATGATAAATATATTTCGATTATTGGCGAGTTATTGAGTAACTAAATTTACATTTGTTACACCTTCGCACATTTCAAATGCGTGGCAAAGGTGTAAAATTAAATAAATATATATATTAATATTAATCATATGAAGACGTTGGTTTTGTTTGTTTTTCACCAATATAATGAACGAGTCGAACATTTTATAAAAAACGCAATTTTTTATGATGAAGATATTGATTTTTTAGTCATTTCCAATGATAAAAACAATGTCTTTGAATTACCCGATTATGTGAATGTAACAAAAATGTTTCGAGATAATGTTGGGTATGATAATGGAGGTTGGAGTGATGCTTTATTGAATGATCAATTATATCTCAAGTATGATTCTTTTATTTTTGTGAATTCCTCCGTGATTGGACCATTTTTACCTTCTTATTACAAAGAAAAATGGACAACTGTATATTTAGATGGATTGAAAGATAATGTAAAGTTATTTGGAAGCACAATTAATATTGAACGTGATCCCCTTCATAAAAGTCACGTTCAATCTTATATTTTTTCAATGAATCGAGAAACATTAGAATATTTAATTCAATGTGAAATATTTAGTACAACTAATTATGCAAAAACATTTGATGAGGCCATTTGGTTGAAAGAAGTAGGAATGTCTAGAAAGATAATTGAAAATGGATGGAATATTGGCTGTTTATTAGAATTGTATAAAGATATTGATTTTACTTTTACCACCATTCCATTGGAGAATTGTTCCATTGAAATTCGAGGCGATGTAATGTATCCAGAATTTGATAATAAATTATGGAATCGATTTCAATTAGTTTTTATCAAAGGTAACCGGTAGGGGGACACCCGTAGGGAGTCCCCCCTTCCCTTACCTACGGGAGGGATACCCCCTCCTTGCTTTTTTACTTTGTTAAACATTACATAACTCGGCGCGGGTTCGACAACCATTTCTACAATGATATTGTGCTATGCAGAATATCATTGTTTTTTTTCTTTGTAGAAACTCGCGCGCCAAAAATCACGTGAGGGGGTCATAGGGCACTACGTAGTAGATGTATATCCCCCCTAAAAAGACTTAAACATAATTTGATATTTATTAAAATAAAAGAAAAACCAAACCAAAAAGAAAAATGACAACAACAACAACCAATACAATTAGTCCATTGAATTCCATTGTTTCCGTTTGTTTGAATGAATTGAATGAATATAGTGTTAGCGAATTAAATTACATTCGCGATTCCATTGAAAATATGAATAAATTCAATCAAATTGAAATTTTAAGAATCTTAAGTAAACATCAAGAAGTGGTTTTGAATGAAAATAAATATGGAGTCCATATTAATTTAACCGAATTATCTAAAAAAGTAGTAAATGAATTGAATTTGTATATTCATTATGTAAATACACAAGAGATTACCTTGGATGCTGTGGAAAAACAAAAGGAAGATTTTAAAAATATATATTTTACAAAAGATAATAAAGACAACGAAGATAATATCTTAGTTGAAGCCAATTCTAGTTAATTAATTGAAAATGAGTATATCCAAAATAATGAGTATGGTAATGAATACAAAATCTTTGGAAAAAGAAAAAGAAAAGGAAGAAGAAAAGGAAGAAGAAACAAAAACAATATCCCCTGATATAGATAATATTTTAAACGATTTAGAATATTATATGTTTACCTCTTTACGTATTAAAAATATAAATGATAAAAAAGTAAAGGAAGAAAAGGAAAAAGAAAAGGAAAAAGAAAAAGAAAAGGAAAAAGAAAAACAAGAGAAAAAAGAAAAAGAAAAGGAAAAAGAAAAACAAGAGAAAAAAGTAAAAGAAAAAGAAGAATTTTTTTCACCCCGACAAAAAGATGGACTTTTTTGGTGTTTTTATGTAATGAAAAATGGGGAAACGAGTTATGAATTATTGAATAATGAGAAAATTACCTTAGTAAAAGAGAAAAAAATAAAAATCGATTATGTCGATGTCTTACGAGAAAAAAAAGCAATCTTCAAAAAACAATCCATTAAATTTCCATCAATGACACATATTGAAAATGATTTAGTAAATGAACAAATCATTGATCTTGGTACTTTTTTATCACTTTGTCATTTGGAAAAGATGAATGTTTTGTATGTTTCCAAGAAAACGTATTTTGAAATGAATGAAAATGAAGGAGAACCCATTCATTTAATCAAACGCGTAGATGAGCCTTCCAAAATGACGAGATACATTTATCAAGGAACAAATCCTTTATTACTAGAAAATTATCGAAACACTCTTTATAAAATTGAGAATATTGAAAAACCAGTTAAGGCGATGAGTGCTTATAAAGTAGCAGATTTAATTGATTTTTCGATGAAACTTGGTCTGGAAACAACGTATCATGATGAGAAAACGGCCAAGATAAAAAATAAATCGAAACAGGCACTTTATGAGGCGATTGTCCAAGTCATATTATAAGGGAACCTCTACGGAACCATAGGTTCCGTGAGGGTTCCCCTATGACCCCTCCTCCCTTCGGGCGCCCTTCGGGGATGGATATTATTGCATAACTCGGCGCAAGTTTCTACAAAATAGTGGACAATGATATTGTGCTTTGCGAAATATCATTGTAGAAATTGTTGTAGAGCCCGCGCCGAGTTATCAAGGGAAAATGCATTTACCCTTTACAATGTGGGGGTCGTAGGGGGGACTTCCGTCCCCCTACTATAAAATTGAATTTATTTTTCAATTTAAAAGATAGAAAATAAGATAAAAATAAGTTTTATCATTATAATATATTAGGAATATTATGATGAATACAGAAAAAGAAGATATCAAAACGACCGGGGTTGATTTAGAAGAGGATATAAACGAGGAAGATGAAATCTATGAGAAAAAAGAACATCCTACTACGTATTCCAAAGAAGAAAAGGCAAAAAAAGAAAAAGAAAACGCCCTTTATTTGGATAAATTGATTCAACTCTATTATCAGTCCACCGTCAATATTAAAAACATTCAAAAAAAGAATGAATTAGAAGTCCGTTTTGGTACCGGCGATCGTAGAATTACCGGATTAAAACCTCTCTCCAAGAACGATTATGATAATGTGATTAAAAAGATGAAATCTCTTGGATTTACTTCTACCAATGAAAATGGTGATTCGAGTCTACGTATCCAAAATGAATTTTTAGACCGACGAACAGGACGATTCAAAGTATCCAATATTCGTACGGAAATCAATGGGTATCACCTTATCCAAGAATATTGCCGAACAAACAACGTCAGTGAAATCATTAAGAAGTCGTCGCATTCCGTGAAATTTACCAAGAAAGAACCTGCCTTTCTCTCTTCCAAAGATGGAAAAGACGTTCGTATTCCTGTCAAACCCGTCTTCTTTAACGATTTTAATTTTCGTGTTTCCTATCAGACTGAAGAAGAAACATATGGTTTGGTCGGGGTCAATCGCGGAATTATTGAAACCTGGAACAATTCCAAGAAAACATTTCGTTATATGAATCGTGTCACTTTCAAACACGCTGATTATCCGGTGAATGTAGATATCAGTATCGTGAAAACGTCGTCGAAAGCTGGTAGGGACTATAAATTGGCGTATACCACCGAAGAATCAGGCGTTTTCACCAATCCAGAAAGTTATGAAATCGAGTTGGAAATTGATAATACAATGATCGGACCAGGAACGAATTACAAAGATGCGAAATCGGTGTTGGAAGCCTTGAAGAAATGTATCAAATTTGTTTTGGGCGGTCTTCAAGGAACCAATTATCCGGTTTCGTATGTAGAACAAAGAGAGACGATGCAACAATATATGCAAATGATTTACAAAGAAAAATACGATGCCAACAAACCTGTTTACAATAATAATTTTATCGGTCCCTCTTCTTATACCCTTCAAATGCAAAATGTCGCCCCGGTCGATGAAAATTCGACCGTCCCTAATATTCGTCGCAACTATACCGTTACCGAAAAGGCGGACGGTGAACGGCACCTTTTGTTTGTCGCAGAATCCGGAAAAATCTATTTGATCAATATGAATATGTGTATTATTTTTACAGGGGCAAAAACGAACAATCTAGAATTGGTTGGAAGTCTAATCGATGGAGAATTGATTATGCGAGACAAGGCGGGGGTTTTCATTAATTTATACGCTGCGTTTGATATTTATTATTTACATAAAAAAGATGTTCGTGGATTTCCGTTTATCTTAAAAGATTTAGAGAAAGAAAAAGCATCCGAATCCAGATATCAGCTTTTAAAAAATTTTACCAAAGCATTATCGGCGGTTTCGATAATGAGTAAAACAGAAACCAAAACCTCTACAACCATCGCATCCAAATATAAAAAAGACAATGAAATCTTATCGCCCATTCGGATTGAATGCAAACAATTCTATCCATTGAATCCAGAAAAAGATAGCATCTTTGAAGCCTGTAGACAAATCTTATCGAAATCCAATGCGGACATTTTTGAATACAATACCGATGGACTCATTTTTACACCCGCCTTTTTAGGTGTCGGTGCCAATGAAGAATCCGAACCGGGTAAGAATTTGAAAACGGGGCCTCTTTCAAAAATCACGTGGGAATGGTCTTTCAAATGGAAACCGCCACAATATAATACCATTGATTTCTTGATCACTACCGTGAAAACGGTGAACGGCGAAGATCTGATCACCCCAATTTTTGAAGAAGGAACCAATACGATGCAATCGGTTCAATTAAATGAATATAAAACAATTCAATTACGTTGTACTTTTATTGAAAAAATGCACGGATACTTGAATCCTTGCCAAGACGTTTTGGAAGACCGGCTTCCGGAATTTGACAATAGCGAAGAGAAAAATACCAAAGAGGCCAAACCGGTTCAATTCTATCCGACCAATCCATATGATCCAGAGGCAGGGATCGCCCATATGATGCTTCGTAATGATGATAATAATGTAAAACAAATGTTTACCGAAGAAGGTGACGTATTTCAAACGGATACAATTGTTGAATTCAGTTATAATCTTGATTTGGAAAAGGGTTGGCGATGGGTTCCCCTTCGAGTTCGTTATGATAAAACGGCGGAATATCGTCAAGGACTAAGTAATTTCGGAAATGCGTATCACGTTGCTAATAGTAATTGGCAATCGATTCATAATCCGATTACAGAAGAAATGATTTGTTCTGGGTCTAATATTCCAGATTTATCAGTCAATGAAGATATTTATTACAATCGCGTCTCTGGAAGTCGGGCTTTGTCGAAAACCGACGGTTTACGCGATTTTCATAATCTATATGTCAAACGAAAATTGATTTTAGGCGTTTCCAAACGCGGCGATACCTTGGTCGATTATGCGTGTGGGAAGGGCGGCGATTTTCCGAAATGGATTGCCGCGCATTTATCTTTCGTGTTTGGTATTGATATTTCGAAAGATAATTTGGAGAATCGTTTAGATGGTGCGTGTGCGCGTTTCTTGAATTATCGAAAAAAGAATAAGAATATGCCTTATGCGCTTTTTGTCAATGGAAATTCAGCCTTCAATATTCGTAATGGCTCGGCAATGCTAAACGATAAAGCGGTACAAATAACGAATGCGGTTTTTGGAAAGGGAACCAAAGACGAGGATAAATTAGGGAAAGGAGTAGTAAGACAATATGGGAAAGGCCAAGAAGGATTTAATGTCTCGTCGTGTCAATTCGCAATCCACTATTTATGGGAGAATCCAGAAACTTTGACAGGATTTTTACGTAATTTGGCAGAATGTACCAAATTAGACGGTTATTTTATTGGTACGTGTTATGACGGTGAAACTATCTTTCAATTATTAAAGAAAAAGGAGCCGGGAGAAAGTGTTCAAATCGTTGAAGATGGTAAGAAGATATGGGAAGTTCGTAAGGGATACAACGCGACGGAATTCAAAGACAATTCGAGTTCGATTGGATATCAAATCGATGTGTATCAGGAAACGATTAATCAATTTATGCCCGAATATTTGGTGAATTTTGATTATATGACTCGTTTGATGGAAGATTATGGATTCAAATTGATAGATCGTACGGAAGCACAAACCCTTGGATTTCAAGAAGGAAGTGGGATGTTTAGTGAATTGTATTCAGAAATGGAAAATGAATGTAAAAAAAATCCTTTTAAGAAAAAGGATTACGGAGAGGCTTATACAATGAACACGAATGAAAAGAAGATTTCGTTTTTAAATCGGTATTTTATCTTTCAAAAAATAAGGAATATTAATTCTGAAAAAGTACAAATTGATGTAGAAGATTATGACTCGAATGTTTCGAATGTTTCCATTCTGGAAACAAAAGAAACAAAAGAAACAGATTTAAAAGAAAATAAGGAGAAAGTGATTAAGAAATCTAGAGAGAAGAAAGAGAAAGTAGTAAAAGAAAAAAAAGAAAAGGTGGTGAAGGAGAAGGTAGTGAAGGAAAAAGAACCAAAAATCAAGAAAATCAATAAGAAAATTATTTTATTAGAATCGTCTCCTACCGAAAGTGCGAGTCCATAATAAAAATATTTGAAATAGAAAACACTTAAAAATTATGATATAATTATATATAAAATTTAATTTTATCATAAATCTATTCTTCCGATGACCTATTATTTATTACCGAAAACTAATCATCCTTTTTCCATCAAAATCACGATCCAAAATGAACCACTTTTAACCTATACTTCACATAGTCTTTTTTTTTTCTATCACAAAATAACCAAACAATTCATTCATCTTTTTACTACATTACAAACCTCTAGTAACCACGAATATCCAACTGATTTTTTCAAAGATATAAAAAATACTGTATTTTCTGAACTACTTGATCAAGATACGTTGAATTACTTTAAAATGGAATCCATTTCAAAAATATTTCATCCATATGAATGCCTTTTTTCGAATGTTTTTATAAGTAAATTACAAAATCAAAATCAAAAAAGAAATTTTTATGATTTTTATGAAATTATCAAAACTGTTTATTTATTCGAAAATTTCCATAAAAAAAACATTATGGTTTTAACGATTAGTCCAAATCCTGAATCCATTCAAGAATGTATCGAATTCGTAAGAGATGGTAAGAAAGATGAAATCTCTTCTTTCGAATCTTACACTTATTTTTTCAAAGAACAAGAACAAAAAAAGGATGAAAAAACATTTGATTTTATTTTTTATGAATTGGACAAAGAGAAATATCAAAATGAAAACGAATACATCATTGGATTGATTCAAATCGTTATTCTTCTTTTGAAAAGACAAAAACAAGGCGGTTATTGTATGATTAAAATAGATAGTATATTCTTGAAACCGATTTTGGATATGATCTATTTATTAACATCCCTTTATGAAAAAACGTATGTAATGAAACCAACTGTGAGTAACGTTGTCACATTTGAAAAATATCTCATTTGTAAGAATTTTATGGATGACTCTTTGTCTTTTTCTCAAAGACAAACGTATTATGAAAAACTGGTTTATTATTTGAAAAAATTTCAAGAATATCGAGAGAAAAAAACCGTTTATATTTCTTCGATTGTTGAATCGTTGTTGCCCTGTTATTTTATTTCAAAAATAAATGATATTAATATTATTATTGGACAACAACAATTAGATGCCATTCATCAAATGATTGTTTTTTTTAAAAACAATAATAAAGAGAAAATAAATCAAATGACGAAAATGCATATTTATAAATCGATCAAATGGTGTGAAAAATTCAAGGTTCCTCATCATAATGGGTTCTAAAGTTATCGTGGTAATCCTCCGGGTGCCGTTGCAAAATAACGTCCACGATATACATTTCCAGGAACATCTTTTGCCGAATAATCATCCGCATTTTTGAAACACGTTTTTGGATTGCCGTTTTTAGTAAAATACTGAGGTCGGCAAGGTTGCGATTTACTTTTCAAAATAAAAGGGGTCGTAATATTACAACTGGCTGGTTCATAAAAACTTTGTAAATTACAATTAATGGTGTCGACATTGAGTTTTAATATTCTAGTACTACTTTGAACGGCACCTTGTTGTGCAAATTGTGGATTATTCGGTTTATAAACTACTAATTTACATCCTAAATAATTGGATGGACCACTGAATGGGACGCCTACATAAGGATTACTGATAAAAGCGACAAACGTTGCAAGCGCTAATTCTTTGACGGGACTAGGTAAATGATTCAAATATTGGTAGAAATCTTCAAGTGTTTTGATCGAAACATAAACCAATGATTTTAGACTGGTAATTTGTTCTGGAGAGAGAATACCTTGTTTACTGAAGATGTCAACCACTTTATCAATGATATTGAGTTCCGAAGCCTCTTGAATTTCGCCGTTGGGTTGACAATTTGCGAAATAAGTATTCAAATAAGAAAGTGGGTCTCCCGGTTTGGATGCTTTTATCGCTGCAGCGGTAATGTATGGATTATTTGTGTTTGCAGCAAGCAATTCTTCGGAAGCTTTGTTTTGGAAGTTGAATGCGCGTTGTTCATAGGTTTGACAACGATTCTGTAGATATTGAAAATGCGTCGTATAGTAATTTTTAGGCAGTTTGGTATTGGCTGGTAGAGCGCGTCTTCTCGCCTTTCTCTCTTCATTACAACATAAAGGAGGCGTTGTAGTAACAGTTTCCGGATTTTCGGTTAAATACGTATTATTGGGATAATAATTGACGATAAGACCTACCCCTTGACACGTTTCACAATCCGCGGTAAGATTTGCCTCATTGGATATTTCTCCTGGATTATTTTGTTTTACCAGATAACTTCCAGGAGTATCCATTACTTGATTTAGAAGACCACGTCCTCCTGCACCGCCTCCTAATGAGCTACCATAGGATGATTTGACATTTCGATTTAAATTATAATCAATGAGAGAAGTTTCAAAAGTTTGAGCCAAATTATTTGGATCTTGGATAGGAATGGGAGGAACGGGAATGACTCGACCTTTTCTAAAATGTTTAATGGGTCGAGGTAATCCAAATCCGGTAGGAAAAACGTTTCCTGGATCTTTATTGGTTAAAGGACGAATGTGACCGGCGGAAATACCGACAGGATTACTAAAAACGCCGGTGCCTTTCCACGTTTTATATCCTCCTTGAGGAACATTGTTATTATATGATTTCATACCTAATGGATAAAAAGCACTTGACATTTTATTCTATATAATATATAAGATATTATAGTTTTCTAGGAAAAGAAAGAGAGAAAGAGAAAAAGAAAGAGAAAAAAAGAGAGAAAAAGAGAAAAAGAGAAAATAAAAGAAAATAAAAGAAAATAAAAAAGAATATATATATAATTTTTTTTTTGAAAATGCTCTCTCCAAAATTATATAAATATTTCGTTTGTTTATTGATTGTATTTTTTATTACTTTAATGATTCAA
>Ga0214919_10001478_pt1 | contig 38381 bp, 36 predicted proteins | sample LL1503_MetaG_FD_177994 | JGI IMG/M metagenome (GOLD analysis project Ga0214919, IMG submission 177994) | Freshwater microbial communities from Lake Lanier, Atlanta, Georgia, United States - LL-1503 | ecosystem: Environmental > Aquatic > Freshwater > Lake | place: USA: Georgia | collected...
GCAGACGCGTTGGCCTCAGCTAGTGCAGGGAGTGAATGATGTCGGCATCAACAGGTAAAGGTCGCGTAGCTCGCGTTATTGGACCGGTCGTGGATATTGAATTCCCCGCCGATTCAATGCCAGCGATTTTCAACGCGCTACACGTAGAGGTAACCATGTCGGGTACAACGCGTACTTTGACGATGGAAGTTGCCCAGCACATTGGTGACAACCTTGTGCGCGCGATCTCTATGCAACCAACAGATGGAATGATCCGCGGAACAGAGGTGAGCGACACAGGTTCAGCGATCTCAGTACCTGTTGGCGATGTCACCAAGGGCCATGTGTTTAACACACTGGGTGAGTCAATGGACGTTCCAACCTCTTCACTCGACATTAAAGAGCGTTGGCCAATCCACCGTAATGCACCAGCATTTGATCAGTTGGAATCAAAAACTGAGATGTTTGAAACCGGAATTAAAGTTATCGATCTTCTCACACCATATGTAAAGGGTGGAAAGATTGGTCTATTCGGTGGTGCAGGTGTAGGAAAGACAGTTTTAATTCAGGAAATGATTTATCGCGTAGCTGAAAACTTCGGTGGTGTATCGGTATTTGCCGGTGTGGGTGAGCGTACTCGTGAAGGTAACGACTTGTTCCTTGAAATGACGGAGACCGGTGTTATTAATAAGACCGCGTTAGTGTTCGGTCAGATGGATGAACCACCTGGAACGCGTCTACGCGTTGCACTTTCAGCGCTAACAATGGCTGAATATTTCCGCGATGTTCAAAAGCAGGATGTGCTTCTATTTATCGACAACATCTTCCGCTTTACACAAGCTGGTTCTGAAGTTTCAACACTTCTTGGCCGTATGCCATCTGCTGTGGGATACCAGCCAACGTTGGCCGATGAAATGGGTCAATTGCAGGAGCGCATTACTTCTACTCGTGGTCACTCCATTACATCTATGCAGGCCATTTATGTTCCTGCAGATGACATTACTGACCCAGCTCCACACACTACTTTCGCCCACTTAGATGCAACAACAGTGTTGTCTCGTCCGATTTCAGAGCTTGGTATCTACCCAGCGGTGGATCCACTTGACTCAACATCACGCATCTTGGATCCACGCTATATCGGTGAGCACCATTTCCGTGTTGCTAACCGCATTAAACAGATCCTGCAGCGCTATAAGGATCTCCAAGACATCATCGCGATTCTTGGTATCGATGAACTTTCAGAAGAAGATCGTATTTTGGTTGGACGCGCTCGTCGCATCCAGCGCTTCTTGTCACAAAACACTTTCGTGGCAAAGGTTTTCACAGGTCTGGATGGATCATTTGTTCCACTAGTCGACACAATCGCAGCATTCGAAGCACTTGCAGATGGAAAGTATGACCATATTCCAGAACAGGCATTCTTCATGTGCGGTGGTCTAGATGACGTAGAGCGCAAGGCTGCCGAACTTGCAGCTAGCGTTGGAAAGTAATTAAACGATGACACTTAAAGTCGAACTTGTATCTCCATCAGAGCGTGTCTGGTCTGGCGAAGCATCATTTGTTACTGCCAGAACTGTCGAAGGTGATCTGGGTATATTGACCGATCACGCGCCGCTTTTTGGAGTACTTGTCGATGGTGCAGTGAGCATTAAAGGAATAGATGGGACCACCACACAGTTCACAGTAAGTGGTGGTTTCCTATCTGTTGCTAATAACCGAGTTTCTATTCTTACAGAGACGGTTAATAAGTAATTTATTTAAGGTGGTGCTCGGTTTCGATAACGCGAACTGTCTTAGATTTTCCTCTCATAACAATTGATTGGCTAATAGCGCCATAGCTGGTGTAACGAACTCCTTTGATTAACTCCCCATCGGTAATGCCTGTTGCAGCCAGAAAAACATCGTCAGAATTGACTAAATCCCGTGTCACAAGAATTGGCCCAGAGCTCTTTCCATCAATATAAAGTTGTCCTTGGATTGCACCACCCAAGCAGATCATTGCAGCAGCCGTGATTACTCCTTCTGGAGTTCCACCAATGCCCATGAGCAGATCAATTCCAGTGTTGGGACGCGCGGTCTCAATAGCTGCTGCAACGTCACCATCTTGAATTAAGCGAATTCTTGCACCACATTCACGAATCTCTTTAATGAGTACTTCGTGACGTGGACGATTCAGCACAACAACAGTGACATCACTGATCGCTAAATTCTTTGCTTTGGCAACCGCGGCAATGTTGTGAGCAGTTGTTGCAGTAATATCAATTACATGAGCAGCTTGTGGGCCAGTCGCAATTTTATTCATGTAGAAGGAAGTCTTAGGGTCATACATAGCACCACGTGGTGCTAAGGCGATTACAGAAATCGCACCATTCATGCCATTTGCTGTCAGTGAAGTTCCATCTATAGGGTCCACAGCCACATCACACGCTGGTCCTTCTTGATTACCAACGCTTTCACCGTTGTGCAACATCGGCGCGTTATCTTTTTCACCTTCACCAATGACAACAACTCCAGCCATATCCACTGTGTTGATCATCTTTCGCATCGCCTCAACTGCAGCCTTATCCGCTAAATCTTTTTGACCACGGCCAACCCAAGGAGCTGCGGCAAGGGCAGCAGTCTCTGTTACTCGAATGAGTTCGAGGGCTAAGTTGCGATCTGGAATAGCCATCATTCGCGAGTAACTTTCGCACCTAAGCTCTGCAGCTGCTCGGCAAAATTTGGATATCCGCGGTCGACATGGAAAGCCTGATCAATAGTTGATTCACCTTCACTGACCAGGGCAGCAAGAATTAAGCCAGCACCTGCACGTATGTCATGAGCTTCAACTGGAGCACCTGAAAGCTCTGGAACACCTTCAATGGAGGCGTGATGGCCATCCACTGCTATCTGCGCGCCGAGGCGGCTGAGCTCATTGACAAACATAAACCGTGATTCAAAGACGTTTTCAGTCACTAATGAGTGGCCATCTGCAATGGAGTTAAGGGCAATGACCATAGGTAATAAGTCTGTTGGAAATCCAGGGTAGGGAAGTGTTGCAACGTCAATTGCTTGAGGACGAACATCCATGCGCACGCGAATTCCATCTGCCGTTGTCGTAACAATGGCACCAGCAGATGCCAATTTTTCTAGTGGCAATTCAAGATGTTCGGCTCGTGCTCCGTGAATGGTGATATCACCACGTGTCATGGCAGCAGCAAAAGCCCAAGTCCCAGTGATGATGCGATCTGGGACGGTTGCATGTGTGGTTGGTTTCAACTGGCTAACACCAGTGATGGTGATTGTTGGGGAACCTAAACCTTGAATATTTGCACCCATTGAAAGTAAGAACTCACCGAGATCTACCAAATCTGGTTCTCGGGCAGCGTTTTCAATAGTTGTGACACCTTTAGCTAAAACAGCTGCCGTCATAATATTTTCTGTGGCACCAACGCTTGGGAAATCTAAATCTATTACAGCACCAGTTAATCCATGAGGTGCTGTTGCAACAACATAACCATGTTCAATATGGGCCGTGGCCCCTAGAGCTTCAAGACCTTTAATATGAAAATCTAAACCGCGAGATCCAATTGCATCTCCGCCGGGCAGCGCAACTTCTGCTTGGCCAACACGGGCAACTAATGGGCCAAGCACATTAATTGATGCACGCATTTTCCGAACCAAATCATAATCAGCGCGATGTCCTGGGTTTTGTGGAACATCAATACTTACGTGCGATGGTCCTTGAACAACGGCGCAGCCCAGGCGAGTCAAAAGATCGGCCATGATGTCCACATCAGCGATTTCTGGCACATTAGTGATGGTGGTTTTGCCAGTAGCTAGCAATGAGGCAGCCATAAGTTTTAGAACTGAGTTCTTAGCCCCAGAGATTGTGACCTCACCACGCAGAGAGCTACCGCCAATTACCCGGAAACGGTCGTGAGATGCCATAGCCGCAGTCTACTTATAGGCTACGGGCATGGTTAATTTAACGCGCATTTACACCAAGACAGGCGATGATGGCACAACCTCATTGGGGGACATGAGTCGCACATCTAAAAACGATCCACGTCTTGAAGCCTATGCAACTGTTGATGAGGCCAACTCTTCAATCGGAGTAGTTCTAGCAACTGATGAACTAACGGATGAGGTTCGTGCATTGCTAGTGCGCATCCAAAATGATCTCTTTGATGTGGGAGCAGATCTGTGCACTCCAGTTGTCGATGCACCTGCATTTGAACCTCTACGCGTTCTTGAATCTCAAATTGTCTATTTAGAAAATCAGATTGATACATTTAATTCTGAACTTGATTCTTTACGCTCTTTTGTTCTTCCTTCAGGAACTCCTGCAGCTGCACATCTTCATGTTGCACGAACGGTGGTTCGCCGCGCAGAGCGACGCACTTGGGCTGCTATTCATGCATTTGGTGGTGGCGTGAATCCATTGACTGCCAAATATTTAAATCGTTGCTCTGATCTACTCTTTGTTTTGGCACGTTTTGCAAACAAGGAAATTGGGGACCAACTCTGGGTTCCGGGTGCTAATCGCTAGTTTGAATTAGTTTTATACGTAGTACTAGGAATCTTTTCATCTGTTGGATTATTGCGACAGATTGCTGAAATATTCGTCACTACATGACGTAATTCACGTGGTTCTTGGCTGACGAGCAAGATAGTCGTAATCTGTTTGCTCATAGTTTTGCCTGCAAGTGTACGAATACTGCCAAAAGTCTTTATAGTCTTATCAGTGCTAGAAGTCTCTCCAACTAACTTGGCATTGACTTCCCACCACATGCAACCATTGAGTGAGGCTACTTGCACAGCTCCACAGGAATACTTTTCACAAATAGCAACACCATCAACCTTTTGGGCTAGCTGGGCGGTCAAAATCTTGCTATTTGATGCTGTTCCAACTAACTCTATTGCCGTTGGAATCTTTGCATACACATCACCACTTGCCTTAAAGCCGCTCGGTGGCCATTTAGCTGGTGGAGATGGTGAAAGGCTTACTTTCTTACGAGGCTTCTTTTTCACGATTGCTTTTTTAGTTGCACTAGATTTCGCGCTTGCTTGTGGAGAGACCGTGGGTTTAGCGCTCACTTTCACAGTGGGCGTGGCCGTAGCTTTTGTCGTTGCTGCATGCGTTGGCACAATCGTTATTGCCAGCATGAACGTGATGACGATGCCTAATGGGCGCTTAATCACGATCCCACTTAAATTTGCGAATTGAGAAAAAGACTCCAATCACAAGCCAGAGAACGAGGATGAGCAATGTCCTTCCCGTCTCCCAAGACTTAGCTACTTCTTGGGCAGCAAAGGAATCGGGCAAAAATACTGAGCGCATACCTTGAGTTAGCCACTTGAGGGGAAATATTGCCGCTAGCTGTTGCATCCAGGTCGGCAGCTGAGTAAATACAAAGAACACACCACTAAAGAACTGCAAAATGATGACGATGGGTGAGACGACAGCTGAAGCACCACGACCACTCTTAGGCACAATTGAAAATGCGATACCGAGTGCTGTTGAGCAGGCACTGCCAAGCAGAACTAACCATGTAAAGGTCAGCCACTTACTCAACTCTGTGGGCATTTCAACGCCAAAAAATACAAGCCCAAATCCAAAGAGAAGTGCGATTTGAATGAGCATGCTCACAGCAATCAAGATCGCTTTACCAATGAAATAACTAGAGGCTGGCATCGGAGTACCACGCAGGCGCTTTAAGCCGCCAACATCGCGCTCCATAGGAATAGTAATCGCTAGAGCTTGAAAACCAGTATTGACAAGTCCCGAAGCGATCATTCCTGCTACAAAATACTGGGAGAAAGTAACCCCTGGTGCGATAGTGTCCTTAAAAACAGAACCAAAAATTGCTAACAAAATAACGGGAAATAAGAGCGTAAAGACAACTGATTCACGCTGGCGGGCAAACTGCCTAATCTCAAGTCCACCCCGGCGAATACCGATATTAAGGGCGCTTGGGATCTTATTCATCTGCGCCCCCAATCATTTTTAAATAGATATCTTCAAGTGAGGGCCTTATAACAGTCAGCTCTGGAATCTCTCCATCAAAGTGCACGCTAAGGTCAGTGACAACTGCTGTTGGGTTATCTGTTGCCTCACTCTTTACTTGGCTGCCATCACGCCAAGAAACCACGGCTTGAGAAGTAGCACGGCCGCCTAATTGCGCAGGTGTAGCAGTTTCAATGATCAAACCATTGTTAATGACTGCCACGCGATCGGCTAAGGCTTCAGCTTCATCTAAATAGTGGGTCGTAAGCAGAATTGTTGTTCCATTCCCTCGCATTTTCTCAATCAGGCCCCAAAATGCCCTACGTGCTTCAGGATCAAAGCCTGTTGTTGGCTCATCGAGAAAGAGAAGTTCAGGATTTCCAATAATTCCCAGAGCTACATCTAAACGTCGGCGTTGACCACCAGAGAGGTTGCGAATAAGTGCCCCTGATTTTTCTTCCAACCCAACTGCGCTCATGACTTCATCGACTTTGCGTGGATTTGAGTAATATCTGCTGAAGTGTCTCACGGTTTCAATAACTGTTAAATCGCCAGCATCTGCGGCAGATTGCAAAACAATTCCGATGCGATCTCGCCATTGTCGTGCAGCGTAGCCTTGAGAATGAGGATCAAATCCGAGGATGGAAATCTGGCCAGCATCACGACTTCTAAAGCCCTCTAGTATTTCAACGGTAGTGGTTTTGCCCGCACCATTGGGTCCAAGCAAAGCAAAGATTTCACCGGCTGGAATTGATAGGTCAACTCCACGCACTGCGTGCACCTGGCCGTAGCTCTTCTTTAGACCTTTGACCTCGATTACATTCACATTCAGATACTACTACCGTCATGGATGTGCGAAAATACAACTATGAGCCCGCGCAGAAATTACCCTAAAAACAAGCGGCCTAAGATCGATGATCGTGACATTTCTACTTCAAATCAAACAATTGAAGAACATCATGAAGGTATGTATATAGTTCGCACATTAACTGGATCTAGTTCCACAAAACCTTATCGCTGCCCAGGTTGCGATCAGATGATTCCCATGGCCACCCCACACACTGTCGCCTGGTTAGAAGATGATGAAGAAAGTAGACGTCATTGGCATAACCCTTGCTGGGCCAAGAAAGATAAGCGGCGACCTAATACTGAACGAACTCGTAACGCACCGCGCTATTAACCCAAGCGCCCCTTTAACCAACGAGTCAGCGTAATGACTAACTTCTCTTCCTTTATTGTGCGCCTAAAACTTAAAAGATTAAGGGGAACATTAAAGCGAGTGCGAACTACCGTGCGAGCATAGGTATATTCCAATAAACCCTCAGGACCATGAATACGCCCATAACCACTATCTTTCACTCCTCCAAATGGCACAGAGGCAACTGCTGCAAATGAAAATGTTGAGTTAATGGCAACCATTCCACAGGCTAACTCTGCTGCGACTTTCTTACCCTGACGCTTAGACCAGACATTTGCGCCTAATCCATACCTAGATGCATTAGAGTGATCAATAGCTTCGCGCATACTCTTCACTCGATTGATAATAATTGTTGGTCCAAAAGTTTCTTCACGCATTGCGGATGAATCCTCAGGAACATCTACCAAGATGACTGGCTGAACAAATGGTGGCCTTACAGACTCTGGACCACCATAGGCACATCTTCCACCGTCTTTAATTGCACTCTTTATGTGGGATTGAATAACTTTGATTTGAGAAGGCATTGTTGCAGGGCCATAGTTTCCATCACCTGGAGCACCTGCATGAATTGTTTTAGCTAGCTTAACTGCAAGCTCTACAAACTTATCGGCCACTCTTTCATCAACATACACACGCTCGGCACCGATGCATGATTGTCCAGCGTTGGCCATTGCAGACCAGATAGTTGCATCTACTGCACGCTCCAGATTGGCATCTGCGGCAACTATGACTGGGTCTTTTCCGCCGCACTCCAAAACAACAGGGGTCATTGATATTGCGCATTGGGCAGCAACTATTTTTGCAGTTCTAGTTGATCCAGTAAATGCGATTTTATCGACGCCACTTGAACACAGAGCACCGCCAGTTTCGCCCAGCCCGGTAATAGTTGTTAAGACATCAGCAAAAGGTGCAACTTCATTAAAAGTTTCTTCTAGCCACATTCCAACACCAGGCGTGTATTCACTTGGCTTAAAGACAACGGTGTTTCCTGCAGCTAATGCATAAGCAATAGATCCAACTGGTGTGAACAAGGGGTAGTTCCACGGACCAATGACGCCAACAACTCCAAGAGGAGAGCGTTGCACTGTCGCTGACATATTCGATAAAAGCAAGCCTGGAGCGCGATAAGAAGTGCGCATAATCTCTTCTGCATGGCGCGCTGCCCAGCCGATGTGGCCCACAGCGATACTGACTTCCAACTTGGCATCGCCTATTGGTTTGCCTGTTTCAAGTGAAATTAATGCCGCTATGTGATCGATGCGATTGATAATCAATGTTGACCAAGAAAGTAAAACTTTCTTTCTTCCAGAGAAACCAAGTTTTTGCCACTGAATAGAAGCATGGCGTGCATGTCCAACTATTTCCCTCACTTGTTTGGTATCGAGAATTGGATATGTTCCAGCTACCTCACCGGTTGCAGGGTTATGAGAATTAAATGAGGGAGTGCGCTTAGTAGCCATGGTTGGAAGCCTAGTGGTGTGAAGATAAGATTTGAAGTATGGCCGAGATAATCAGACCCAGCACTGTTTTGCCGGCTCGTCGCACACCATTTCATGTTCTGACTAGTGATGGTGTGGATTTAATCGCAGAAGTCGCATCACCCTACGGTCAATCCAGAGGTGCAATTTTAACTCTGCATCCACTGCCAACTGCAGGAGGGATGATGGATAGTCATATTTACAAGAAAGCAGCTAATCGCCTGCCAGCCATGGCAGGAATTAGCGTTGTTCGCTTTAACACACGAGGAACAACTTCTGAGGCCGGTACAAGTTCTGGTGTATTTGATAATGGTGTTGCCGAAGGCTTTGATGTTCAAGCAATGATTAACTACTGTTTCGATTTCTTAAAGTTAGAAAATCTTTGGATTGTGGGCTGGTCTTTTGGAACAGATCTGGCTTTGCGCCACGCTAAAGATCCACGCCATAAAGGACTCATTCTGCTTAGCCCTCCGCTTCGTACAACAACTGATAGAGAGCTTTTGTATTGGAATAGCGATCCTCGACCAATAACTGCGCTAGTGCCTGAGTATGACGATTATTTGAAACCAGATGAGGCTAGAGAGCGCTTTGCTATCGTGCCTAAGTTAAGAATCATTCCAGTAGAAGATGCTAAGCATCTTTGGTTGGGCGAACCTTCAGTCCACCGAGTACTTTCTGAAATTAACACCATTGTTACAGGTGATAGCAGCGTTCTTCCACTTGAGTATTAAGAGTTGTTAGCACGAGGTATGACAACCTCGTCCAAGATTAAAATAATCGAAGCTGCAACTGGTACCGCAAGCAATCCTCCAATAAGGCCCAGTAGCGATGAACCAATGAGGGCAGAGATGATTGTTACAGCTCCGGGAACGGCCAAAGTTCTTTTCATAATGCGTGGAGTGACAACATAGTTTTCGACTTGCACATAGACCACGTATGCAACAAAAGCAATAACTCCAATCAATATTGATTGTGTAAGTGCAATGATCGTGACAATTCCACAACCTAGGAAATGTCCCACCAAAGGAATCAATCCACACACCAAGACAATCATTGCAATAGCAATGGGTGAAGGCAGAGCTAGTACTACTGAGAGAATGAAAACAAAGACCGAGGCCATAGCGGCAATAACTATTTGGCTGCCCACAAAAGAACCCACTCGGGCGATGATGGCGTTGGTCAGATGACCAACGCGTGCACGACGACTTGCAGGAACTAATGAGAGTCCTAACTCAACTGCCTGGGGCAGAGAAGTGATGAAGTAGAGAGTTAAAACAAGAATTGTGAGAAATGTGAAAAACCCTGATAGCACTGATTTACCAACACCAATGACTCCGCCAAAGGCTGAGATCAACAGAGTGCCATCGGATGTCACAGATTTGAGTTTTGACTGCAACGTGTCAATAATCCCGTACTGATCATTGAGTTTATTAATAGTTGCATTATTAGTAAGTTCAGCCAAAAGTGCTGGGGCTTTATTAATCAATTGCGTTCCCTGTGAAATTACGGGAGGGACTACCACTAGCGCAAAGAAAACTACGAAAGCAATGACCGAGGTGAAAATAATTGTGACTGCAGTTGCACGCGACATATTACGTCGACGCAAAGCTTCAACTGCAGGGTTGAGACCTGTGGCTAAGAAGAGAGCTATGAGAATCAATATAAATATCTGAGAGACACTGGCAAGTGCGCGCATCAAAATTATGGCAGTGAGAGCACCCAGAGTTGCAATGAACCCGAAGTAATAGGGGTGAGATCTATTAATCGGAACACCAGCGATTCCATAATCTAAGGGCGGTGGAGCGGCTTTAGCAGCTCGTTTTGTGACCTTCTTAATTCGCTCTTTAAGTGCCATAGATGCATTGTAAAGATAGTTATCTCACTTGTATGAGACGTGGTGTTCATCTTCTTGTCACATTTTTAGGGAAGAATGAGGCATATGTCCCTTCGGATAACAGGATTAGGCGAAGAAATCGCTGCCGTTACGGGCCTGCCATGGCACCAAAGCTTGGAGAGTTGGCCAGAAGACCCTGCTTTGGCTGAAAAACGGGGAATATCACGCCACGTCGTCCGCTTAGTTCGAGCCACAACTGATGCAGATGCACCGGTTTATGCCGTTAAAGAAACAGTCTCAGAGTTCGCTAATCGTGAATACAAAGTCTTACGCGAGCTCACCTCCCTCCACGCCCCATGTGTTGAACAAATCGCTGTTGTTGAAGGTAGAACAGATGGCGCGGGAGAAGAGCTTCCTTGCGCCATGGTTACTCGCTTCTTGCCGTATTCCTTGCCCTATCGAGTCCTTCTCTCAGGTTCAGTAACAGCACATGATATTAATACCATGGCAAATGCACTTGCGCTCTTACTTGTTCGACTACACCTATTAGGTTTTTGGTGGGGAGATTGTTCACTTTCGAACACTCTATTTCGCAGAGATGCCGAAGGCTTTGCAGCCTACCTGGTAGATGCCGAAACGGGTGAGTTTCAAAAATCCTTAAGTGATGGTCAAAGAGAACATGATTTAGATATTGCAATGTTTAACGTTGCAGCTGAGTTAGAGGATTTACGTTTATCTGGTGTTCTATATCCAGGCATGGATCCAGTGCGCGCAGCCGAAGCTGTTATTCGTCGTTACCGTAGAATTTGGTCAGCACTCAAAGAGCGCCAATTACTTGATCCGAAAGATAGACATGCAGTTGAACGCGCCATGCGCCAATTGCACGATTTAGGTTTTGCTGTGGAAGAAGTATCAATTACACTCGATGGTGATACACAGCTACTCTCTTTCCAGCCACGCTTAGTTGCAGCTGGTTATCACACACAACGTTTGCGTGAGTTGATGGGAATTGAAACTGAGGAGTTACAAGCCAAACGTTTACTTGCATCCTTTGATCGCTATCGCGCACGTCATGAAAACACTTCTATGTCAGTCACGCAGATGGCAAAGGAGTGGTTCCAGGAAGTCTTTGAACCAACTATTAACCGAGTTCCAGAGCAGTTGAGAGGTCGCGTGGAGCGAGCTCAAATGTTCCATGAAATCCTTGAAAATCGCTGGTATTTGAGTGAGCAGAGAGGTACAGACGTGGGCTTGGAGTTCGCCGCCGATAATTATGTTGAAGTGATTTTGCCCTATCGGCGCGATTCTGGCGTTGACCTCACCGCCCAGTAGGATTACAACGTGAGCAACCCACCTAATTTTGCACAAGCTGTTGATCTGAGCTCATTAGGAAAACCCAAGAGCGCTCCAACAGGACCGACTCCAGGGATTGAAGTTACTGCTGCAAAGTTAACGTCTGAGTTTTTACCTCTGTCAAAAACACGCCCAGTCATTTTGTTCTGCTGGTCAGCTCGCAGTGCTGAGTCTGTTGAGATGTTGAATGTGATGGGTCTGCTAGAGACTAGTTATAAAGGTGCTTGGAGTTTGGGACGAGTTGATATTGATGCACAGCCTCAAGTCGCCCAAGCTCTGCACACACAAAAGATTCCTTATGCCGTTGCACTCATTAATGAACAGATTGTTCCTTTGTTCGAACAGGCTTATCCAGAGGCGCAGATTCGTTTAGTACTCGATAAAGTCTTAACGTTAGCTGCTGAACAAGGTGTGGGTGATGCACCAGTAGAAGTAATTGAGCCTGAGGAAGAAGAAGCAGTTGCTGCACTTGAAGCTGGTGACTTTGCGGCTGCAGAGGTTGCATACAAGAAACTACTAGCGAGAAAGCCAGCAGACTCTTTTGCAAAGCTAGGCCTTGCTCAAACTCAACTGCTCATTCGAACAAATGGCTTGGTATTGGATGCAGTGATCAAAGAAGCTACAGATAATCCCAACGACTTGTCCTTACAGCTGCGAGCTGCAGATATGGAGATAGTCAATGGGGGTGTTGAGGCTGCATTCACGCGCCTGTTAAACTTAATCAAAGCCAGCGTCGGTGATGAGCGCAATAAAGCTAAAGAACATTTACTCTCACTTTTTGTATTAGTTGATCCTACAGATCCCCGCTTAACTGCTGCCCGCAGTGCCTTAGCGAACGCTCTCTTCTAAGATGAAGGTGCTCTCGGGTAAAAAAGAGCTTAATTACTTACGAATTCTCTTCTTTACTTTTGGTCTTGGAATCATGTCGTGGGTACCCCGCTTCCCTGAGGTTAAAGAAGCACTCAAACTGACCAATGGTGGCTTCGGATCGCTCATTAGCACTGGCGCATTGGGCTCACTGATTTCACTGCTTACTGTGGGACACGTAGTTCACAAGATTGGCGTTAAGAGAGTCCTACACGCAGCCTCCTTCTTCCTCATGGCAACACTGATAATCCTTACTACTATTGATTCATCTCTCATATTCTTTATTGCAAACATTGCTTTTGGTGCAGCGATATCTGCTTTTCACATCGCCATTAATGCCCAAGGATTTAATTACCAAGATCGCACAGGTAAGTTCGTAATAACACAGATGAGCGGTCTTTGGAGTGCGGGAGCATTACTCACCGCTTTCCTATCAGGTTTCTTAGTTGACCGAGTATCTTTGCAGATTCATGTGGCAGTTTTAGTCATATTAATATTTCTTATTCAAACCATCGTCATTAACTCACTAGCATCAGAGCTCCTCAAAGCCAACCAAAATGTTAATATTGAATATAAGTTCAAGGAGTTATTTGCAGGATTCTCTTTTGACCGATTGATATCACTAGGTCTGATCAGTGCCATATTTCTAGAGTTTGCTTTGAGTGACTGGGCAACTATTTATACCAAGGAAGAGTTTGGAATTAAGAGTGGTCTAAATACTTTGCCATTCATCCTTTTCACGATGTGGATGATTTTTGGACGTTTCACAGTTCACTATTTCTTGCCTCGATTCACATTAGAGCGTTTATCTGTTTATGCCTCACTTCTTGCCGGTGTTTGTTTTCTTGTGAGTGTTTTTCTTGCAAGGACAGTATTTGCAACAAATCCACATGGTGCCTTTTTAGTGATCTGCATGGGTTTCTCCCTTGCCGGCCTTGGGAGTTCTTTCCTTGGGCCAACTTTTATGACTGCCGCTAATGCCCGTTCCAAGCACCCCGCAAGCGTGGTTATTGGCCATGTGGGGGTCGCAAACATCATCTTGGCTTTCATTTTGAAGTGGATTGTTGCTTGGACTGCTCAAGCAACTTCACTTACTATCGGACTTTTAATCCCAGGAATTCTTTTACTAACAGTTCCCTTATACGCAAAAGCCCTTAAGAGCGTTTAAACCAAATTGTTGCAAGAGGTGGAATTCGCACCTGTGAAGTCATATGCGCTGCATCCTTGATAACTACTGGTTCATTTGTGACACCACTACCGCCATAAGCTAAATCATCTGTATTGAGCACTTCAATCCATGTGCCAGTGGTTGGCAAAGGTAAGGAGTAGTTCTCATGTGGCATAGGAGAGAAGTTTGTAACTGCAACAAATGGTGTTCCTTGATCATCCCAGCGAGCAAATGCGAGAACATTTGCTGCCCCATCATTTCCAACTAACCACGTGAAACCTTCAGGGGAGGTGTCCTTTTCCCACAGAGATGGAATCTTTTTATAAAGTGCATTTATCTCAGCAACACATTTTTGCACGCCTTGATGTTCACCATACTCAGTTAAATACCATTGCAATCCAGCGCTTTCATTCCATTCATCATTTTGGGCAAATTCACTTCCCATAAACAATAGCTTCTTACCGGGATGTGCCCACATGAATCCATAAAGAGCACGTAGCGTTGCAGTCTTTTGCCAGCGATCCCCAGGAAACTTATTGACTAATTGGCCTTTGCCATGAACAACTTCATCATGAGAGAGCGGAAGCATAAAGTTCTCACTCCAGGCATAGAGAATTGAGAAAGTTACTTCATTGTGGTGATACATTCGATGTATGGGATCATGTTGCAAATATTGCAATGTGTCATGCATCCAACCCATGTTCCATTTAAAGCCAAAGCCAAGGCCGCCTGATGATGTCTCACGAGTGACGCCAGACCATGCAGTTGATTCCTCTGCGATCATCATGATGCCGGGGTGGATTTTATAGGCTGTGGAAGTAGCTTCTTGTAGCAGTTGCACAGCCTCTAGATTCTCACGGCCACCATTTTTATTCGGCAACCATTGACCTTCTTTACGCGAGTAATCCAAATACAGCATGGAAGCAACGGCATCAACGCGTAGTCCATCAATGTGGTATTCAGTGAGCCAATAGAGCGCACTAGCAACTAGAAAGTTACGGACTTCATTTCGCCCAAAATTAAAGATGAGCGTGCCCCAGTCAGGGTGTTCTCCTAAACGGGGATCAGAGTGTTCATAGAGAGCGGTCCCATCGAATTTAGCCAAAGCCCATTCATCTTTTGGAAAGTGCGCAGGAACCCAATCCAAAATAACGCCAATACCGGCAGCATGAAGAGCATCAACTAAGAATTTGAAATCATCAGGTGAGCCAAAGCGTGAAGTCGGCGCAAAGAAGGAAGTTACTTGATAACCCCATGAAGGACCATAAGGGTGTTCTGTGACTGGTAAGAATTCAACATGAGTAAAACCTTGTGCTCGAACATAATCGACTAATTCAATTGCAAGCTCCCGGTATGAAAGACCTAATTTCCAAGACCCTAAGTGCACCTCATAGACGCAAACGGGGGAGCGCCATGATTGAAACTGTGTGCGATTTGTAATCCACTCATAGTCACTCCACACAAATGTGGACTCTTCAACAACTGATGCAGTCAGTGGTGGAATTTCTGTAGCTCGTGACATCGGATCGGCGTGATCAACCCAACGACCATCTATGCCACAAATTGCAAACTTATATCTAGTCCCAACACCAATATCTGCCACAAAGATCTCCCAAATGCCAGATGAGCCAATGCGAACCATTTTGTGTGTGTTCTTATCCCAGAAATTATGATCACCAATGAGTGAAACAGCTTGTGCATTAGGCGCCCATACTGAAAAAGCAGTACCGAGAAGCTCATTTGCTTCATCGCGGCGAACATGTGCTCCTAATGCTTTCCATAACTGCTCATGGCGGCCTTCGGCGATAAGGTAAAGATCTAGCTCACCCAGAGTTGAATGTGGATTAAGAAAAGTTGCAGGTTGAATCGTATGAGTTGATTCTTTCTTAGAAAATCTAGAAAAGATCCCCATAACTTTAAAGCTTCACTCGGCAGATGTGGGCAACTTTGCCGATAGGGCGTGTGGGATCGAGTTGAACATATTGATGCTCAGACCAGTTAAAGCTCTTGCCATCAAGAAGATCTGTAACAGCAAAAGTATCCTCAAGACCTAATGCCTTCATATCCCAGTGAACGATTGTGCCCTGAGAAAAGGAGGGATCAAGGTTTACAACAACTACAATTAGATTCTTACCTTCGCGCTTTGAGTAAGCAATGATTGCTTCAGATTCAGTGTTGTGAAAAACCAAATTACGAAGCTGCAAAAGAGCTGGGTTAGCTTTACGAATTGAGTTGAGTTGGGTGATAAATGGTGCCAGAGTCAGACCCTTTTTAGCTGCCCCATCCCAATCACGCAATTTGATCTCATACTTTTCTGAATCTAGATACTCTTCACCACCTTCCTTAAAAGGACGGTGCTCATATATTTCATATCCTGCATACATTCCCCATGATGGCGTGAGAGTCGATGCCAGGACTGCGCGTAAGGCAAACATCGCTGGATTTCCACTTTGTAAGTGGAAAGGATTGATATCTGGAGTATTAACCCAAAAATTTGGACGAAAGAATGCAGAGGTTTGCTGGGCAACTTCACGGCCGTAATCAGTGAGCTCGCTCTTGCTGGTGCGCCAGGTGAAATATGTGTAAGACTGGTGAAAGCCTGCCTTACCAAGTGCATGCATCATGGCTGGAGCGGTGAAAGCTTCAGCTAAAAAGATTACTTCTGGGCTTTCTCTGCGCATGATGTCGAGCAAGTCTTGCCAGAAGTGGACTGGTTTGGTGTGTGGATTATCCACGCGGAAAATCTTTACGCCTTTTGAAACCCACAAACGGATGATGCGAAGTACTTCATCACGAATACCCTCGTAGTCATCATCAAAGTTAAGGGGATAGATATCTTGATACTTCTTAGGCGGATTTTCAGCATAAGCAATAGTTCCATCGGCACGCTTGTTAAACCATTGAGGATTACTTTTCACCCATGGATGATCAGGTGAAGTTTGAAGTGCTAGATCTAATGCAATCTCTAAGCCAGCTTTCTTGGCAGCTGCAACAAAGTTTTCAAAATCTTTCATTGTTCCAAGCTCTGGATTAATCGCATCATGGCCGCCATCTGCATTACCAATAGCCCATGGCACACCAGGATCATGGGGACCAGCAGTTAGAGAGTTATTGGGTCCCTTGCGATGAGATACACCAATGGGATGAATAGGTGGCAGATATAAAACATCAAAGCCCATAGCCGCAACAGCGGGTAGTCTTTTTGTTGCACTTATAAAATCTCCAGATGTAATTGTTCCATCTGCGTTTTTGACTGCGCCTTCACTGCGTGGAAAGAATTCATACCAAGAGCCAATTAGTGCGCGTTCGCGATCAGCTCGAATCGGGTATTTTTCAGATGAACCATAGACCGTGCGATATTGCGACGTGCTATCTGCTTCTATAACAAAGAAGTAATCTCCTTGTTGAGGGATAGTAATGGAGCCTTCATATCGATTACTTCCTGGCCAGATCTCTCTCATTTCCCCACGAGAGACCACTTTTCCTTGTAAATCATGTAAAACAACTTGAGCGCCAAGTTTTTCATGACCTTCGATGACTGCGGTTGCGCTGACTTGAATAGTCTCACCAGCTACTGCTTTAACAGGCAAAAAATCTCCACCGAAGTAAACCGCGGGGGAGATATCGCTAATTGCAATTCGTGAGATCAACCCGATCCTTCGGTATTGCCAGCATCTGCAGCTGAGACATCATGAATACGATACTTTTCCATCGCCCTTGTGACAATGCTTTTCTTGATATCACCTTGATTACACAATTGCTGCAAAACAGCTACTGCAATTGACTGCGCATCAACCTTGAAGTGACGACGAAGTGCACCGCGTGTATCTGATAATCCAAAGCCATCAGTTCCAAGTGAGTAGAAAGGTGCTTCAACCCACGGTGCAACCTGATCTTGAACTGTTCTCATGTAATCACTGACTGCAATGACTGGGCCCTTGTGACCATCTAACTTTTTAGAAATATATGCACGCCTCTTATCATGTGGGTTTAGAAGATTGTGACGATCTGTTTCTAAACCATCACGGCGAAGTTCATTCCATGAGGTTACTGACCAGACAGATGCCTTAACACCCCAGTCATCGGCAAGTAGTTGCTGGGCCTTTAGCGCCCAGTTCACACCAACACCTGATGCCAAGATCTGTGCTGATTTCCTACGTGATTTAGCTGCAGGTGAATATAGATAGATTCCTTTAAGCAATCCATCTACATCTAAGTTTTCAGGCTCAGCAGGCTGCATGTATGGCTCGTTATAAACAGTGATGTAGTAGTAGATGTTTTCGCTGTTTTCACCATACATACGGCGCAAACCATCTTTAACTATATGTCCGAGTTCAAAAGCAAAAGCGGGGTCATAAGCAACCACAGCTGGATTAGTTGAAGCAAGAAGTGGTGAATGACCATCTTCGTGCTGCAAACCTTCACCGTTGAGTGTGGTGCGACCAGCAGTAGCACCGATGACAAAGCCCCGAACTAACTGGTCTCCCGCAGCCCAGAAAGCATCTCCTGTGCGCTGGAAACCAAACATAGAGTAGAAGATATAAATAGGAATCATTGGTTCATCATGTGTGGAATACGACGAGCCCACTGCAGTAAAGGATGCAACAGATCCAGCTTCGTTAATTCCTTCATGCAGAATCACGCCAGTAGTTGATTCCTTATATGACAACATCAATTCGCGATCAACGGCTGCATATTGCTGGCCATTAGGTGAGTAAATCTTTAACGTTGGGAACAATGAGTCCATACCAAATGTGCGAGCCTCATCTGGAATGATAGGAACAATGCGTGCACCAAGTCCTGGATCTTTGACTAAATCTTTAAGCATGCGAACAAATGCCATCGTTGTTGCAATCTCTTGATGACCAGAACCACGCTTGACTGACTCATAAACAGAATCATTAGGCTGAGTAAGTGGGCGTGAGATTGCGCGGCGGCGCGGGATAGATCCGCCAAGAGCTGCACGGCGCTGCGCTAGATATAGAGCTTCAGGTGAATCAGGTGCTGGCTTGTAATAAGGGGGCAAGTACTTGTCTAATTTCTCATCTGGAATATCTAAGTGCAATGTGTCACGGAATTGCATAATGTCTTCCAGTGACATCTTCTTCATTTGGTGAGTGGAGTTACGACCTTCAAAGCTAGATCCAAGAGTCCAGCCCTTAATTGTCTTAGCCAGAATAACTGTTGGGCGGCCATTGTCTTGAGTTGCTGCGGTGTATGCAGCAAACAACTTCTTATAGTCATGTCCACCGCGCTTTAAGCCCCAGATCTTTTCATCAGACCAGTCAGCAACCATTGCAGCAGTACGAGGATCGCGACCAAAGAAGTTCTCACGAACATAGGCGCCAGATTCAGCTTTAAAGGTCTGGTAATCACCATCTAAAGTCTTATTCATCAAGTTAACAAGTGCGCCTTCTCGATCTTGAGCCAAAAGTGGGTCCCACTCGCGGCCCCACACCACCTTAATAACATTCCAGCCGGCGCCACCAAAGATTGATTCAAGTTCTTGAATGATTTTGCCATTTCCACGCACCGGTCCATCTAGGCGCTGCAAATTACAGTTCACAACAAAAGTTAAGTTGTCGAGTTTTTCCCGCGTTGCGAGTCCAATAGCACCTAAAGTGTCCACTTCATCTACTTCACCATCACCAAGAAATGCCCAGACACGCTGATCACTTGTGTCTTTAATTCCACGGTTATGTAAGTAACGATTAAAGCGGGCTTGATAAATTGCATTAATTGGTCCAATACCCATGGACACTGTTGGGAACTGCCAAAAATCTGGCATCAAACGTGGGTGAGGATAAGAAGAAAGTCCACCAGCTGGATGTGAGAGTTCTTGGCGGAATCCATCTAACTGATCTTCAGTGAGACGACCTTCAAGATATGCACGTGCATACATTCCAGGACTTGCATGTCCTTGGAAAAATATTTGATCGCCGCCACCTGGGTGATCGTGTCCACGGAAGAAGTGGTTAAAACCAACTTCATAGAGAGCAGCAGATGATGCATAGGTAGAGATATGTCCACCAACGCCAACACCTGGACGCTGTGCACGGTGGACCATCATCGCCGCATTCCATCGATTTATCGCACGGATATTGCGCTCGATACCTTCATCACCAGGAAAAGCCGGTTCATGCTCTGGGGAAATTGTGTTCATGTAGTCAGTTGTGCGAAGGTCAGATATTCCTATTTTTTTCTCATGAGCACGCTTTAAAAGGCTCAACATTAAATAGCGAGCGCGTACTGGACCTGCATGTGCAAGGGCTGCGTCAAAGGAGGCATGCCATTCGGCCGTCTCTGAAGGGTCAGTATCAACTAGCTGGTCGATAATCTGATCAGGCGCTTCAAAGGTTTCGCTCATGGTGCCTATTCTTGCGCGAACTGACCCGTAAGTCGAAATGGAGCCGGCACACCTCTTGTGTAAGGGGCATAGATTGTGTGGAATTAGCCTGTGCCAGCGCGTATGGGGTTCAAGGAGGGTGACCTAGTTCTCGAGGTCGGCCGCTCTGGTGGCTGTGATGAAAGCCTCAGAAAACAAATCAGCGCTATTACAACAACAGAGTTTGTAGATAGTGCTGCACATGAAGTTGTCGACGGCGTCATTATCTGGTGGCGCGATGGTGATGGCGATCTAGTTGATGAATTAATGGATGCACTTACTTATTTAAGTGAAACGGGACCTATCTGGGTACTAACTCCCAAGGTGGGCCGTGATGGCCATGTTGAGCCAAGTGATATTCAAGATGCAGCGCCAACTGCTGGCTTAAGTCAGACATCATCTTTTTCAATTGCAGCTGATTGGAGTGCTACTCGTCTGGTGGCACGTAAAGCGGGTAAACGATAGATTTGACGCTATGACTCTAACAATTGGCCAAGCAGCTCCAGATTTTGAAGTTCTCAATCAACATGGTGAGGTGATTTCTCTTTCATCATTTAAGGGTGAGAAGAATGTAGTTCTGCTTTTCTATCCCTTTGCATTCTCAGGAATCTGTACAGGGGAGCTCTGTGCACTACGTGATGATCTAGCAGCCTTTCAAAACGATAACGTGCAACTGCTAGCAATCTCATGTGATCCCATGTATGCACAGCGTGCTTTTGCTGAAGCTGAAGGATACAAATTCCCAGTGCTTGCAGATTTCTGGCCACATGGCGCAGTAGCTAAGGCTTACGGAGTATTTGAAGAATTACGCGGTTGTTCAACTCGTGGCACATTTGTCATTGATAAGGAAGGCATTGTGCGCTGGCAGGTAGTCAATGGACTTGGCGATGCTCGCAATATCGCTGACTATAAGGCGGCAATTGCTGCGCTCTAAGCGCGGGATTTAGCGATTTAACTATGGTGAAGTAAGATTCACCAGTACTCACAGCAGTACAAAGGGTGCTTAGCTCAGTGGTAGAGCGTCTCGTTTACACCGAGAATGTCGGGGGATCGAAACCCTCAGCGCCCACCAGATATGTACGAAGGGGTTGATTGCAGCAAATGAAAGCCAGCCCAAGTGATCAACGTCAGATTATTGATGTGGCAGCTTTTGACCAGAAATCCACCGCACTCAACCACACCGCCTCAACTCTTCCCGAAATCGCAGAGCTAGTAACGACCACTACAAAATTTCATAATGCCCGCGATCTTCGCATTGGTGCTGAGACAGAACTCAACGATGTTAAACGCGAACTCTTGCGCGCAGAGGCAGATGTTGAACAGATAGTCACACGCATAACCCGATGAAACCCGTCTTTCTGGAGGATCCGCATCGCCTAAAGAGCTTGAACAACTCCAACATGAAGTGGGAACTTTAAATGCGCGCCGAGCAGAACTTGAAGAAGTAGAGCTTGAGATCATGATGCGAGTGGATGACATCAAAGCCCGCATTACAGATCTGCAAAACCAAGAAGCTGATTTCACAGCACAGATTAATGATCTCAATATCCGCAAAGAGAATGCGCTCGCAAAGATTAATGGCGAACTAGAAAGTATTGCTAAAGAGCGCAGTGAAACTCTGGCATCTGTTTCTGGTGAATTTGTCGCTTTGTATGAAAAAATTAGAGCATCAAATAATGGAACGGGTGCGGCAGCACTGGTTGCTGGTGCGTGCACAGGATGTCACCTTTCAATCAATACTGTGGAGCTCAAGCGAATTGCTGAATTAGCCGATGATGAAGTGGTGCGCTGTGAAGAGTGCCGCTGCATCTTGGTGCGCGGAGCGAAATAGATGCCACGCCATTTTTTACTTACTGCTGATGGTGGTTCACGCGGAAATCCTGGTCCTGCCGGTTATGGGTCAGTCATTACTGAAAATGGCACAATAATTGCAGAGCTCTATGACTTCATTGGTATTGCAACAAATAATGTTGCTGAATACTGCGGACTAATTGCCGGCTTAACTGCCATTAACGCACTTGATCCGCAAGCAACTGTGGATGTGAAGATGGATAGCAAATTAGTTGTAGAACAGATGTCTGGGCGCTGGCAGATTAAGCATGCAGACATGCGAAAACTAGCCAGTGATGCCCGAAATGCTCACACTGCATCGTTAGTTAATTACACCTGGATCCCCCGTGATGAAAACTCACATGCTGATCGCCTGGCAAATAAGGCTTTGGATGAGCAAAGTGGTGGGGGAGAGATTATCTCTGTGCGCCAGAACTACTTAACTGAGCGCTTGCTCAACCCTGAAGAATCAACAACAGTATTCCTCATTCGACATGGTGAGACAGCTTTAACTCCTATGAAGAAGTTTTCAGGAGATGGTCCATTAAATCCAGAGCTGACTGATATTGGCTTGGAGCAGGCTGAGAAAGTTGCGCAAGCGATTGCTAAACTCAACCCAGAGGTAATCATTGCTTCACCTCTCAAGCGCACAACTCAAACAGCGCAAGCTATTTCAAAAGCAACAGGGCTACCTATCGTTTTTGAAGATGCTTGGATTGAATGCTCTTTTGGAATCTGGGATGGTATGTCTATAGATGATGTAAAAGAGCGCTACCCAGCTGATTACAACTCATGGGTGTGTTCAACTTCTTTTGCTCCACCAGAAGGTGAGTCCTATGACTCAGTTGCATTGCGTGTGGATGCAGCAATTTCTCAGATTGCATCTGAATATCCAGGACAACGGGTTGTGGTTGTTACACATAACGGAACAATTAAATCTGCAGCAAAAGTAGTTGTTGGTGCACCAGCAGAGTCAATTTTTCATATAGATGTTTCACCATGTTCAATTACGACAATCTCAGTATGGCCAAGTGATGGATTAAGGGCGCTAAGAACCCTTAATGAGCAGGCCCATTTACGCTAAACCCACAGAACTGAGCCATAACTTAGCCATTTCTGTGTGGCCCAAGATTGATGGATGAATTCCGTCATCTGCAAGATCTGCCATCGATATCGTTGTTGCAAGTTGATTGAAATGTTTGTCGAAGGGCACAAGAATTGCGCCAAACTCTTTGGCCATTGAATGGACAACCTCAATTTTTGGATCTAAGTCTTCTCGCCACTCATTCATTTCTTCTCTGACTGGCAGTAAAAATGGTTCACATAAGACAAATTGAGGGTTGCAATGGGCTTGAGTTTGAGTCAATAAACGGTGGTATCTATCACGAAAATCTGCAGTGGGTGTTGGATCATTGTCGTCATAGCGGCGCCAGGTGTCATTAATCCCGATTGCGATGGAAAGCATGGTTGGCTTTTGATTAAGAACATCAACGTGCCAACGCTTTTCAAGATCTATGAGTCGATGCCCACTTGTCCCTACATTAAGTATTTGTCCAACCAGTTTGCCCGAGCGAGAAATTTCCCGCACGTATCCATCTCCATGGGGAGGTTCAACATCTCTACCACAATCTGTGACTGAATCTCCGATAAAAAGATTAACGCCTAGCACTGAGGTTTCCTCTAACTTTGAAGTTCGGCCATAAGTTCATTTATAGGTCCCTCTATTTGATCCCCAAAGAGATTCTTGCGATGCTCCTCTAAACGCTCGCGTAAATGTGCAAGTTTTTCAACATCAGAATCGGTACCTGAGATACATCCTCTCGCCGAATTAAAACTGCAATCTTGGAGAACTTTACCTAAGCCCACTAAAACTTCACCACCTATCAGATACTTCTCAAGCCACTTTTCAATCTCAAGAATAACTAGTGGCCGACTAAAATCCTTCTTACGTAGATATCCGTGATTCTCAATGATCTCCTGACCGGATTTGATGAAAATATCTCCAGCATCTTTCAAATTTCCCTTACGCCACTGAGTAACACCTTGACGAAATACTTGTCGTAGGTCAGGGGCTGGATCCCCACCAACTGCTGTGCCCATTGATGTTCTCAAAAATTTGCGCAGCGCTTTCCTATCTAATTCATGGTCAACGCAGTGAACCAGGGCTCTTTCCCAGCAATCATCGGGGTCATAGGATTGTGAGTTCCATAGGTACTCACCAATTGTAAATAATGGAATCTGGGACATTTCAAACTGAAGCATCGGATTAGAAACTAAACCGGCAGAGTACTTATGTAATCCAACTTCACGGCCGCGAACAGGTCCGATGTATAGATTCTTTTGCAAACCACCATCATTGACGGGAAAGTTATCCCAGTACAAAGGTGGACGAAGAGCGTTGCGCTGGAAGATCACGGCATCGGATATATCAAGGTATTCCGAGATTATTGAGCGGCCTGTCCACATCATGTTTACGCGTGGGTGCAGTTCTTTGCCTAGTTCCTGAATATATGGTTCATTGCCTCGTCCTGAATAGTGCATGGGACAAATGGTCAGCACAGCTTTTGAATCATGTGCAACTAACTTTTCCCACACTCGGTTTGTGAAATCAGCATGGGCAGCAGCAGTTGATGTGTAGGTAGCTATGTCTTCTTCGTGTGAGAGTTCCCAGGCAATGTCATCCCACAGCAAACCAAAGTGATGTGCACCTAGATTCATTACTTGCCTATATCTATTAACCACAGCGTCCACATCTGCTTCATCGCTGTATTTGACCGATAAACCCGGGGAGACGCAGATTACAATCTCTATCGCATTCCTATGCCCAGTTTCGATTAATTCTTTAGTGCTAGAGAGAAATGTTGAATCGAAGGCAGAGCGCCAATTAAAGCGCTGCCAAGGTATATCTTTTGGCGCAAGGAAGAAGGTATTCATGTAGAAGTCGCCAAAATTCTGCAAGCCGCGCAAGCGTTGCTCGTGGCTCCATGGCTTGCCATAGAAACCTTCAACTACACCGCGGATAGGAAAATCCGGGCCTTCATTAACGTCAAGCTTTTTCTCATTAGTCGCCGACCAGGAGAAAAGTCTATTAAGGGCGTATCGAAGGCTGTGATCTAGGTCAATACCAATTGTTGCTGTAATTGTTGAACCACTACGAGTTGCGCTAATCGTAAAGCCTTCAGTTTTCTCCGGGCGTACTGAGATCACTTCTATCTGAAAATTAAGTGAATGCTCGTGGCTAGAGAAAAAACTATCTGCAATCTCTTGTTGGATAGGATTTTGGATCTGAATCTTCATTAGATTTCAACTTTCTTTGCAGCACTTGTTAAATTAGAAATGAACTCTGGAGAAACTTCCTTAAAGTGATGATGAGCAGCGTGCAAAATTGATCCGAACACGGGGGATACATCTAAAACACGCATGATTACGCCCGGTGATGATGCTTTAAGAGTTTTTTCGAAAACGCGGTCGAATAATACATTTGCCGCGGTGTGTAATCCACCCGCACGAATTAACTCCACAGGCGTTCCCGCGAAATCGAGTTGCTTAATAATTCCTTGGATATCTAGAGCATGCTGTGAGGCAACTTTTGTAACAACTTCAATCGCAACACAATCACCTTCATCTGCCAACTTAAATATTAACGGTGCAAGACTTTCATCCAGTGCCACTCGTCCACGCGCTACTGCTGCAAAGAAATCTGCAGGATTATCAAAACCAACTGATTGTGGGATTTGTTTATAGAGTTGCGTCTTTTCAACTATGCCGTGGTGTGCACGGGCGATCAAATCGAGTGCAGTGTCAACAAGTTGTCCAGCACCTCCACCTTCACCCAGCTCCATTCCCATTGTTTGAACGGTTTTTGAAGCTGTGCGGCCTGCTGATTTACCACCAGTGCCTGCAATTGAAACGCATCCAATACCCTGTGGAATTCCAGCAAACAGTGCGGCAAAGGAATCATTTATCAGTTGGCATCGACCATCTAAATCTAGTGAATTAACAATTGGATTAAGAATTTGCTTATCTTCTTCCCAGTCAAATCCTGCAAGTGCAAAAGTTGAGTCCACAATATCTGCTTTTGCGATTGATGCCTTGGCGCAGACTCTTTCAATTATTTCAGTAAGGTTCTTTTGAACAGCTTCCACACCAATGCGTTCCCAATTAGCTCCTCCATTTGCAGCTGTCGCAAGAATGTTTCCATCCAAATCAACTATGCATGCATGAGTTTTTGTGCCACCACCATCAATACCAAGAATGCATTTACCCATTGAAGAGACCAATCATTCCTGCATTTTCTTTCTTAAGATCAGCCCAAAGATTTCGGGCATCAGAAATGTCAGGACCTAAGGGGTTTGTTATTAGCGCCCTTAGGGCTGATTCTTCACTCCCCGTTACCGCTGCATCTATTGTCAATAGTTCGAAATCTTTCACAGAACGAACCAATGAATCAATATCATTTCTCATTGAAGTGGTTTTGATCGATTGAGCACCCTTTGAAGAAATAATCGCGGGTATTTCCATAACGGCATCATCAGGAAAACCTGGAACCGCGCCGTTATTGAGCGTATTCACAATATGGGTTGTTCCAGCATCACTATGGATATCTGCCATTAATTCAGCGGCTGAATCGGAGTAATATGCGCCACCGCGCTGCATGAGTTCTTCAGGTTTAGTTACTAAAGACTCATCTTTAAACTTTTCTAATAGTACTTCTTCGATTTTCATCACTTCACTTGCACGAGTTGGATGCTCTGACTGGTAGTGGATCCATTGTTTTTCGGAGTAGTAGTAGGAGAGGTAGTAGTTAGGGATTGCTTGCAGCAGGTCAATCGAACTTTGTGTCCAAGCCGGTGAATCCCCAGGCTTACCTTTTTCAATAGTCAATCCGCGGAAAGCTTTTATTGCATCAATGTTCCGATCAATCCCATCTATTTGCACCCCACGGATCCATGACAAGTGATTGAGTCCAATGTAATCAAAGCTCACTTGCGTTGATAAGACCCCCATGGCTTCTGCGATTTCCACACGAGTATTCCAAGGGACATTACAGAGTCCAATTGTTGTTAACTCTGGAACCTCTTGAATGAGTGCCTGAGTAATGAGCCCAGCAGGATTTGTAAAATTAAGAAGCTTGGCAGTCGGCGCTTCTTGAACAATAGTTCGGGCGAGATTGAGTGCAACTGGGATAGTTCGTAGCGCTTTAGCAAAGCCACCAATGCCAACAGTTTCTTGGCCAACTAGATTGTATTTACGACCGAGTAACTCATCTCTATGACGAGCTTGCTGTGTACCAACGCGAAACTGACTCACGATGAAAGATGCTCCCCGGACTCCGATAGCAAGATCGATTCCATATTCGATTTCTATATTTATGTCTGCCGCTTTAATCATGCGTTTGGCAAATTCTCCGATTATTGTTAATTTAATGAGATCAATGTCAACTAAGTAAATATGGGTAATTGGCAGGCGCTTATGCCTCTGTATAACTCCATCTATAAGTTCAGGCGTATAGGTCGAACCGCCGCCGATAACAGCTAACTTCATTTACATGGACCCAGCTAGGCCGGGCACATTTCCAGCAGGCTTATGAATCTCATTGAACACTCGATCGCAAGCTAGAGCGGTAGCGATATTGAGTGCACCAAGGAGAATCCCGGTATCACCAAGGGCCGATACCTCAATCCGCGGCGGGAAGGGCACAATTTCTGAAACTAACTTCTTGATTGGAGCGATGAAAAAAGATGCTTGACGACCAATACCACCAGAAAGCACAACTAGTTCGACATCAGTGACCGCTGATATCGCTGCAATGTAGAGGGCAATGCGTTCTGCTTCAAGAGCTACAACTGCTTTGCCCAGTTCATCCCCAGATTTAGCAGCATCTAAAATATCTACCGTTGAATATGGTTCAGTTAAAATACTTTTTTTAAACTTCTTGGCTAGTGCGTGGGTAATTTCTGCTATGCGATCACCAGATGGGTTTGTAGCACTTCTATGAGTATCACGTGGATCACCAAATGGTACATAGAAAACTTCACCAGCGGCTCCTTTATGTCCACGATGCAGTTGACCATTGAGTACAAGCCCAGAACCTAAACCAGAGCCAACAGATAAAACTGCAAAGTTGTTAATACCTTGACCATGTCCAGAGGATTGCTCTGCTGCTGTAACTAAATTGATATCATTTTCAACAGCTGGGCGAATACCAAATTCTTTTTCAATGTGAGCTGCTAGGTTAATTCCATCAAGTGAACTTATAGTTCCCGCAATTGAGACCACTCCGGTTTCCTGGTCAATTACTCCAGGCGTGCCTACAACAATGGAAGCTACGTCTTTTAGACTGTAGCCTGATTTCTTCAACACAGAATCTACCGACTTATGCATTGCTAAAGTCAAATCCTTCAATGTTAATGAAGTGACGGGTACTGAATTTTCAGATCTCATATTTTGATTGAGATCACCAACTGCAGCACGAATGAAGCGGGAGCCGATATCAATTCCGAGTGTAATTTTGACATCGCTTATTGCCTCATAAACAGATCGAGCCCGTTTTGAATCATCCTCTCCCGGTGAATATTCCTGAATCAATCCGCTCTCGCACAAACCGCGCAAAATATCGGCAGTAGTTGGTTTTGATAAACCAATATGCCGGGCGATTTCTGCTGCGTGCAATGCACCATTAGCCCGCAATATATCCAGCACACTTCGTTCATTGAGCTCACGAATAAGTGATGGAACCGCTGGGGTGGCGTTAACGTGCATTTATCCCTTTACTCCTGTCAAAGTCACGCCTTCAATAAAGACTTTTTGAGAAAAGAAAAAGATGATGATAACCGGTGCCATAAATAACGCCGAAGCCGTCATCATCATATTCTTATCGACATGGTGAATACCTTGGAAAGCATTTAATCCTATTCCTAAAGTCCAGAGATCCTCGTTTTCAACGATATAGAGCAGCGGCCCAAAAAAGTCGTTCCATGAGCCTAAGAAAGCAAAGAGTGCAATTGCTGAAATAGCAGGTTTGGCAAGTGGAACTACGATTTTCATCATTAACTTAAACTCACTGCACCCATCGATTCGAGCCGCATCAGAGATTTCGTCAGGGATTGAAGTGAAAAACTGTCGGAGTAAAAAGATTGAAAAAGCACTTGAAAAGAATGATGGAACAATTAAAGGTAAAAACGATGGAATCCAGTGAAGTCTAGAGAAAATTATGTACACAGGAATCATAGTCACTTGACCTGGGAGCATCATTGTTGAAAGAAGAAAGATGAAGGTTGTGTGTCGACCTTTCCATTGCAAACGTGAAAGCACATAAGCAGGTGGAACGCTAGAAACTACTGTTCCTATTGTTCCCATAAGTGCTACAAATAGAGTATTTATGGTCCATTTGAGAAAAGGTACGGCGGTAAATACTGTGATGTAGTTGTGCCAAACAAATGGATGTGGCCATAAAGAACGTGTTTCTGCTTGCCCTTTACTCATTAAGGATAGAACTATCACCAAATACAACGGCATGATAAAAACTACTGAAAGTGCTATAAGAAGTGAATGATTACCAACCATGTGTAAGAAGGAATTCCACTTCTTTTTACTTCTAGCTTGACGAGACTGAGCCTCTATACGCGCGCGGTTATCTAGTGTCATTGTGCTCATTTAAAGAGGGATCCATTCGGATAGTGAACCCAACGCTTCTGGGTCTTTAAAATAACTAGGGTGCACAGCAATGTGATTACAAGTAATACCCAGGCAAGAGCTGATGCATAGCCCATTTCATAAGCGCGAAATGCACTGAAGTAAATATGTGTGGCATAGAAATACATGGAGTGGGAGTAATCATTGACTTGCCCTGACGCAACATAAGCCTGGGTGAAGTATTGGAAACTACCAATGACTCCAGTAACCGTCGAAAAGAAGATAACGGGGGTCATTAAAGGAAGGGTGATGTAGCGGAAGGATTGCCACCCAGAAGCACCTTCAAGAGAAGCAGCTTCATATAGTGAGGTCGGAACATCAAGTAAGCCAGCCAGAAAAATAATCATGGTGTCTCCGATTCCCCACAGGCCAAGAAGAATTAATCCCCACTTAGACCACTTAGGATCTAAAAACCAAAATGGGGGTTCCTTAATTCCAATAGCTTCTAGCATGCGGTTAATTGGGCCATATGCAGGATTAAAGATGTAGGTAAAAGCCATCGTTGCAGCAACTGCTGGCACCATGGATGGCAAGAAGAAGATTGTTCGGTAGATATTACGCCCACGTTTTGGCTTGGTTAGTACCCAGGCAGTAAACATCGCAAATGCAATACGAAGAGGGATACTAATGACCGAAATCCATACAGTGTTTTTGAGTGCTTGCCAGAAATCTGAGTCTTCAAAAAACATTCGATGAAAATTTTCTAGACCAACCCACTTAGGTGATTCAATTAAATTGAACTTAGTAAAAGATTGATAAAAACTTGAAATCATCGGATAAGCAGTAAAGAAGATAATTCCAAATAGCCAGGGTGACATGCACAAGAAAATAAATAACCATGGAGTCTTTAATTTTCTACGTGGTGGAGCAAGCTCCCCCTTCTTTTTAAAGGGGGAGCTTGCTATTACCCTCGCTTGTGACATGGAACTTGTTTTTAACTATTTCTAGAGATGATCTGATTAACTTTTTCAGCCAAGTCAGATAGTGCACTCTTGATGTTTGCTGTGTCGCCAGCCTGCCATGAAGCCATCAAGTTCTGTAGAAGCGCTTCTTCAAGGTGTTCACCAGTGTTCTTAACAATGTGATACGCAGATTTTGGGTTATTTGCAACATCGTAAATTGGCAGGTACCAAGTCGGTTGATTTGCTGGGCGTGCTTCCTTTGCAAGAAGTGACGATGGAGCGCCGTTGGCGGCATCCCAAGCAGCAGCAAGCTTTGTATCAGTTGCAAGAGCCTTCATGACAATCCATGCATCCTTTACATTCTTTGAGCCCTTTGAGATTCCCATCTGGCCCTGACCAACAACACCTGATCCGTATGCACTTAAATTATCTGGCGACACAGGGAACCCAGCGATACCAAAGTTGAGTTTTGCTGTGCACTTTTCGGCCATAGTCCAGTCATCACCAGTACAAAACATTGGTGCCATCCAGTTTGCATCCCACTTCATGGCAACGCGGCCAGTCATGAAGTCATGATCCGTTCCCCATTCACCGCCACGTGCTGCCACAAACTTAGTCAGTAGCTTGGAGCCTTTATCAAAGTTTCCGCCACCATAAACCTTGGCGATGAAGTCTTTTTGCCAATTAAATGCCTTTGCCCACTTAACATCCGATGCGAAAGCTGAGTTGCGGTCTCCGCCATACCACTTAGCACCAAACATTTGGCCAAGCCACATTGAATCCATATCGAATCCGTAGTAGCCCGCCCATGGAACAAAGCCAGCAGTCTTAATGCTGCCATCAGAGTTAAAAGTTGTTAACTTCTGTGAATAAGCAAGAAGATCGGTGGTTGTCTTAGGTGGTGTGGTGTATCCGGCTTTTGCCAATAGATCCTTATTCCAGTAGAAAGCAAAGATTTCTGAATAAAGGGGTAGTGCACATCGATTGTTATTTGAAATCGAAGATGCAACCGCGGCAGCATTAAAGGTTGTTTTCATGTCGATGCCATCTTTTCCAGCGACTAAAGTGTTGAGCTTTTGCCAAGCACCGGATCCGCAGAACCAGCCAAGATTTCCATTTCCATTTGAAACAGAGATATCAGGTCCGTTACCTGCGTTGATTGCTGCAAGTGATTTAGCCATATCGATGTTTCCGACAGACTTCACCGTTAGACCTGGGTTAGCTGCTTCAATGCGCTTAATTGCTGCATTCCACATATCTAGATTTGCGCCTTGATAGGGCGACCAAACAGTCACTGTTCGTGGAGCAGCCTGGGCCACACCTGTTGTGGCAACCATGCTAGCCGCGACGAGCGCAGTTGCTGCAAATGATGCGAACAAACGTTTCTTCATCATCTTTTCTCCTTGTCACTTACTTGGGTAAGTCCACAAATAGCCCACGCCGTTGTGTTAGGAAACCTACCGCTTTGTGTTAGGTTACCTTACAGATTAATCCAGACAGGTCAAGGGGTTAGGCGGGGGATTTATGAGAAAGCGTGTCGCAATCTCATGGGCGATAAGCGTCCTAGCCCTCTCATTCTTCTTTTTTGCATCCACTTATAAGGATAAAACGAGTTTAGGCGGCACTCTGATTTATCACCGTTATACCGACTATCAGTCTTGGGATGCAACGATGTGGACAATCGATCTAGCAACGGGCAAGCAGATGCAGGTCAACAAGGATTGGCACACGATGATTTCGCCAATCAATGCCCATTTTTCACCTGATGGGCAGAGCATCACATTCATGGGATCTGCTGCAGGATTGCCTGAAAATGAATGGGATGTCTTTACGTCTCATTGGAACGGCGCTTCATGGGATGAACCCACCGACCTAACTGGTCCAAATGGCTCTCGCGATGAGGACCCTAAGTTTTCACCCATTGGATCGACCATTGTTTATAAAGAAGATGGCGTTCTAGTCACTATGAATGCAGACGGTAGCAATAAAACTTACTTAACAAAAGGGAAACCCGAATCCTCGATGCCATATTTTGCTGCCAATGGAAAAGACATACTATTTGAACGAGCTGGAGATATTTATTTGTTGCACAGCGCTCAAGAGAAGAAGATGTATGCCGGTAAGGGGCAATCTTCTTATTATCCAATAGGCCTAGATCAACTGTCCTTTCTCTATACAAGAGTTCAAAGTACGGGTCATGATGCAATCATGAGAGGTTTTTACGACGGTTCACCTTCAACTAACTATTTCTTTAACTCACCTGATTGGGATACATCGGATTCTTATCCGTATCAAGATGGTTCTCGATTTATCTTTTATGTCACTGGTGATTATTTAATTCCTCACGGTGGATATAACTTGGCACTGGCTGACCTAAAAACACATACCCGCTGGGATATTGACACGTGGTTTAAGGGTAGAACAGGTGGAGATATCAATTCTGAGTTTGCTGAATTAGGGCCTGCGTGGACAGCCGCTGTTTATGCTCACCCGTAACTGGGAAGCCCAGTCCTGACTTAGGAGCACAAAGAGCTCAAACTGAGCAATCTCATTTGCGCCAGTTGTAACACTTTCGTTACGCCTAAATCTTGGGAAAATCGGGCTTTTCGCCTAGAGTGAGACCACCCTCGAAGTCCCTCAGGGCTTCATTTCAATGCTTTGACCCTCGTCATCGCAGTTATTTAAAGGATGGTTTACATGAAGGTTCTATCTCTAGGAAAGCGCAGCGTTGCAGTTCTGGCTGCTCTTGGCCTTGCAGTTGGTGGCACCGTGGTTTCAGCTCACGCTGCAGCTCCTGCGTTCATCGATTGCCAGTTGTTTGCAGCAGGCGAGCCTGATCACATCGATCCAGCTCTAACATCAACTCTTGTTGGTGCAAACGTTGCAACAATGTTATTTGATGGTCTCACAGATACAGATGCAAACGGAAACCTATACGGTGAAGTTGCTTCAAAGTGGAAGACCACTGATGGTTCAAAGACTTGGGTCTTTACACTTAAGAAGGGTCTGAAGTTCTCTAACGGAGAAGCAGTTCTTCCTTCATCTTTCGTCAACGGCTGGAAGCGCTCAATGGATTCCAAGTTGGCTTCAGAAGTTGCATACCATGGTGACTTCATTCTTGGCATGAACGCATACTCAACAGGTAAGGGTGCTTTCCCTTCATCTTCAGTAGTGGCAGATGACAAGGCAATGACACTTACGGTCAAGATGGAAAACCCAACTTCAGACTGGCCATCAATTGTTGGTCACTCAGTGTTCTCACCAATTCCTACAACAATGGTTGGTGCAACAGACAAAGTTGAAGAAGATGGAACAAAGCTAGTTGGAAATGGTCCATTCATGTTGGCTTCAGCAATTACAAAGCGTGCAGGTGGTGAAGTTGTTCTTGTTCCAAACCCTAACTATGGTGGAAAAACAGCAACACTTTCAAAGCTAACTGCAAAGATTTTTACTGACACAAATGCTGCATACAATGCATTTGCTTCAGGACAATGTGATAGTGGTCCTATTCCAGCAGGTCGTTACACAGAACTTCTTACAAAGTGGGGAACTAAGGGTGTTAAGTCAACTCTTGGAACTGACTACTGGGGATTCAACTGGGAAGATCCAATTGTTGGTGGAACTAAGAACAAGTATCTTCGTTCAGCTATTGCAAAGGCGATCGATCGTGATCAGATCTCTTCAGTGATTTATCAGGGTGTTCGTAAGCCTGCTACTGGCCTACTTCCACCAGGGCTTCCTGGCTATGTTTCTGGTCAAGGTCTTACAAACTCTCGTGATTTAGCTGGAGCAAAGGCTGATTACAAGCGCTGGTTGGACCTAGGAAACACAACACCTCCTGCAATTCGCCTGTCATACAACGACGGTGCTGGTTGGGACAAGGTTGCTTCAATCATCATCGCTAACCTCAAGGAAATTGGAATCTCAGCAAAGCTTGATCCATTCCCAGCTGACGGTACTTACTTCTCAAAGATGCGTTCAGGTAAGGGACAGATGATTCGTGCTGGTTGGTTTGCTGACTATCCAATCGCTGACAACTTCCTATATCCATTGCTTCACTCAGCTTCAATCGGTGGAGACAATCTAGAGCGTTATAACAGTGCAACTTTTGATGCATTGGTTAACTCTGCTCGTTCAACAACTAATAAGGCATTTGCTCAGAGCCAGTATCGTCGTGCTGAGGTACAGGCTCTACGCAGTGATGTTGCTATTACACAGACTGTAAACCGTGGAATTGCAACAGTTCTTGCACCAAGCATTGCTACGTTCCCAATTACTCCACTTGGAATGATTGTGTTCGATCAAGTTGTAAAGAACTAATCAAAAAGTAGTTCCTCGTCGTGAGGGGTCCTCGAAAGGGGGCCCCTCACTTCGGTTTACACCCCAGCATTAATTACCTGTAAGATTGCGAGAGATGTTTACATACACGATTAAGCGATTGCTCCAGTGCCTTATTGTTGTCTGGGCAGCAGTAACGTTGATGTTTGCACTTTTCTTCATTATTCCTGGAGATCCAATCTCACTTAAGAGCGGTGAAAAAGCTCTTCCACAAGAGATTCTCGATAACATTGAAAGAAAATATGGCTTAGATAAGCCGACTTACGTTCAATATTTGCGTTTTTGGGGCAATCTCTTTAGAGGAGATCTTGGCTATTCCTATAAGAACGATAAATCTGTCAACACAATTTTGCATGATGGCCTTTCAACGAGCGCCAGATTGCTCTTTTGGGGCGCACTGCTTCAACTCATCATTGCCCTGACTGTTGGATTAACCAGTGCAATCAAGCGTGGATCACTTGGAGATCGCATTGGAACCGTGTTTTCTGTGGGTATTCAAGGTATTCCAGTTTTCGTCTCAGGCTTATTAGCTCAGTATCTCTTTGGAGTTTTGCCCTTTCAATTACATTGGGATTGGCTCAACTTCTTTAAACCCTGGCCAACTAGCTGGCATGCTGGGGTGATTCCAGGGGATAGCTGGAAAGGTGTTGTATTGCCCGCATTAGTTGTTGCAGTTGTTGATGCAGCCTTTATCGCTCGCATGCTGCGCTCATCGCTTTTGGAAGTTTTACGTGCAGATTACATCCGCACAGCTTTTGCTAAAGGATTATCTGCCAGACGCGTGTGGTTCCACCACGCACTTCGCAACGCCCTTATTCCAGTTGTTACAGTCTATGGAACCTCACTTATTGCAATTTTTGGTGTGGCGGTTCAGACTGAAAAAGTCTTCTCACTTCCAGGCATGGGGTCAACAATTGCCGATTCTGCCCTTTCTCAAGATGCACCAGTGGTGCTGGGTTTGGCCATTGTGGTCATTGCATTTGGAGCAGTAGTGAATTTGATAGTTGATTTAAGTTACGCCCTCATTGATCCACGCATCAAAATCGATTCTAAGGCGGTGCATTAATGTCGCAAATCGAACAGATTCCACAATCACTTTCCTATTGGCAAGATGTGCGCAAGCGCTTCTTTGGTAACAAGATTTCTATTGTTGGTTTAGCGATGCTGGTTTTCCTGATTATTGCTGGAATAGTCGGACCATTTATCAGTGGATGGAAATATGATGAGTTAGGTCCCGATCTTTTAGTTGGACCAGGATCAAATGGTCACTGGCTAGGAACAGATGATTTAGGTCGAGATATCTTTACTCGCGTTACTTTCGGTATTCGTCTTTCACTCACTGTTGCCATTGTTGTTACGGCAATCTCTGTATTCGTTGGTGTGGCATTGGGAGGTATCGCCGGTTACTTCGGCGGAGGGGTGGACACGATTATCAGCCGCTTTATCGATACCTGGCAGGTCATCCCATTCGTGCTCATCGGCTTTGCAATTATCACTGTATTTGGCTCATCTTTCTGGGTAATTGTGGCTGCCCTTGTTTTCACAGGTTGGTACTCAACAACGCGTTTATTCCGTGCCTCTGTTATGCAAGTAAAGTCTTTAGATTATGTGGAAGCAGCTCGGGCAACTGGTGCCAGTACTAAGCGCATCATTTTGCGCCATATTGGTCCAAATGCGATTCCGCCCATCATTGTAGTTCTGGCATTCTCTGTTGCAGGAGCAATTTTGTCTGAGTCTGTTTATGCATTCTTAGGTGTGGGCTTCCGTGAGCCAACACCATCACTTGGGGTAATGATTTCAAGCTCACGTAACTACTTAACAGATAAGCCATTCGTATTCTTTATTCCAGGCTCTGTCTTGGTTCTACTTACTCTTTCAATTGTTCTCATTGGTGATGGTTTGCGCGATGCCCTTGATCCTAAGTTACGAGGAGTCAAGTGAGCCAGCCACTTCTTCATATCGATAATCTTCACGTTCACTTCAATACCTCAGATGGTGTTGTGCAGGCGATTAATGGTGCCTCTCTTACTCTTAACCCAGGTGAAATCGTTGGACTTGTTGGTGAATCTGGTTCAGGTAAATCTGTGACAGCCATGAGTGTTTTAGGATTAGTTCCAAAGCCACCAGCTGTTTATCCAGAGGGTCGTATTTTGTGGAAAGGGATTGATCTCTTAACAACACCTGATCGTGAACTGCGCGAAATCCGCGGTGGCGAGATTTCAATGATTTTCCAGGATCCAATGACTTCCCTTAACCCTGTTTACACAATTGGTCATCAGATCTCTGAAATGATTCGCGTGCACGAGCGCATTTCGGCGAACGCAGCTAAAGAGCGCTCCATTGAAATGTTGAATTTAGTAGGTGTTCCAAATCCCAAGCAGCGCGTTGATGATTATCCACACCAATTCTCAGGTGGAATGCGCCAGAGAGCGATGATTGCAATGGCACTTTCATGCAATCCTGAACTTCTTATTGCTGATGAGCCAACAACAGCGCTGGATGTGACTATCCAGGCGCAAATCCTTGAGATTTTAGAGAAATCGGCACGTGAACTCAATGTTGCAGTACTTCTCATTACTCACGATCTAGGCGTTGTTGCTGGAATTTGTGATCGCGTTGCAGTTATGTATGGCGGACGCATAGTGGAGGAAGCACCAGTGGATGATTTATTTGAGCGTCCTTTAATGCCATACACATGGGGCCTTATGAAGTCCATTCCACAAATGGATGAAGTTCAAGGTGGTCGCCTTTACACAATTCCTGGTGCACCTCCCGTTATGTCACGTCCTCCTAAGGGATGTGCTTTTGCCGCACGATGTGAGTTTGCCGTTGATAAATGCCACACAGAAGTTCCAGAGTTAACAGAATATGCAGCCAATCGCATGGTGCGCTGCCACAGAGTTTGCGAGCCTAACTTTGTGAAGGTGCTCACATGAGTGAACCATTACTTAGAGTTGTCAATTTAGAGAAGAAGTTCCCAATCCAACGTGGGCTACTCAAACGCACCATTGGACAAATCCATGCCGTCGATGGAATCTCTTTTGAAATTGGCGCCGGTGAGACTCTAGGTCTTGTGGGTGAATCAGGATGCGGTAAATCAACGACTGCCCGTCTGATCCTTCGCTTACTAGATCCAACTGCTGGAGAGATTTACTTCAATGGCAAAGAGATTCACACACTCTCACGTGAAGAGATTCGCAAAGAGCGCAAAGACATGCAGATTGTTTTCCAGGATCCATACGCATCCCTTAATCCACGTATGACTGTTCGCCAGATTGTGGCTGAACCTCTCATCGTTCATGGGTTAGCTAAGGATGATTCAGATCCTGCAGTCGATGAAATGATTGAGCTCTGTGGCCTTTCAC
>Ga0214919_10001479_pt1 | contig 38377 bp, 47 predicted proteins | sample LL1503_MetaG_FD_177994 | JGI IMG/M metagenome (GOLD analysis project Ga0214919, IMG submission 177994) | Freshwater microbial communities from Lake Lanier, Atlanta, Georgia, United States - LL-1503 | ecosystem: Environmental > Aquatic > Freshwater > Lake | place: USA: Georgia | collected...
TTTATATAAGTTTATTATGAGTCTGAACAATATGGTTGAGGAACTTGTGAGCGTGGCAACTCTCTGTTCAGATGTTGAAATGTTGGAGCGTTTGGCAGCAGTGAAAAATAGTGTGGGAGGGACTGGTGCTATGGCATTTGGTGAGAGTTTGTATTTGCGCATTTAGGCGGTTGTTGGTGTTGTTGTCTCAAATACAATACGCTTTTTCCAAGATACACTATTGGGATTATAGTAGTATTTGAGCGTCACCTTATCACCTTCAGAATATTCTTGGGAAATATTTCGTACTTTGACAAAACGCTTCCATTGAGGCACATATACCTTGATCTTTTCCTCTTCTAGATCAAATGAGAATACAACGCCGTCTAAGATTTTTCCAGGGTTTGTCGCAATTTGCTTGAGGAGGAAATCATCACGACTTTGAGCCTTTGCTCCCTTTTGTAACGCATTCTGCTCACTTACAATTGTTTCAAAATCGACAAATTGATTAATTGTAACTAAATCCCATTCTTTACGAATAATACTTTTTAAATATCTCTGGTTAACAATATCAACATATCGCCTAATAGGAGAGGAAGCATAACAATAAGCATAACAATTAAGGGAATAATGAGGAATTAGATTAATTGGACTCACATAAATTGCAGCTTCGTGCGCCAATTCTGGACAAATACGCTTATATGTTTCCAAATTATCTTTCATTGACTCTGGCTGTCCTCTGAAAATCCCCAATTTAACACTATTAAGTTTTTTGGCAACTTCCTTATTGTAATGAAGCATAAATGTTTCAATCCACTTGTGAGGATCATCCAGCGACTTACAACCAAGACACTTCGCCGCATAACAAATATCAGTAATAATTTCTTTTGGAGCATCTCTTTTTACGTTATCATATGTATATGACTTGTTATTTTCGACAATTGTTTCGCGAAAGTCTGAAATAATTAGATTTGTGAGAGAAATAAATTTCATACAGAGACTTACTCCTAATCGCTTCTTTCCTGGAACAAGAGATAGCGCATCTTCAGAGAGAATTGAAGGAAGCATATTTCGCGGCTTGTGAAATTCACTATAAAGTGTTTGCCCAGTTTTCTGAGCATGTTTATCAATTATACCTCCTATATCAACAAGTTCTGAAACATCCGCAATTGTAATAACAATATTTACAAAGTCTGTCGCGTCCCTATAGACTGTAATAATATCATCAATATCCTTACAACCTTCAGGGTCAATATTTAACGTAGGCTTTCCACAGAGATTAAGTCTATGTTCATTCTGAAGATCAATATTATTAGAAAGAGTAAAAGTCTTCAGATTCCAAGGAGAATGCTGTATCTGTAACGCTTTTGCTTCAGCCTCTAAATCTCCACAGCAACCTAATGTATTAATAAGAGACCCTTTAGGAAACTTTTGGCCATTATCCCAAGATGCGAATGTGATAACAACAATCTTATTGGAAGTCCTGTCCTTGTCAGCACAACCTACAATAAATGGCGGATACGACTTATTGTAGGGTGTAAAGAGATACTGAGAAACGCCGCGACTTGACATTCCATAAACATACTTTGACATAACATCTAGAACCCCTACAAGTTGTGGATGTTCCGTCCTATGAAAGACTTTCCAAGTTGTTCGCATAGGTGTTAGTTCCATTTCATCTCCAGGCAAACCTCTATCTATTTGTGCTAATGAAAGATTTATTTGATTCCCTACAGAGAATAGTATGTAATCTTTCGTAGAAAGTGTATGCCCCATGGTGTTGTTGAGGGGGTTTTCCTAGGGGGCGAGGGCTTCAATTTTTGTTGTTACATAGTAACAACAAAAATAGTTAGGCATTATAACTTTCAATTCCTAAGATGATTCACAGCAGCCATAGTTGTTCTGAAAGAACCTTCTATACTCGCAGTATTCAACCACCACTGTTTACACGCTTCTGACATTGTTTTCCATACATCGTCAGAAATTTTCTCCATTTTCTGAATCGCTTCTTCAGGAGTTTCAGCATAAATATAGTGGATACCTTCCTTCAGAGGCATTAAATAACTCGCAACATCCACTCCAGGTGTTACAACAAGAGGTGTCCCCATTGCCATCGCCTCAACTTCTCTATGGCATTTTGCGCCATATCCAGCAAGAGCAAGAGCAAATTTAGAAGTCCCCATTGCGTCCAGATACTTCTCCTGGCTCAATTGCTTCTCATTTAGTCGCCAGACATCACAAGCCAATTTCCAACTCTCAGGTCTGTGCGCCTTCTGCGTAGAATTCTCAATATTTCCTATAAAAACACAGCGATTTGCCACATTTCTCTTGAACACCTTCTTGGAAGCCGCTTCTAAGGCAACGGGATGACGGCCCCAGAAAATCCACGGAGCAACTCTTTGCGTACCAACGCGTGGCTTAGGATTTCCAACAAGCATTGGATTACTAGAAGACTGCGCATCAAACCACTTATAAGTTGGTCTATCATACAGAATAACATTATCAACCGAACAGAAAGGTTCATTTGTAGGTTGTAAATGTACGTAACCTTCAGATGCCCAAGCAGCCGCTAGTTCACGGAATGAATCTCCTGCGTGACTGTGAAGGCCTTCGTGGCCAAAAGGCAAACGTAATATAGGCTTCTCAATAGTCGCCTCTAAAATTTTCTCAACAAGTTTCTTTTCCCTTACAGGAATTATTATGTGACGGTGTCCACACGCTGCAGATATTTCAGATGCGATTGTTATCGCATCTTCACTCTGAACCTCAATTACTTTTCCACCAGCAGGCATAATCCAGGAGAACCCAAGTCGCTTGTAGACAGTCTTTTTCTCTGTGTGCGCAATAATAAGTTGTGTACCACGGAAATATTTATGTATATATGAAATATCAATAGTGGCTGAATCAAGAATCCATACATCATAACCTTTCTGTTCAAGCGCGCTGCGAAGTGTGTCTTGAATTGGCTTCAAGGTCTCATCACTCACAATAACAGCCTTCATTTCACTCTCATCTTCCGCAAATATGAAGTGTTTACGAAGAGTCGCAACATCTGTAAATGAAAGTGTCTTAGAATTCTGTGTAACCATATATACTTCCTTACAGGATGCTTGTTGAATATCATCTCTGGGCAGCAAAGAGATCTTTTCAGGCCAAGAGAACATTTCTAAATACTTCTCCTCTTTTGGACCCCAGAATGCGGCTTTAGTTGCGGTTGTGGTGGCTTCTCTAATAGCCAGTACACGAGAAAGATAGAAGAGAATATACTCTTCTGGCCGTGTATGAATTCCCTGCTCCATTGGAATCCCAATCGCCACTGGACAATCTGCACTCGGTGTCAACGATCCAACTTTTGATTCGGACCAAAGTTGTTTCATCTGTTCGGAAATACCCATATAGAGTGTATTATATCCGTATACGAGGCCCATATTTGTTAAATTTACATTTTCGATTTTGTAAATATTTTGTTTTTCAGATTTGGCCTGGCCTTGGGTTCGGCTCTGCGCGCCAAAATATTTTTTCAGATTTTCCACATTTTGAAATATTGGATTTGTGTTTGTAGTTGCTGGTCCTTGTTCAGAAAGTAGTTGACCAACTTTATATTGTGTCAAGTCAGTTTCCGCACGAAACTCCTGAATTGGCGTGGGGTCAATATAAACAAAGCAAGGGCGCTCAACAATATCCTTTGGTTCATAGTTTCGGATATTTGAACGGTGGTAGTGAATTGTCTGAATAGAAAGAGCCGGATTCGCAAGTAGGAACTTCTTTCGCATCATTTCGTACGCAATCGCATTATCGCACCCAGACTTTCCAAACGGAATCTCAAACTCCTTGAAATCTCCCCAGTCACGACTTTTCACAGAGTTCGCAGCAACAATCCAAGTATCCTGACTATCTGATCGTGGGCCAAAGAGTTTTGGCGCAGCATTGGGCTCATCATCGTAACGAAGAAGCGCAAGAAACTTATCTGTAAGGTCAGTAGTCCATAGTTTTGAGATTGTATCATCTAAATAAATATCACTATTTGCGAATACAACAATCGTATCATTCGGAACATTCTCCAAAATCTCTTTCAATACATCTGAATAATGTAGACGACGACCAATAACACGTTGTTGGATTTTGTTTGCGTCGGTATTAGGTGGCAATTTATAAGTATTTTCATTCAATAAAATAATTTTATCAATCCACTTATTTTCCAGATTCTTCTGAAGACAATGACGAATTTCTCGTGCGCGTCTTGGATCTTTTGGTTCATAATACTGTTGAATGAGCCAAATTTTCTGTGGAGCATCATCTGAATAAGTTATATGTGTGTGTGGAATTCTCTCCGCCTTTTTGAATCCACGAAGAACATTATAACGAAGTACTTGCGCAATCTGATACACTGCGTGTGCTTCAGACCCATTCCAGACCTCCTGTAAGGATGGATAAATTAAGTATAATTCTTCTAGAATCATACAGTTCTTTGGGGGAGTTGATAAAGCAAGTTCAGTAATAACGTCCTTTGATAGTAAGAATAATTTGAACTCATTTTGTTCAATAAATTTCTGTAGTTGTTTTGTATTTGTTGTGTTTGTGTCCGTGAAAACATAATATTTTACATCGACTTCTATAGAATTTACTGTAATTGTGTCATATGGTGTTAGCACAGTATATTTCTTTATCCATTGTAAGCATTTATGTTGCTTCCAGATATTTGCTCCTGTGCGTAAAATACGAATAGGAGCACCTGTAATTGGATGCTTTGCTTCCATCTTCTAATAATGTCTTTGTCTGAAATGTTTAGGTTCAACAGTCTAACTAGGAGGCCTATATTTATAAGGATGCCCATTAGATAAAAAACTCTGTAAATCCCATTTCCATGCTAAATATCCTTCAAGTGGTTGTAAATTAAAATTTGGCTTATTATAAAATACCATTTCTGACATACTTCCTTTAAAAAGAGCTGGTGTTGTTTCAGTTAAATCAAATGTACGTCCTAAAGTAAAATTATTCATTGAATTTGAAAAATTTAGAGGTCGTGTACTAGATGCAAGAGTATTATTAGTAGTATTATTAATGTAATTAAATTGTGTACTAGTATTATAATTATAAATTATTTCAGTAATAGTATTACTATTAGCTTGAAGAGATATTTGAAGAGGATTGTCATCTGCCAATAATCCACTTCTAAGAAGTAAATTTGGGTCTGTATAATTTATTTGAATGTACTCATTAGATGTATTTGATAAAATAAATACATGATTAATCTCACTACTATTATAATCATTGATTGTAAATACATTTACATTTATAAAATTAGATGTTGGGCCATTAAATGGAAAGTTATTTGTTTGTAAAAAAAGATTAGACCCAAATGTTAATATATTTCTACCACCACTATCTACCCCTACAGATGGTTGATTTTCTATAGTAGGTTGTGTAAGAATTATATTATTAGCAGTTTTATCAATAATAGAGTTTACTGTTCCATTGGCATTTGAATCAATTGTTGCTCTATCACTTGAATCTAACCATACGTTAATTCCTTGAAGAACTCCAGGATTCCAGCGGCGTAGAATTCCAGGTACCGCTGCCATACTACAAACTCGATATATTTTTACATTACTGTCCAATAACTAAAAGGCCCCCCTGGGTAAAAGAATGTTGCCGATGTAGCAGGTATAACTGTAACAGGAAATATATCATAATTGCTCTGAGACACATTAATATTCGCAGGGCCCATATTTTTAACTACAAAGAAGTTTCCTTGAGATGGTACAATTGTATTTGATGTAAGACTTCCTGAGATAGTTATTCCGATTGATGGAGGAATTACTGATACGTTTGAGGGAGAACGAATAAAACAGTAGGCCCCCATTATATTTGACGCAGGTCTAAATACAAATTCTCCAGATATATTCTGGAGATTGTCATAACTTGCTAAATTTTGACCATTGTTATTTATAAATATATTACACACATTCAAAGATGTTATTTGAATACCTGATGTAACTTGTAATGTAGTAAATATTGCGCTTTGTGAAAATATAGTATTATCCGCAGATAAATTCCCTTGTGCTCTTATATTACTTTGTGCTGTTATATTACCAGAAGACGTTACATTTGTTGCTGTTAAATTTAATGTAGTCTGCCCTGTAAGTGGCCTAATATTTGAACTATAGAAATTCGATAAAGCAGTTAAATTAACACTGCTAAAGTTTGATGAAATAATACTAGAAAAAGAATTTACACTACCACTGCTTCTACTATCAGTTACAACTGTGCTCCAATAAGTTCCTCCCTTACCATCGGCTAAAAGCGCATAATTTGATTGAATAGCCTTATTACAAGTATCACGCGCATAAATACGCCGTAATGTGACAATATCAATATCAAGAGATCTTTGACTTGATGCCATACTGTCTTTTAGTAGGGAAATAGTTAGAACTGAAATTACATTCCAAAGTTAGATATGCCAGGAGGCGGTGGACTTTTACAACTTGTCGCGAAAGGCAAGCAAGACCTTTTCCTTACAGGAAATCCTCAAGTATCCTGGTTCAAAATGGTATATCGTCGTTATACAAACTTTGCGCGAGAGTCACAACCTATGTATTTTGACGGCACTCCCAGTTTTGGAAAAAGGATTAGTTGTAATATCCCACGCCGAGGCGATTTGCTCGGCCCAGTAATCTTAGAAGTTACACTACCGGCTTTATTCTATTCTGACGGAATCACTCCTGTTAATTGGGTTAATACAATCGGCCACGCACTTATAAAAGAAGTGACCTTTGAGGTCGGTGAGAAGGAGATTGATAGACAAACAGGCGAATGGATGGAAATCTGGACTCGCTACACAATGAGTGATGCTCAAAAACAGGGGTTCTACAATATGATTGGTAAAACTGATAATTATAATCCTTCTGTAAATTTCAATAAACTTTATATTCCCTTACATTTCTGGTTCTGCCGCAATCCTGGTTCTTATCTTCCTTTACTTGCTCTCCAGTATCATCAACTCCGTATTAATATTACTCTAAGGACTCTCAATGAACTTGTGTTACCCGATCCTGCCGCTGTATTAAATCCTATAATTCCTTGTATACCACCTGTAAACCCTACAACAAATCCGATTGACCTTATGTTATATGGTGATTACGTGTATCTGGATACTGAAGAACGCCGTCGGTTTGTTAGCACTGCACACGAATACCTTATAGAGCAAATTCAATATACATCGCCTATTTCTATTCCTGCTGCCGCGACAACTGTTACAGTCCCCGTCGAATTTAACAATCCCATTAAGGAGTTTTTCTGGTATATTCAGCGTGATTCTGTACAACAAGCCAAGGAATGGTTCAATTATAGCAGTCTTGGCACAACAGAAACCGGTATACGTACAGACTTAATTACTGGAACTGTAATACAGTTTGACGGCTTTGACCGTTTCTACAAACGGGACGCAGGATATTTCCGTCTTGTACAACCATTTCAGCATCATACTTGTGTTCCTGCTGAATCGTTTATTTACTCATATTCTCTTGCGCTTCGGCCTGAAGATGCGCAACCGACTGGGTCAGTTAATGCTAGTAGAATTGATAGTATGGTATTCCAGATTGATCTAAATACTACTACAACACCTCCTCGTGGTAATGCGCACTGTGTAGTCTACGCAATTAATCATAATGTATTCCGCGTTATTGAGGGTTTTGGCGGACTCCTTTTTACTGTCTAATTTATTAGATGTCTGCTGCTCCTGAAGAGCCTAGACCCTTCTTCTATACTAGGGGAGCGTTCTGGGAAAATAAGAAAATGAACAACCTTTGGGTTCTACAATTATTAACAATTTTACCAATAACAGGTTTCTTTGGAATTGATCATCTCTTTTTAAGGTCTCCTATTACGGCCTTAGCAAAGACATTTATTAATATTTGTACTCTTGGTTTATGGTACTTTTATGATATTTTACAAGTAACAACCGATAGAGATACTGTAAAACAGTTTGGTTTCAGTGTTCCTATATATGGCCCTACAGGAATTGGAGCAGGACAACTGTTAGAACCTGGAGAGACTGTTAGTAAAGACGCTATTTCACCTTGGCGTTTTATCATATACTGTATTTTGGTATGGTTACCACTTGGTTTAGATTTCTTTGTAGCAGGTGATTTTGTTGGTGGTGGACTACGTTTTATGACATCTGCTATTTTCTTATTATGGCCTCTTGGATTCTTTTGGGGATGTTTTAACATTTATCGTGCTTTTGCTAAACCTGATGATCTTTTCAAGAAAGGAACATATCGTATGTGGCCTTTTACATATTTTGTAGATCAGTACAAATCTGTTGCTGGTGTGTTAGCCCCTGGCTCTCCGGAACAACCATTGCCTGCGTGTAGAGAAAAAGGTATATTGGAGACCGTTCTTGAACCCGTTAATACAATTATAGGTGTTGGTACAAGTATTGTTGCGCAACCTGTTAGTACCGCTCTTCAAGGTGTGGCAGAATTACCGAGTAGAGTAGGCGATGCTGCAGTAGCAGCAATTGCTCCTGTACAACTTGCTATGGAAGTGGCTGCGCCAACTGTTAGCGCAGGTGTACAGATCGCGAAAGCAGTTCCACCTGCTATTAGCGCTGTTCCTAGCATCGCTGCGAACGTATCAAATCGTTTAGCACAGGCTGCAAGCCCTGCAGCATTAGTATCAAAGGCTGCGGAAGGTGTGTTAAAGGGTGGCAGCGGTAGCGTCAGTGGAATCAGCACGCAATTATTCTCAGACAGCGCACTACTTTTCACACTCGGATTACTCGTTTTTGGTGGAGCAATTCTATCCTTAGTACGCTCTAGAAGCACCGATGAGCCCACCAAAAAAAATGACGCCCCTCCAAAACCAGGCAATGTTCGAAAGACTCCTCCGACCGAATAGACCTACACAAGAAGGTTATTTTGATGAGTATGCGCCAGTTGTTGCAGTAGCATTTGGCGCAGAATGGTGCGGTCCGTGCCAACGTCTTGATAAAGACAAAATTGCCGATTTAACACCAGGTGTTAAATGGTACTATTGTGATGTTGACCAGAATGATTATACTCTTGGATACTGTGGTCTACGAAGTATTCCAGCATTTGTTCTGATTCAAGATGGAGCGATTAACAAAAATATGTTGACTGGCGCAGGGAGCGTTCAAGCGGTTGTTGAGTGGCTCGAGAACAATCTAACTAAAGTTAGAGATGCGCGAAGAGCGTGATTATATCATTGTCGGCGCCGGCCTTGCCGGCCTACACACTGGTATTCGTTTAAAGAAAAAATATCCACAGGCAACTGTCACAATTTTAGAACGATTTGGATATACAGGTGGTCGTGTTGTAACATACAAACACAATGTCCCTGGATACGGTAAAGTTCAATGGGAGAACGGAGCAGGACGAATTCATCGTCACAATCATCCTCTTGTTATGAAGTATTTACGTCGCTATAGCCTAACATTTTCCCCTATAGGTGATGAATTAGAATTCAAGGATGGCGCTAAGCAACGACCAAGTATATTTGAAAAGACTTATCTTCCTATGATTGAAAGTATTTTGTCGGCTGCCAGCGATTCAGAGAAACGGAATCATACTATAAGGGAATTACTCATACAGATTGTTGGGGCCAAAAAGACTGCTGAACTGGTCGCAGAGTTTCCTTACGATTCTGAAATAGATACATTACGTGCTGACTGGGCTCTGGAAGTATTTCGTGGTGAAATGAGTTCATCATCAGGTTTTGGAGTTTGTAAAGAAGGACTTAGTGCCCTTATAGAATGTATGGTAAAGGAATTTGAATCACTGGGTGGAGAAATTCTGGAACGGCATCGTGTGTCAAATATTGATGTTAATGAGCAGGTTGTTGAAGTTCTAAAGGGTCCCTCATTTGTGGCCTCCAAGGCTATTATATTAGCACTTCACGTATCCGCTTTGCGCGAATTGCCTTTTTTGCGCGGTGCTGGACTACCACTTCTCAATCGCGTAGCAATGCGTCCGCTACTTCGCACCTACGGAGTATTTGAAGGGACACCATTCAAAGGTCTCAATAAAGTCGTGGAAGCAGATGGGATTCGCTATTTCATACCTATGGGGCCATCTGTAGCAATGGTTTCCTATACAGATGGCCCTTATGCTGAAAAATGGATGCGAGTTCTTGAGAAAGAAGGAGAGGATGTACTATGTAAAAAAATTATGGCCGGTTTGAGAAAACTCTTATGGAATGATGCGATTCCTGAGCCGCTATTTTTCAAGGCACATCCTTGGAAAGAAGGTTGCTCATACTGGGTTCCTGGAAATTATGATGTGCGTACCGCCTCCGTTGAAGCCCATACACCATTTCCTGGTAAACCAATATTTATATGTGGGGAAAGTTTCAGCCTCCGTCAGGCGTGGATGGAAGGTGCTATTGAACACGCAGACAGTCTCTTTGAAAATGTTGTGCTCTAACAGAATATGTCTTCTAATATAACAGCATCTGTAGGACTACACCTTTTCCATTTACTTGGCGTTGTACCATTTTTCTTATATATAAATGTTGTTCGTTCTGGTATGCCTGAAGCAATGTTCTATGTATTAATTGGTCTTGGTATATTTGTAATGTTATACCAAGCCTATAAGGGAGTTACAAAATATATGGCAGGGTCTACTTATTGGTGGGTAAATGCGATTCATGTGCTTATAATAGGTCCTCTTCTTATTGGAATAGGTGTACAAGGAAAAACTGCTCCAAGAGCGATATATGAAGCACTCCTACTTGTTACTTTCGCAGCAATGGGCTATCATTTAAAACTCTTAGCGGATGATGTATCTACTCCATCACCTCGTTAACTTCTGTGGCACGCTTATCATTGTCCGGTAAAATTATACAATCACCAATATGATAATATATTGCTGTTTGACTAACTAACTCCTTATCACAACCCTTACAGGTGTATCCTGTTTCTTGCTTATCAACGAGTTTATCTACAATGTCTTTTAGATGAATTCGGAAATAGTGAATTCTACGATTCCCCTTGTTATCGAATTTCTTATCACAGTTTTCGTGAGGACAATCTAGAGAGATCTTTTTGGTGTCGTCAGGATGTCTAATACGAATGTGTGTATTTAGAGTTCGCAGTTCAGTGAATCGCTCTTGACAATGCTTACATTTCAGATCATCGTCATGTGTCTTATAATGATAGTGCATTGTATTCTGGTTTTTCTTAACTACGTTGCAATGGGGACATACAAAGTGGCCAGCATCATTTTGGTAATAAGTGTAAACCATTTCTGGAAAGTTTTTGTTGGGATAAAAGGGTTCAATTTTTTGGGTTTAATAGGGGATTATTTTGGGTCTAAACCCATAACACTTTAATGGACTAATGGAGCAGAATCCGCGAATCCTAGTTCTCACACTATGTATTGGCGCAGATTACAGACGTAAACTCCAGGATTGTCTTGCTTCAAAGGAGGCTTATTGTAAGAAGCACGGATACACTTATGTGTTAGCAGGTGAAGAGTTCTGGGATCGTGAGCGTCCTATTCCTTGGTCCAAGATTGGATTCTATTCAAAGTATATTCGTGAAGCAATGGATACTGGTAAATACGATTATATTTGGTGTAGTGATGCGGATGTATATATTACAAATCTTGAGACTCGTATTGAAGATGTTATAAAGGATCTTTTCCCGCCTAACAAGGATCTTTTAATGACTATGGATGCGTGCCATCATATTAATTCTGGCAATATTATCTTCCGCCCTTGTGCGTGGGCTCTTGACTATTTGAAGCGTGTATATGAGCGCACTGACGCTATTTATCACATCTGGTGGGAGAATAAGGCAATGTGTGATATTTTTGACGAGTCTGATGAGGATCGTGCTCACTTAGAGGTCGCAAAGGAGCATTATCGGTTCAATGCGTATATTATGGGTATGCCTGGTGAGCGTCTATGGGAGCATGGTGACTTCCTAATTCATTTTGCAGGTGTCTACGATCCGAAGAAGATGGCTGTTCTCATTGATGACGTAAAAGCAGGGAAAACTCCTCGACTTGATATGTACAACGGTCAAAGACTTGATTAACTGGGGATGGTGGTTGATGGTCACAATAAATTAAATCTCAACATAAAGTATACAAATGCTCACTGTTGGCTCAAAGGCACAAGTTTGGCACAATACGGCGAAGAAGACTGTTGGCGGTCTGACTAGAAAGGATCTGATGAAGACCAAGCGCGGACGCATTGTAAGCCGCCGCAAGCACGCCATTGGCCAGAAGCGTATTAAGACACTCCGCCGTCTCGGATTTGTTGCGAAGAAGGGTCAGTTCAAGCTCTTTGGCAAGGGAACACGCAAGGCCAAGCGCGGCGGCGCTAGTTTAATGGGTGCGGCCTTAACTGAGGACATGAGCGGCAATGATATGTAAAGAGGCCCTAACTAATTAATAAAAGGGCCCAAGAATGTTACCAAATCCTTATATAATACATTTAGAATCTTGTAAAGAAAGAGCACAGACACAAAAATATCTTGAAGATATTTTTGTATCTAAGATTACAGTTTTCCACGCAAAGCAAATTAGCTGGTCTCCTAAAATCTATTGGAAATCGCACCAAGGATGGAAAGAAATGACACCAGGGCAACTCGGTTGTAATGCGAGTCATTATGAACTGTATAAATCCCTTATAGGTGTTGAATACGCAACTATATTTGAAGATGACGCTTGCGCGTCCAGTCCACTTGAAAAACTCGTTGAATTTCTAAATATTGTGCCAAAGACCTTTGACATACTCCTGTTAGGGTATAATGATATTACTTCAGGTTATTCTGAAAATGGATACAGAATTGTTAAACAGTTTTACGGGACACACGCAATGATTCTAAATGCCAAGGCGCGAAAATGTTTTATTGATGAATATACTGAAATGATGTCAACAAATACTTGTCTTCCTACTGATTGGCTTTGGAGTCACTGTATTTCAAAATATAGACTTAATTGTTATGCGCCTATGAAACCGTCTATTGTTCAACATGAAAGTCTTATATCTTGTATAACTGGGAAATATCGTGTAAATACAGTATTTTAGGCTGCTGAACATTTTAAAATGTTCGTTGGTCTAAGTCAAAGCAGTAAGGTAATTTTGTACTTGTACTAAATTCCACGGAGTATGTTGATTCTTACTTGTATAGTACCAATAATACTGCTTTTGTCCTTGACGATCCCCTACAGATGATACGACGAGGGACGCTCCTGCTCCGTGAAGATCTCGGAGAACTGATGACGCATTCCAAGAGGGGTTCGGAATTCCCAGATGTTGTACAAATGATAAACTTGGAATAAGATCGAGATTTAATGGTGGCAGAAGAATGGATTGATACATTATAATATTTAATCCGACAGTAGATTCGCCCATTATTGCAAATGTAACAAGAGTGACACCTACTGCCATTTTTTGAAGAAATACTGGAGGTACTTGTGAACCTGGTGCGATAACTAAGAGAACAGGTTTAGGGCAATTATTAAGATATGTGAGGAGTATTGACCATTCTGTTCCTGTAGTGGGTCTCCAAGTGACATCCCAGTCATCAACAAGACGCCATCCTACTTGTGTTTGTTGCCCAGTAATTAAGACTTTTTTAGCAAAAGGGGGCGCATCCGTTACAACCTGGTCAATGAATCCTTGCGGATATTGTGGCTTTGTTCCAGGAGGAAGATACCAAAGTACAGAAGTTCCTCTAAGATTTGCTTCAAAGGCTTCTAGTGTAATTGTTTGCGATTTCTCACCTTGACCAAACATCTATTCTTGTTTCTTTTTAGTGATACTTACAAATGAACGCGCTCCTAAAAGGTCTCATCGTAAGCATCCTTTTACTCGGTCTGGACACACCCTGGCTTTTATGGAATTTCGAAAATTTTAATACAGTTATGCAAAAAATTCAGGGTTCACCACTTCGGTTTCGGCCAGAAGCAATTCTGATTGTTTACCCTGCTCTTGCGTTTTTATTACTTCGTGCTAAAAGTGTTGGCGATGCTTTCCTATTAGGTGCTGCGACATATAGTGTGTACGACTTCACAAACTATTCATCTCTGACGAATTATCCTCTCAGTTTCGCAATTACAGACACTCTTTGGGGAGGTACACTTTTCGCTATTGGTAAATTCGCGTTGGATTTTTTGAAAATTTGATTGGCTTCCCTTACAGGGTATTAGTCATCAAAATGTCAGGACGCAAGGTGCTTCCACCACACCCTGTGGGCTCAGTTGGGGAACAATACTTGGCGTCTCTTAGTCTTCGAGAGTTGGCATTACATAATTTGGCTGTTGAGCGTTTAGGGTCATCATACTTTGTTGAAAAGAGCCTTGGATTTCGGAAATGGTTCTCGGGGTTGCCTAAGCCTGTTGATAAATAGGCTAAAATCCTAAAAAATGTTTTAGGCCTAAACATTTTTTAGTAGTTAATACTATCTACAGCAGCACTGACGAACCTCCAGAAATTACTCAATAGGCAAAGTCTAAACTTTGGTTTGGGCAGCAGTTCGTTCTATATCATTTCTAAGGGGAGAGTTAATAAGCAATGGGATATTTGGCACAAGTATCTTCCACGTGTGAAACCTTATTATGCAGTCAAGTGTAATTCTGAACCAAAAATCTTACAATGGCTTGGAGAATTAGGCTCTGGGTTTGATTGCGCAAGTGCTGGCGAAATGGAGGCTTGTAGGGGTGCATCTGATATTGTGTTTGCGAATCCTTGCAAAACTGTAAGAGATATTAATGTGGCTCGTGAAATGAATGTTGGTTGGACAACTATAGACTGTTGTGAAGAACTGGAGAAGATGAGTGATCACGCGTATATGCCTGAGTTGCTTTTACGTGTAGCAGTTGACGATAAAGCAAGTGATACTCCATTTTCAAAAAAGTTCGGTTTAGCAGATTGGACTGAAGTGAAGAGACTTTATGAAGCCGCTATTGGGGCTGGTTTTCGCGTTGGCGGATTCTCTTTTCACGTTGGAAGCGGCTGCCGAGATTTTTCGCAATATGAAAGGGCTATTGCGAAAGTTGATTCGTTCTGGGGAAAGTTGTTGGGTTTAGGGGCGAAAAATCTCCATACAATTGATATTGGCGGTGGATTTCGTTCAGAAGAATCACATTTTGCTCCTGCTGCTGTTGCTATTAAAAAAGGTCTGGCGGCTCTTGAATCTTCAAAAGGTGCTAATATAATTGCTGAGCCTGGACGGTTTTTTGCTGCTCCCTCACAGGATTTGTTTGTGAAGGTTATTGGAAAGAAGCCTGGCAGCGGTAGCAGTAGCGGCAGTGGAAGCGGCAGTGGAAGCGGCAGTGGAAGCGGCAGTGGAAGCGGTTCGTGGCGTTACACAATTGACGAGTCTGTATATGGACAGTTCTCTTGTATTCCTTTTGACTCACAACGTCCTCGTTTTGCTCGTATTGGATCTGATAAACGATGGAAAGCACCTGGAGTTATGTTTGGACGAACATGTGATAGTCTGGATGTTATTTGTTATGGTTCAGAGATGGATGAACTTAAAATAGGAGATTGGTTATACTTCCCTTGGATGGGCGCATATACAAGTGTAACAAGTTCAGAATTCAATGGATTTCCTAAGCCACAACCAATTTATTCTTCGTCAGTTATTATTGATATGGAATTAAATTGGCAAAAAGGGATTGAATATGCGCTGGAAACAAAAAGTCGCATTTGATAAGAAAGATGGTTGACTACGCCCTTTTACGTGTTTTAGGAATCGTCTCACTTTTACAAATCTGGTGGGTTGCTGTATGGGGAGTCTGTTATATGGGTATTGATTATCTCACAAAACATACTATACTTACAGAGTTTTGGATATATTTAGTAATGCTTTTATGTGTTTACGTAATTTTAGGAACAAATCCTGAATTAGTTAAGTATCTTGCGTCTGGATAGACGTTTTGACTTGCGTCTGGATAGACGTTTTGACTTGCGTCTGGATAGACGTTTTGACTTGCGTCTGGATAGACGTTTTGACTTGCGTCTGGATAGACGTTTTGACTTGCGTTTTCCTCCAATTGAGGGTAATTCAGGTAAAATATTAATATTATCTATTGATTTTGGGTAAGTTGTACAATCAATAATATTTATGTTTTTTCCAGTTACGTTATTTATAAGTATAGGTAATTGATAAATTAAATTGTTTTTATGATTCCAAGAATAATTAATAGAATCAGCATATTTTTTACGTATAGTAAGAATTTTGTCTTTTATATTTTCTCCTTCAAGCGTCTGTACAATTTGTACCTCTTCCTTCACTTTTTTATTAATTAATTGTTCTGTATTATTATTATCATTCATAATAATATTTATATTTACAGTTGCGTCATCATAATATCTAAAATCTCCTCTAAGATCTTCACTTAAAGGATAATCTTTCAAGTAATTTATTTTATCAAAAATTTTAAGGTCTGTTATTTGTGTTATTATTATTTTTAAATTAGAGATAAGGGTTAAAATTAGTAATAAAAATAATAATTTTCTAGATGAAATTTCTTTACACGTATTTATTAATGGTGCTATAAATTGTTGTGTTTTTCTTATATCATTATATGATTTTAAAAGTGTCTCATAAGCATTCTTAAATAAATTAAAACTAAATTTCCATTCATCTAATTTATCATCTGGAATTTGTGCAACTTGTAGTGGACCAGTTGGTACTTCTGGTAAGATATGTACTGGCCAGTTTGGTACTTTTGGCAAACTAAGAGGATCTACTGGTGGTGGTGGTAGTGGTTCTAATAAATTATTACTTAGGGGGAGATTTCTTAAATAATTTAATTCCTCATTTAGTTCTTTATTTGTCATTTTAGGACGTCCGCTCATTATAAGCCTACTTCTCTATATTTTACTAATAAAAATTGTTACTCATCAAGCAACAAACTATTTTTTTATTATTATCTTATCTTAGCTAATAATAAAAAAATTGAAACCTCTTTTCCCCTTAAAGAAATTGTATACAAAAATAAGAGATGGAGTACGATACTAGTTACGTTACGTGCGGCTCAGAACAACTCCTTGGTATTAAGGTCCGTGGAGTACAAAATGATGAACGACGACCTACTCATTTCATCCTTCTCTTAGATACAAGTGGTTCAATGGAAATTGATAATCGCCTTATAAGTGTGAAGAATTGTGTCCGATTTATGCTTAACTTCTTGAAGCCAACTGATCGTATTAGCATTATTCGCTTCTCAACCACTGCAGAAATTACTGTGTCATTTCAAGCAACAACAGTGGAGAATAGAATGATTATTGAAAGACATATTAATTCTCTTGTAGCAGGTGGTTCTACTAATTTGAGTGCAGGGCTTTTGAAGGTACGAGATGTTCTCTCTGCATCTTCTACAACAATGAAGACTGGCCTGGTAATCCTTACAGATGGTTTTGCAAATATGGGAATGAATGATGAGTCATCTCTTCGTAGCCTTACAGGAGTGCTTCGTGAGCAGAATCCAAATATGTCAGTCAGTACAATTGGTTATGGAATTGATCACGCAGCCCAGTTACTCCGCAACATCGCTCTTGAGGGTGGTGGTTCTTACAATATTATCACTAGTGAGGAACAAGTTGGTGGTGTATTTGCGGAGGTTCTTGGCGGACTCGTCTCGTGTGTTGCACAGAATGTTGAAATTATCTTTCCTTCAGGCTGGTCACATTATACTGGTTATATGTGTAACGAGCAGGCGGGTCGCAAGCATCTCTTCATTGGAGACATCTATTCCCAATCTGAAGTTATTATTCTCCTTAAGCCTGGGGGTTCCGCTCTTGATAATGTACAAATTCGCGGATTCAACTGTATTGCTATGACAGATTATAACAGGAGGCTTGAGTGGGCTCTTGGTATATTTCGTGATGAAATATCCTATAAGGCTTATTATATCCGTTGGCGCTTGGCGAATTGCTTGGAACAGATTGGTCTTGGTGTCACAAGTGGAGAGATGCGTAATGAACTTGATGATCTTGAAGTAATTATTGCGACTCTTGGTACAGGTCCAATGATTAATATGCTCCGTTCTGAGATTCTTTCTGCGAAGAGAGACCTTGATCGCCCTGAAGATGAGGACAATAATTTAAACCTTACACAAAATATTCAGCGGAGCGCATTCTTAACAACTGGGCGCGGCGCAGCCACACAGACCGTTGAAGATCCTCAAGAAAGGAGTATGTTTCTCAGCCCTATTCAGCGTCAAATTAGTGCAGCAATGTCTTCTCCTCGCTAAGATGTTTAGTAAAAATGTATAAAAATTGTTAAGTCCTAAAGACTAAAGTATTTTTATCTATTTTAGTAAAAATAGATAAAAATTGATGGATTATTTATTAAATATAGACTTCAGAGCAAAATGACAAGTCTACTAGATGGCCAGGGTTTTGTCGAGTTAATGGGTGTTTTCGGTGATGACCTTACAGTGGTGAATGCTGCTCGTGTATCGTTCGCAAAGGAGTCTACTATTATTACTGAGGCTGATAAAAAGTTGATTAAGTATCTTGCCACACACGGGCATATTTCACCCTTCTTCCATCCTCAAGTGCGTCTACGTGTCAAGATGCCTATTTACGTAGCCCGTGAATGGTACCGTCACACTATTGGCTTCGCACGTAATGAGGTGTCTCGTCGCTACGTTGATAGTGAGCCAGAGATCTTTCTTCCTAGTGAATTGAGGGCGCGTGATGAGCGTGTCAAGCAGGGCTCAAAGTCTGAGAGCATTCCTGATAATGATTCGGTTGTTGATCTGATTAAATCTTTTCACACTGCGTCTCTTGAGACTTACAATACTCTACTTGAAAAGGGTGTAGCACCTGAAGTGGCACGTGGTGTTCTCCCTCAGAATATGTACACCGAGTTCGTGGAGACTGGCTCTCTTTACGCTTATGCGCGTCTTTGCCGTCTCCGTCTGGACCCTCACGCACAAAAAGAGATTCGTGATTATGCTCAGGTTGTATCAGATCTTATTGCGCCGCTTTTCCCTGCGTCATGGCCTTGGTTGGTTGGGGTTGATGTTGGATCTACACAGACAAAAGCGTAAGTTCGCCAGCAGCATTCTTCTCAAATGTTAAATTATTCGCCTCATCTTTATAAGTTCTCTTCTTTTTTCCGATTTTTACAAGAGTAAGTGTAACTTCTTTTACTTCCTTAACCTCAATTACTTCATCAACTTCTATGGATTTTAGTTGAATAAGTTGCTCTTTTACAACAGCACTACTCTTCTTACCACCCATAGTAGCAACCACTCTATTATGTGCTTCGAGCGCTTTTTTAAGCGTTTCTTTGGATGGTGTTCCATATTTACTAACAGCCTGTAAGAACCAATTAGTTGGGCCAAATATATGACACGTTTCAGGTATAAGTCGATTTACTAGACTATTTTCAGTATTTAATATACATTCTTCACACGTATTTTTATCTTGACACGCTACTGAATGACATCTATCCTCGCACAATAAAGGCGTTTTTCCATCTCCAAAAGTGAGTTTCTCATCTTTGGAGATGCGTCCTAAGCAGCGCATTATATGTTGTGTTGTGTTGTGTTATAGGTGATTAAAGGTTCAATTTTTTATCACAATTTATCGCATTATAGACCTTTAGTGTCCTTGCGCTCGGATCAGTTGTCTCTCCAGACCAACGCGGCATCCAATAGTAAGGAATTACTAAATGATTATATAAATCGTCATAAATCTGCCTGTAATAGTATGCTTCGAGTGTAGGCGGCGTTAAAATCGGATATAGTCGTTTCATTTCGTAAGGTGAAAGTAATTCAATTCCATCAGCCGCAACACGTTCCTGGATTTCCTCATACCACGATTTTTCCGTACCACTTACACCATCACTAAACGCCTCCTTCCTTCTCCACAACACTTCTTTCGGAAGAAGTGGTAATGTCGCAAGTCCTTTCGTAAAAAATGTCTTTTCAAAGGCTTTGCGAAGAATCCACTTTTCAGGTTGGGTCGGCGTAGGACGAAGGTACTTTGTACCAATAGAACGCGCCAGAGCAACAAACTGTTTATCCAGAAATGGTGTGCGCGGCTCTAATCCGTGACTTGAGATTGAGCGATCAGAGCGGAGCACATCAAAATGGTGAATATCTGTTAAGAGTCGCTCAACTTCTGCTTCAAACGCCTCGTCAGATGGCGCATTATTAAAATACAGATAGGATCCAAACACCTCATCAGAACCATCACCATTAAATACAACTTTCGCCTGGCTCGGTGAATGTGTCTTAATATATTTCGCAACCAACCAATTTCCAACAGATGCCCTTACAGTGGTTATGTCAGGGGACTCAATAGCCTTGATGACTTCTGGAATTGCTGCGAAGAATTCATCAGGTGTTGAAACAATTTCGTGATGAACTGAACCAATATGCTCCGCAACGAGGCGCGCATATTTCAGGTCCGATGAGCCTGCGAAACCGATACTATATGTCTCAAGAGGCGGCTTCCCCTGTTTCTGTAGTTCAGTTTGAACAAGTGCAGCAATTAGACTTGAGTCTAGTCCACCACTAAGAAGCGCAGCACAAGGTCGCTCAGTCATTAGACGTTTGTGGACTGCTGCTTCGAGTGCAGCCTTCAGAGCATATGTTGCGCCCATTTCTATAATAATAGGGCCATACAGAGGGTTTTTTAGCCACGGTATTGCGTGGTACTTTGTGAATACCAGACCTATTTCTGGACTATATTCAGCGACGTGTCCTGGAGGAAACGCTTGTACGCCTGTTGCGTCAACAGGAAGCGCCTTTATTTCTGAAGCGGCGAACAGAGTTTGGCCAATAAATCCGTAGTAAAGGGGTCGCACACCATAAGGATCACGTGCGAGAATGAGTTTCTTGGCAGCCTTATCATACATAGCAATAGCAAATACACCGTCAAAACACCGAGCCCACGCCACTAAATTCTTGTCAAGCGCATTATACATATGGCCAATAATTTCGCAATCACTTCCTGATGCCAGTGTCCAATTAAATCGTTCAGCAAGTTCCTTATGATTATAGATTTCCCCATTACATATCCATTCTAGACTCTGGTGGCTAAAAGGCTGGTCCGCAGCGTGGCTAAGGCCATTAATCGCAAGACGGGTAAATCCGAATCCCCAAGTTAGGCCTGACAAATCATATGAGGTCTGCTCTGGACCACGTGCTTTAATTTGTTCAACGCACTGTTTGACTGTGTCAAGAGAGTACTCTTGAGTACCACAATAACACCAGATTCCGCACATCTTTCTTGATAATTAACGGCGATCAAGTTTAGACCCTCTTGTTTGGTTTGTTCTAATAGATGAATAATGCGCCACTACGAGCAATTGTGCTAGATAATGATGAAGCAACTGGTTCATATATGTTGCTATTTAGTTTATGGGAAACTCTTCAGAAAACATCTATTGGGGAAGCATTAACATTCAGACAGGTCTTAGAATTCCTTATAGAAAATGTTGAAAAATACAATATATTTCGTCCAGGGTTATTTAAATTATTAGATACTGCTTATGAATTGCGTGAAGCGGGAAAGATTGATGCGCTAATTATGTATACGCACCAGAACGCGGATTTTACCTGGAAAGACTGGTCAATACCTGCTTTGCTTGCGACGTTAATGGGTCATCTACTTGCGAAGAAGAAAGGACATTTATTGACACGGATTTTATTTGATCATGTATTATCGTTGCCACCTGAAGACAACCAAAAAGAACTTCCAGGAGGATGGGTTACTAAATCTTTTGACCGGATTTTGAATCTATATCCTTGGAAGCCACAAGATATTCGTGGAATTATATTTATGGATGATCACGCTAGTCCAAAATATATTGATGCGGATTCAGTGCCAGAAGGATTCAAAGACGCGTCTTCGTGGTACAAGGTTTTCCCTTACAGGGTTTCTTATGGTGCGACTGTTTACAAGAGATTTATTGGGGAATTTGTGTCGCATTTTAATTTGGTTATGGAGGGCGAAGATGAAGAGAATATTCGTATTATTGCTACTTCTGCGACTGAAGAGAAGAATGGTGTCGCAACTTATAGAGAAAATGATAGGTCATTAATTGATTTGGAAGGCTATATTCGTGAGCGGTATAATGTAAATATAAAAGATAATAGACGTAAGTAGATGGTTTACGTAGATTCAACCACAAATATTTTTAGTCTTATACGTAATAAAGATTCTACGATAGAAGACTTTCAAAAGTTATATACTATAGCACCGAAAAAGTTTGATGAATTAAATGAAGATGACAATATTGTAGATACTGCAGTATTTTCTAAACGATACGACTTAATTGATTTTTTAAAAACAAAATCACCATACTATAAAGATGAAAAAAAACTTGAACAACTTGTTATAGAAAATTTAGAGGCTAATAATATAAACTTTATAAAACTTATTAATTTTAAAGTTCTTAAAAAAGAGACAAATGAAAATATTGTGAGAAAATTGCTAATTAATTATGCAAAAGATATTGATAGATATTTATATTATTTATATCTTCTTTTTAGTAATCCTACAGGAGAGATTGATATAAATATAAAAATCGGAGGGCTTCCTAGAATTTTTATCTTTGCAAAATCGGATACTCCCAAAACAGTAGAATTATTTAAAATTCTTATTGAAAAATATAAACCAGATTTAAATGTTAAAGGACCTGATGGTAATACAACAATTTTACATAACTCTATAAATTATAATACATATAATTTTGCGAAACTACTGTTAGATAAAGGAGCAAAAGTTGATGTATTAAAAAATGGATATGGATATCTTCACTATATATATCATCAGGTATTAGATATTAAAAATAAAATTAAATACTATAAACTATTTTTAGAACACGGTATTGATCCAGATCAAATTATTGATAAAGAGTCAGAATATACTTTATTAATATATTCAATTATAAATAATAATAAAAAAGTTTTTGATTTACTTATAGAAAAAGGCGCAGATGTAAATAATGTATCAAGAAATGAGTATACACCACTTTCTGTTGCTTGTTATTTAGATAATACTATATACTTTATACAAAAATTAATAGAAAAAGGCGCAGATGTAAATTATATTTCACCTAGTGTATATATTCAACCTAATAAGGGCGCAGCCTTCATTATTAAAAATGTATCAATTCTTCAACAATGTATATATGAAACCCATAATATAGATAATATTAAAATACTTTTAGAATCTGGCGCAAATAAAGATTACAGAGAAACAACTACCAATAAAACTGCTTTAGAAATTGCTAAACATAGATATAAGGATAATAAATATTTTTATGGAGAGATTATAAAATTATTGGGTGGTGAATTGCCTGAAAAAGAGTTATGGAAAGGTTTTTCACGAAGTGATATTGAAAAGTTTGATATTTTTTTTGAGAACCCATATGACTGGTCTTGTTGCCCTGTCTGTTTAGAATACATTGAACGTTCTGAAGCATGTATGTATATGAGTCATGATTGCGCAACAACTGGACACTACTATAATAAAGACTTATATGATGATTATATGTACTCATATGGAAAAACTAAAAAAGTAGAATGGTGTACTATCTGTGGACGTATCACAGAACTACATAAACATTTTAAATTATCACTAGCAAAAGAACCATCAAAGGAAATTGCACGACTCAAACCAGAAATTCAAGAACAATTAGATAGAGGAGATAATCTTGCATTTTTTGATAACGCAAACTGTATTGGATTTGGTGGAGGAGGAATAGAAGAGAAGGCTGCGCGTTTTAGACGGTTGCGAGAATATGCCTTGGAACTACAAGAAGATGTTGGTAAGAGAGAACTAGATGAGGTGATGAAAGAACTAATTGAAGAAGTTTGGAATGCTCCATTAATACGTAACCGAAAAATTAAGAAGATTCTGGAAAATAAGAAGTGGAATATAAATGTAAAAAACTTTCCAGAAAATAAGAGGAATAATACAAGAAATAATAATAACAATAACAATACCTCTAATGCTGCAAATGTTCCGTTTAATGGTAGGGTGCCGACTATTGTAGACGAAGAATGTATTATTTTTAGAGAAGATGAACCTACTAATACCAGAGAAACAAATCCCAAGTTTCACTTTCACCACGAAAATGTTGGAGGGATGGATCACGATGGGATCTATATATGTCAGAAAGATTTATCATATCTAGTAAGAGTAAAGTGTGCTGAGTTTGGTTTAGAAGGTTTTGCGCAGTGTTGGTTTTCTCAATGTAAAGGAATTCTACATCCTGAAGAACTAAAAGACATTATTCCAGAAGTGCTCTATGAAGAATATAAGAAGAAGTTTAATAAAAAAATGGCTCGAAACGGAGGAAGAAGAGGAAGATCTACAAGAAAAATTAAGAAACAGAAGCAATGTGGAGGAAATGAAAAATCGATGCTTCACGAACTAAAAGATGGAACTTGTGATCCTCATCTTTGGACGCGTGATGGTAAGTTAAGAAATCTAAAGTGAATCTAAAATATCAATACCATACATATTAATTATTTTCTCAACTTTATCGGGGTGCCAAACTGCAGCAATTAGTTCTTCTTTAATTGCCAAACGAAATGCTCGTCCTTGTGCGATTCGCTCTTCATACTCTTGAATCTCATTAATATAACGCGAATCATAGCGATAATTAATAGAATTTAGAGCATTTTTAGGGTGACTCATATATTCTTCATGATTTAGAGCATTTTTAGGGTCACTCATATATTCTTTAGGAAAGTATTTAGTATATAGATTATATACACAAGTATATATAGGAGTATCATTAAGTTCGCATTCAGAATAGTTGTATCGTAGATTTTTAGGGAAGAGTTCCATAAGATTTTTATTGAGAATATTTGCATTAATAAGAATAATCTCTTCAATCTTAGGAGGTATATTAAATTCAAAATCTATTTTATTATCAAACCATAAATCAAGAACAATTAGTGTATCAGGTAGTTTAAGTTTGTTAAAGTATATATCTGATACGAAGACTTCAAATGGCGCGGGAACGTTAAGTTCTTCTTGTGAATTCCAATATTCATAATCGTCGTAACTATATATTTCAGCATGTTTTGTATATTTCGAACTATTTTTTAAATGTGTTGAAATGTCCATTATCTTATTTATACTAAAGTTTGCTAAAGTGTAATTACTTTAGTAATAAAAAACTATTTCAATTTTTTTATAAACACTAATTAGCCTAAAGATAATCGTTAATTCTATATTATGTCCGGATCAGTATATAAAACTACTGCTGAGCGAGCAAAGGAAGGTGTAGAGATTATTAAAAAGTTGAAAGAACTTGGTGTAAGCGTAACAGATCCTTCATATATATATACGAAAGATCTTGTTAACAAGTGGATTAAAGAAGGAGAAGTTATTAAGGAAAATATTGAGTTTCCACGTTATGGTCGGCGTCTTGAGTTACTATTACCAAAAAAAGTAATTCAATCTGCTACTGCTGCTTTCAAAGTTGTAGATGAAGAGACACGGAAGATTCTGAAAGAAGGTTATTAGCGAAAGTCCGGATTCCAACAAGAGACTTTCCCATCTTCTAGAACCTTTTTCAAATACCAATTAGGTTCTTCTGTGATTCTTGGCTTCGCGTGACCAAAATCAATAATCCAGATTTTACCTGCATATTCAATGAAGTTATAGGGAGTGACATCAATATATTCAATATTGTATTGATTATATAGACGTTCTAGAATTACGTAGATTTCCTCAATAATATAAGTTGGAACTGCAGTAAAATCCTCTCCATACATATCTGCAATACACATTTGATCCAACTTTTCCATTTCAATATAAGTTTCCTTGTCAGTTCCTAGAATCTGTGGAGCAAATCCAGCATCCGCTGCTCTTGTTTGAAGTTCTACTTCATTACAGATAGTCTTATATGGTACGTTGTTAAACTCCTTACGAAATATGTGGGACATTTTATTTATCTGCGGTTAATCGGTGGGTTGTCACCAATCAAATTTTCTCCCCTACAGGTATAAAACAAATGTATCACAGATTCAACGTTGGTATGACACTTTTCATTGTGGCTCTGTTCACCGTGTTAACACCTGGTGTTCTGCTGTCTCTCCCCCCTGGTGGCTCTAAGTTAGTGAAGGCTGGTGTCCACGGCCTTGTGTTCGCACTTGTGCTCCATTTCAGTTACCAGTATGTTGTACGAATGACTGAGGGTTTTGAGGATGCAGTAGTGGCAGCGGCAGATGCTAAGAAGCAGGGGTTCAAGGCTCATAAGTAAATATTTTTTTCAGCATTTAGTGCCTAACTATTTTTCTTAATATGATATAATCATATTAAGAAAAATTGTTCAGCATTTAGTGCCTAACTATTTTTCTTAATATGATATAATCATATTAAGAAAAATTGTTCAGCATTTAGTGCCTAAGTATTTTTCTTAATATGATATAATCATATTAAGAAAAATTGAACCCCTCCAATTTCCTTTAGAGATATTATCAAATAACAATGTCTGGTACTAGTCTTCTGTCTTCGCCCAGAATGACTCAAACAACTGACTCTTGCTACGTATGTCGCACATCTTTTAACAGCATTGTTCACACAATTGGAAAGAGTTCTACCCTTACAGGTGTATTTGTTACACTTCCAATGCTATGTATGATGACCATACTAATCTATGTTCAGTATGGTCTTTCTACAATCTACTTTATTAACCAGACTTATTCTATTAACCCTTACAAGTATATTCTATTGTCGCCTGTGTATTTCATTGTGGGCGTGACGCTGGTCTTTGGTTCTCTTGCGATTATCTCTATTAAGTTACAGTGGCACAATTTATTAGCCATTTGCGGATTCGTATATGCGGCTGTTGCTTATTGGGCTATTATCAATATCTTGATTGTCGTTGTGGCTACGTGGTCATTTATGTCAGTCGCTTTCATTGGACATATCTTCTTGTGGGGGTCATTGTCAACTAGTGTATGGCTCTTTACAAGTGCCATTATGGAGGCACATAGGATTCATATACTTGAGAATACTGCTCGTGTTGTACCTTTGATTGAGGTTTAGAATTATAGCCCCTAATAATAGATGTATGCTCCTAAAAAGTATTTCGCCGGTTTATCCAAAACAATGAAATTGAAACGGATAAAGGAGATTAAGAAATTTGGTGCGAAGGGCTGGAAAGACCCTGCTGCCTACGTAGGATTCAAGACGGATAAAGGAGTTAAGACACGAAAGTCTAAACATGTCCGAAAATTCAAACAAATGTTTCCTGATGTTCACTCTTTAGAAGGTCGCGCAAAAGCCACGGGTGTTCCCTTAAAGTATATTAAGGCTTCGTATAATCGTGGTATGGCTGCTTGGCGTACAGGGCACAGACCAGGAGCCAGTCAGCAGCAGTGGGGATATGGTCGTGTAGACTCTTTTTTGACTTGTGGAAAGACTTACGAGACGACAGATTCTGATCTGGTTCGAGAAGCCAAGAAGCAGTCTGCTTCGGCTAGAAAATGGTGGCGCGGATTGTGTTAATGTTTTGTTTTTATGTAGTTTATTATTTATAAGTTTGAAAAGTTTTCTTCTTCTGTTGTTGCCATATTAACATTTTCCTGTTCTAGTTCTTGATAAAGTATATATTCCCTTTCATTCTTTAGATCATAGACCCTAATTATATTTTCAGGTAACGTATTTTTAATACCAAATGTGTTCATATAATTAAACATATCATAGTATCTATCAAAATTATTATAGACATACATAAATATAGGGTCATCTTTCATATAATTTATAAATGATGCTATTACTAATTGACTGTGCTCTGCCATTTGTGTATCTCTAATGGCTTCATATCCATAAACAGTCTTGTTAGAATTCGCCTGATTTAAAAGAATTTCTACTTGTGCATTATAATCCATAAAATGTTTAAAATTTATATCAGAACTATATAATCTATAGAAATTCATATCATTTACCCTATTTTTTCTCATTTCTTGAGTGAGAGGCATACGAGAATGGTACAAACCTAAGCCATTTAACATTTGATGGATTTTAGAGCCAGTAAATAAAACTGGTGTTTTTAATTCATTCACAAGTCCTGGAATATAAGTAACATTATGATATTCTTCCATACTTTTAATAGGGTCATTAGTGCGTTGTAATATATGATGTTGCTGGAATTTTGAGTTACGCTCTGGATTATATGTCATCATATTTTGTTTTTGCTGCTCTTGTTGGTTCTGCTGTTGTCTTTGATATGTTCTATACATATTCTCATTTTCTTGTCTTCGTTCTCCGAAATTATCTTGTCTTTGTGGTTGTGGTTGTTGTGCTTGTCTTTGCGGCTCATTCATCCAAGAAACATTTTTTCTATTATTATTTGCTGCTGTCAAATACGCATAAGCACCTTGTATTTTTTTAAATTTCTTATCATCCCCACCTTTATCCGGGTGATGTATTAATGCTAATTTACGAAATGCTTTTTTAATATTTCCTACTGACGCATTGTTTGGTAATTCAAGAACCTTTAATGCTGCTTCTTTTGACCCACCTTTCATACGTCTTGTTTTTCTGGCTTTTACTGAACTGTACTTATTTGACACCCTGTAAGTCCCATTTGCGCGTGGAATTAGTCCTTTTGCTTTCAATGAAGCACGTATTGTAAACCCAATAGACTTTCCTTGTTTGTACAGGCGTAGATATTTCCTGTTACGTCGTGTAGCCTTGTAGGGCATTCTATTTGAGGGGTTAGTAAAAAATTGATTTGTTATTTTATGGGTTTGTAAGGCATAAAATAACAATGACTTCTAAATATATCAATATCCATCTTCAACTCACAAAGGAGGTTTTACAGAGTATTGGAAAGGATCATACGTATGTATCAAGATATCAGAATATTGAAAGAGTACTTACAGATATTTATCAGAATGTTCAGCGTGAAGCACTTTGTCAAAAGACAAAGTATATTTATATGATTAATAATAGGAATATTTCAGCCCAAGATGAGAAGTTTATGGCTGAACTAATGAAGAAATTAGCAGCTGAATTTACTGGCTGTAAGATTGAATATGTTGAAACAAAAGGATATGATGGGAGCGTCATTGAGAAGGTCATTGTTATTGATTGGTCCTAAACTAATAAATCATCCAATGTCTGCCAATAAAAGAAGAGATACTTGCGGTCGTTCAAAGAGAATATTGAATGTTCAGTAAGTTTTGTCAAGAAGAAAATTACACGTTGCCTTACAGAACGTAGTGTGATATTATGTTTACCTTCTGTTAGGCGGGCTCTCTCATCTTTGATATAGGCTCGGAGTTCTTTCAGAATCTCTGGGTTAGCTGTCCCTTGGAAATCCTTATAAAAGTGGATTATATTGTCGTCCAGCTTAATTTTGAAGGCTGCGAAGAATTTGAACCCTGCCGTCGCATTGGGCCCAAGTTCATTAAAAAATGATTGAAACTCTTCTTCCATTTTAGGTGTGTGGCTTGAGTCCTTCTAATTGTATAATGCTGAGACTGTTTAGACTTTCTGGCGTAAAATATTCAGCGGCCTAAATCTATTATTCATATAATTAACAAATGAATAATAGAATAGGTAATTCTAGTACATTCGGAGTTGAACAAGAAGATGGCTCAGTAATTTACAATATATATAGGGAGGGTGTATTTCACAAATCTATTCTTTATGAGTATATGAAGAACCGCACAGTAGAGATTATTAAGGAAGATTCTTATCACGCGACTTCTATTGAAGACTACTACAGTCAAGCACGATTTGAAGAAGAAGACTCGGTGGTTCGTGGACTCGAGCGTCTGAATGGAACTCTTGAATATTGTTACTGGGGTGATAAGGGTGTCTACACTTATAAGATGAAATAGAGAGTTTTACCAGACAACTTCTAGATCTTTTTCATAATACACGTGTTGATTATCCCAACGCACAGAAATAGCCTTAATGATTACACCAGCGGCCAATGCTTTTACACAAGCCTCTTTGTACTGAAGATCGAGCTTTGAAATACAGAACTTTGATACATCATTTCGTTGAATAATAAATAACAACATACATTTATATGTTGTTACTAATTCTGTAAGGGATTCTACATGTTTTAGTGCACGCTCTGATAGTGGCTCTTTCTTCACAGATCGTTTTCCAGCAACAGTAGAATATGGGAATATTGCGATCTTTTCTAGGTTTGTAGGTATTGTTGGCTTGTTGCTTGCCAAATATGCTTGGACCTCCTTTATTGTGCCATCATAATAGTCCGCAATAGGAACAGTCTTTACTTCAATAATCGTCGGCTTATCATCACACTTTGCAGTGAAATCAAAGCGAGAGTCATTAATGGTCTTTTCTGCGCATATATCTTTCATAGACAAGTGTGATTTCAGATATTGTTGTGCGATTTTGTTTGCTACAAGTGGATGGCATCCAATAAGAGTACCACCAGCCTGTTCAATAAGATAGATTTCGTGTGTAGATTTCGCTGTTGTTGTTGATTTTTCCAATACCCATACAATGGAGCCTGAAACAATATGACCGCTACATCCAAGTGCTCCAGAATGGCACAAATATTCCTTGTCATCAATATTGATGTCTGCTAAATATGGCGATTTTATTTTCTTTGATGGACGAGCAATTACTGTTGCTTTTATAAGAGCCTTTGGAAGGCTATATAATGGGTCCATTTTGTTTTGTTAGTTTGTTTCTTGTCGATTATTGCTTTTCAATTTTTTAGGCGTTTATTATTTACGCATTTATTATTTTAGATAATATTCGCTTTTTATATATTTCTAGATCATATATAATATCTTCTATACCTTCAGTCTCATCTTCTTCCCTACCCCCTTTTTCAAAATCAATTAAATATATTTTATTATGTTTCTCATCATATAACATATTATTTAATGATAAATCGCCATGATAGATTTTATTTTCATTTAAATATTTCACATTTAATTTTAATTCCTTTAAGGCCGCAATAATATTTTCAAAATATTTGACATCAAAATCTTTCTTATTTATTTTTTTTGCGTGTAATAATGTTTGTATATTTTCGTAAAAGGAGCCAAGACATTTACCGCCAAATTTAGAAAATAATAAATTATATTTATCATCATATTCGCACATATATTCTGGATAAATAGCATAGAGGTTGCTGTCAGGTAAATCTCTTAGTTTTGCTGTAATAGCAAATTCATTCTCAGCACTTTGTTTTTTTGAAAGTTTTGATACATAATCCCCTACAGGTGTTTCAGAAGGAATTTTACATTGTAGGGCGGGATAATGTACTGTGCCAGAAATGCCCTTTCCAATTATACCGCCGCCCTTTTTTTTGTATGTTTTTCTTTTGGTTTTGGCTTTGTTTTTGGTTTTTCTGTGGCACTTCCTTTTCTGGGTAAGTTTAACCATACTATTATATAGTGCTAAAAAATTGAATCAGATCTCCCTTACAGGTGTTTTTTAGTCAGAAAAATGCTTTGCTCCTTCTCCGATGGTTCAGTGTTGCGCAAGATTAAGGCAAAGGAGTTGGTCGGTGTGCCAGTGTGGAAGGGGAATCGCTTCATTGATGTTGCGCACGCAGAGTTGATTAAGTCGGCTATTGGTGGTGTGATTAATGCGCTAGATTCCACTATCTTTCGGTTAGTCAAGTATAAGGATTCTGTGTCAGGGCAAGAGCAGACATATTTAGTGGATGGACAACACAGGCAGCACGTAATTAAAAAGTACTATGAAGAACATTATATTCTTCCTATTAATTTTGACGTGATGGTTCATGAGAAGACTGTGGATTCGGAATCGGAGGCGATTGAGTATTTCAACGCCATTAACAACGTGAAGCCTCAGCAGGATAATGATCCGAAAATGTTGGCAAACAAGTACATTTTGGCGTTGGAGAAGAAGTTTGTCAAGTTGATTCGACCTGAGGGGAAAGCGACGAAGCGTCCGTTCTTGTCGAATGATTTACTGCGTGTGGCGTTGGAAGGTAATGCAGGGTTGTTGAGACAAGGTGATACATTTGTTCGGCGATTTATTGAGCGTGTGGACGCTTGGAATACAAAGCGGATTCGGGATTATGAACTGGGCTTGATTGAACGACGTGAGGAGACTGTGCTAGATACGTGTCTTAAGAAGAAGTTCATTTTGGCTTTTGATGTGCGGCTGCCTTGGGTGAAGGAGTGTTTGTCTGGGGTTTGAGTTGTGGGGTTTGTTATGGGGAGAAAAAATTGATTTATATTTTTAGTTGGGAAAGGCTAATAATTATAACAAATGCCTCATAATAGTATTGCGGATGAAGCACGAGAGTATCGTAGGATTCAAAATGAAGTGATTATCATTGACAAGTTCAAGCAGCGTATCGAGGATTTGGAGAACAAGGTTCGTGAATTAGATGGTTCTCTTAAAACTCTACAATATGTCTTTAGCGGTTTCATTGGTTGTTTATTAGTATATTTATTGTAGTGGGTTGTGGGGGGTAAGAAAAATTGATTTATATTTTTACTTGGGAAAGGCTAATAATTACAATGGACAAGTTCAAGCAGCGTATTCAAGATTTGGAGACCAAGGTCCGTGATTTGGAGGCTTCTTTTAAAGATCTACAAGGTATTCCAGTAGTAGTGGCTTCTCAACCGACTCATTATCAAACTGCAAATAGTGAACAAGGAGAGATTGCTCTTGATGAATTTGACACATTCCGTTTTATGCGTCTTGGAAAGATGAAAATAGGTATTAGTAATTATTCTGACCCTCAGGCACAGAACAGTATGGGTATAAAAGAAAAGGATATATATATTCTTCAAAATATTCCCAAAGAGATTTTGGAATATGTGAAAGGTCTCAATACCAACATGTTTTGGCCTAAAGATTCAATGAGGCTTCATTATGCGAGTTTCTTAGGATTTCATATTGATGAAGAAAATCCGGATATTTCTAAGACTGAAATGTATGTAATAAATTTTGGATTCCCAGATCTATTTACAAGAAATAATAAGTATTTCGTCCCAGGTGCTAGAGATTTATTAAAAGATTGTTGCTGTTCTGGAACATACTTCCCAATGTCTAAAGAACTTAAAAATATTTTAGACGAAAAGATTTGGGATTTTAGTGATTTCCGTTTCTTAAAAACAAATCATATTGGAGTAGACCATTATGTAAATGAGTTCGAAACACACTTCTCACAAGAGATTAGTGTAAATTTCAAACATAATTACAAAATTATGCCTCAAGTCTCCTTTTACGTAACACCTGTAAGGGAGTCAAAAATCACTGCTACTATTAAGTCCCTTACAAAGAAGGGGGTTGTCTTTGAAATGAAGTATGGTTTTGATGAAGATGATATTCCAACGTCAGGCTGCCTCCATTGGTCGGCGAATGGGATTGTTGTGCCTGATACGGTGTCGCTGTTGGATTGAATGTTTGTGGAGGTTTATGAACAAAAATAATTGTTGTCAATTTTTGTGTTTCCCTTACAGGTCTATCTTGTTGAAAAATAAATGTAATGAATCTCTAAGAACCCGAGATTTAAAACTTGTATTATAAAAGTTATTTTCTAATGTTAGAAGATGCTTAATAATTATATCAGAAATTATTAATTCATTATAACCCTCATTTCTTAATATTTCTCTTCTCTTATTTTTAGCAATAGAAATAAGAGGTGCAAGTTTTTCAGATAATATTCGCTTTATTTCTAAATCATTTTTCATTAAAATCCATGAATTATCTATTTTTTTATACCATTTATATGTATTTACATGTAATTCTGTTTTATAATCATTTTTTAAAAACCAATATACAAGTTTTGCGCTATGATAATCAGTATTTCGTATAAATCCGTTAGATAATGAATTAATAATATAATTATTATCTATAATATCAGGTTCAGGTAGTATTAAATATTTTTCTACAATTTCTTCCATTATATACTCTATTAAAAAAATATACTTTAACCCTATATAATTCGCTTAAAAATGCTAAAAAAGTAATGATTGGTAAATGGAAAGAAAAATCATCCTGATCTAGAAAATGAAAAAATGCCAGAATCTTGTTTAAAATTAAAGATCTACTATTACAACCTGGGAGGTTCTTCAAGAAGTTGTTTCGTTTTTAATTAATCCAATGACCATCTACATGCTTCTTAGCATAACAAGTTGTTGAATAATGCCCTTCATTTCCACATCTGTAGCAAGTAACTATTTTAGAATCATCAGAGTCATCATCAGACTCATCATCGGAATCATCATCAGCCTCCTTACAACTCCTTTCGTGTACAGAACATCCATATCTTGTTGTAAAAGTTCTATCACAATACTCACAACCCCATTCCTCAACCTTAGCAAGTTTCTTTTGTGTAGGTGTTATCTTTTTTGGCTTCACATCAGAAGTACAGTTGCCTCCAAAATGACCTGCCAAATTACATTTATAACATTTATCTTCTGTGCCAAGAAACTCTCGCTGAAGTACAGAAACCACATCTGCTGGTAGTGTAAGTTGTGTATAAACTCCTCCACGTACATGTTCAATCCCATACTTCTTCATGTAATCCTTTGTAGTATTGTTTTCATCGTGTACACCTTCAAGCGCCCTACAGAGAATCATCTTTGTTGGTTTATATTTTGTTGTCCATGCAGAGCCTTTACCAGATTTATGCTCTTCGTAGCGCCGCATAACATCTCTTGTCTTTCCCACATAGTACTTATTATTTGAACATTGTAATACATAAAGTTGCTCCATTATTATATTGAAGTATTCTTATGCTTTTAGACTTGTATAAACGATTTCAATTTTTTTAATTAGACCTTAAATATATGCGAAGTAATGAGAATATAATTAATAAGACAAGAAAGCGAAATGTCACCCTTTTTCTTGACTTAGATGTCGGTTCAATATATAAAAACCGACACACAACATCTATCGGAGTCCATTTATCTTTTAAATATTTTCTTTCTAAACGGGATATTATACAACCGTCATATTTAACAAACATTAGTAATATAATTATTAATAGTACTGTATTAAGTTCTAACACTGTGCTATTAATGCCAGGAATAAAAGGTATTATAACCGTTATAGATATAATGATATTATGTATTATACGTATAATATTTCCTATCATCCCCTATAATGAATAACTTTAAAATAATTGTAACTTTCCCTTACAGGATTTTATTTACGATGGGCCTTTCGTGATTTACGATGCGCCTTGCGTGATTTACCACCTGTCATATTAGAAGTCTCATTCAAATAAGATAAATCACTTAATACTCCTTTAGTATTAAACGCTTTAATTGTATCAACATCAATATTAAAATCTTTTATTAAATGCTTCATAACACGAATAACAGAAGCGTGTAATCGTAGTAGATCTTCTTTTTTCTCAGCGTAATTGGGATCATTCACAAGTTCAAATAACGCATCTTTAAGATGAGCCATTCCATTTACCGTGGATAAAGCATAGGAATATTGAATATTTGGGTCTTCACACGCAACAATACGACCAACGTGCTCTAACTCCGACTTTGCCCATTCCATAACTGCGTGGGCTGTAATGTGATATTTGTAAGGCGAGGCCATTTATAATTATATATAAGATTTTATAGTAGAATGCGTAAGACAAGAAAACAAAAAGGAGGCAATATGGCTGAAGCCCAAAGAATAATTGATGAGTGGGTTGCTGAAGGTGATGTAAATAAAGAATTACTTATTAACAACTTAAAATTAACGAGCCTTCCACCATTACCTGAAAATTTAAAAATTTTATTTTGCGAAAATAATAATTTAACAGAACTTCCTGACTTACCAGATACTTTAATAGATCTTTTTTGTGCTAATAATAAATTAACAAGCCTCCCTACTCTACCGGCAAACTTAGACACACTTGCTTGTATTAATAATAATTTAACGAAAATACCAACTTTACCTAAAAAATTAAGAGGATTATCATGTACTAATAATAAATTAACAAGACTTCCAGACTTACCAATGAGTTTACTATATTTAGATTGTGATCATAATAAATTACCAAAAGAATATTCTAGAAATACTAGTCTAGGAGATGAGGATTTCGAGTCAGACTACTCTCCTAAGTATATAACAAGGCTGAGAAATCATCAAAACCTAGTTGATGATATACACTCCCATTTAACAGAAAGCAAACGTAAAAAGTTTGCTCTAAATATTGGAACACATAAAAATAATCCTTTACATCGGTTTGCTATGAAAAATATAGCAAACTTTATGGATGAAGCTAATTTAAAAAATATAGAAGTGAATTCATTAAAACCAAGCAATGTAGAATTTAAGGCAAATAAAAATGCTGCACGAAAACGTCTAGCTACACGAAAAAAGAAATATCAAAAATGAGGATTCATAGTAGTATGGAAAAAGCAGTAGCAGTATTTAATAGCAGATCCGTAAAAGGAACAGTGCTTTTTAGTAATCGTAAAAATGGATTACATATTGAAGCAACATTCACACAACTTCCTCATGGGTTACATGGCTTTCATATCCACAAAGCGGGTGATTTACGAGGTGAAGGATGTAAATTAGCGTGTGACCATTATCACAAAGGACCACCGTGTAATCACGGAGGGCCTCCAAGTTTGAAAGGTGAGAGACATACGGGGGATTTAGGAAATGTTGAAGAAGGTCGTTATACGTATACGTTACACGATGTAACTGTAAGTGATATTCTTGGTCGTTCTGTCATTATTCACGCTGATGCAGATGATTATGGTAAAGGTAATAAAGAAGATTCATTAACCACAGGTCATTCTGGGGCTCGGATTGGGTGCGCAGTTATTGGACGAGTGATGTGTTGAATATAATTTTAAAAAATTGATTGATTTAAACCAAATAAAATACTTATTAAAAATGACTTCTTATATTAATGTTCATCTCCAACTTACGAAAGACGTGTTACAAGCAATTGTGAAAGATAGAGCATATGCGATAAGATATAATCATGTTGAAAAAATGATTAGTATCATTTATAAGAATGTTCAGAGCGAAGCATTATACGGAAAAAAAACAAAATATATTTATAACATCGATTATAACTTTCATTCATGTAATCATCTTATACTTGAAAATAAAGATCAGGTTATAGGGGATCTAATACAAAGGTTGAAATCAGAGTTTACTGGTTGTAAGATCGAATACGTTGAAACAAAAGGATATGATGGTTCTGTTATTGAACGTATTATTGTGATTGATTGGTCTTAATAAAAAAAATTTTATGAATAGATGGTTGAACCCCTTGAACTAGATTTAAGCGGTAATACTGGTGAAGGTTGGACAGAAGAAAATAGAGCGTTACTAGAAACATGGGCAGCGAAAGCCGCTTCGTACCGATGGCTACATCGCAGAACAAGTTCTAAATTATCAAAAAAATCACAAATGCTAACAATTATTATAGCAATATTAAGTTATTTTAGTGGAGGTTCTATATTAGGAAGTACAAACTTAGATAATAGTTGGTTCAAATATTTAATAGGGTATGCAGCTGTTTTGGGTGGTATATTAACAAATGTTAACGGTCTTCTTGCGTGGAAAGAGTTAGCAGACAAACATAAAGTTATTAGCACAAAGTATTCTTCGTATGAAAGAAGCATCACTAGTATGTTAGTAATCAGTGAAAGACAACGAGCAAATGCTGTAGTATTTATTAACTTAAAAATGAAAGAGATGGATCAACTAATATCGGATGCTCCTAATATTCCATCAAAAGTTGTGAAAGAATATGAAGATAGAAAAACCAAGAAAAAACTAACTGATTTCTGGATAGTTTTTTACTATTTATGTTGCTCTAATAAACGATTATTAAAAATTTTAACAAGCATTGAAGACGAAGAGGATGATGATACTAGTAGTACTGGAGATGTGTCTATAGTATCTAGTACAAAACTTCCTAAGAAAAAACACCCTATTCTTAGTTCTATAAAGGTTGAACCAGTTGAAGAAATGATTCTTCATGAGAATCCTATTGTTAAAAAAACAAAGGCCATCGCAGTTGCTAGACAGTTAACTGTTATTTAAGTAATCACGACCAATCTTTAAACATATCTAAAATACTTTTCTTCTCTTCTTCCGTATAATTTAGATGTTTCTTAGAATCAAAGACAATATTCGTCAATTCATCTGCTTTTGTATTTTTCTCACGATATACATGTGTAAATGAAATGGATTCAAATTGTTTACTAAGTTCTTTCACTTGTGAATGTAAATCAATAAGACCTAAATTATTTACTTTCCATCGACCAGCACTTTGTTCAATCACAAGATTCGAATCGCCATACACTTTAATGTTTCTATGACCTCGTTTCAAACATTCTTTTAAACCAATAATCAAGCCGAGATATTCTGCTTGATTATTTGTTGTTTTTTCCAAATACTTACCAACCTGAAATAATATTACATCATTTGCGTATAGCACAGCAGCCGCACTTCCTTTACCAGG
>Ga0214919_10001481_pt1 | contig 38373 bp, 32 predicted proteins | sample LL1503_MetaG_FD_177994 | JGI IMG/M metagenome (GOLD analysis project Ga0214919, IMG submission 177994) | Freshwater microbial communities from Lake Lanier, Atlanta, Georgia, United States - LL-1503 | ecosystem: Environmental > Aquatic > Freshwater > Lake | place: USA: Georgia | collected...
AACGAATGTAATCTGCGATGAACGAATGTAATCTGCGATGAACGAATGTAATCTGCGATGAACGAATGTAATCTGCGATGAACGAATGTAATCTGCGATGAACGAATGTAATCTGCGATGAACGAATGTAATCTGCGATGAACGAATAAACATTTAGTAAAATATTCTATAATTGATTATGAAATATATTATAGTTATAATATATGACAAAATGGTAAACACAAAAAGGTATAGAAAGAATTTGACAAAACGTCGATGTAATACTAGACATAATCCGAAAAATATGGGTCGTCGCCGTACTAAAAAAATGATTGGGGGTATGACTGATGCAGAATTTGAAGGTTTTAAAACATCTTTGAACCAAGAAATTGGTAAATATATAAGTTCTAAAACAATGAAATCAACAGCATTGAATAAAGACGCAATTCGTACCAAATTAAATAAGTTTTATACAGAATTACCACTGGATGAATACGAAGACTATAAAACTAAAATAGATGAAATAATTAATTCAAACACATCTGAAACAGATAAACTTACCACATTAGATAAACTTACCGCATTACTTAAATTAAATGAAACTACTGCGCGAGATAAAAAAAATAAATTAGAAACTGAAAGATTAAACCGAGAAAGGTTGGAAACTGAACGATTAGAAGTAGAATCTGAAAGATTAGAAGCTGAAAGAGTAGAAACTGAAAGATTAGAAGCTGAAAGATTAGAAGCTGAACGATTAAAAGCTGAACGATTAGAAGCCGAAAGATTAATTAACGCAGAAAAACTAGCTAAAGTAATGGCTCAAAAAGAAAAAATAGCTGAAGAAAAACGAATAGCTGAAGAAGCTAAACGAATAGCGGATGAAGCTAGACGAATAGCTGAAGAAGAAAAACGAATATCCGATGAAGAAAAACGATTGGAAATAGAAACTGCACGATCAGTTAAATTAGATGAAGAACGAATGGCTAAGATACAAGAAAGAATGGCTAAGAAACAAGACAAGAAACAAGAAAAGAAAATATTAAAAGAATTAGAAGCAAAACGTATCGCAGATACACGTGAAATTATCGGTTCAACCATACTCGCATTAACGGACAAACCTAGAGTAAACCCAATCGCAATATATGATAATGAAGCCGAAATTATTGCCTTCTGGGAAGAAATAATGGGTCAAGAGAGTTTGACGTGGTTTATGGAATATTTTCGCAATACTTTATATTTTATGAGCATAGGCGAAATTCAGTGTAACATACAATCAAATATTGCATCTTATAGTACTTCTGTACCAAAGTATGACCACGTATTATGCGCTAGTATGTATTTTATTAGTAAGTTGACTGAATTGATCGATCGTGAATATTTGATAGTATTCAAAGGAGGAAAGGCAGTTCAATTAGTTTGTCCTATAAAATATGTTAGTAATGATATTGATTTAATGATAATTAAGAATACGGCTGGTCGACTAAAACATTTAACTGAAACGATGGCTATTGAAATAAGTAAATTATATATTTGGTGTTTAACGTATAATCGTTCTGTTAAAATACATCATATATCAGCAATAAAAATAGAACAAAAAGAACCGATTATTAAAATTAGTTTAATAGAACCAGGTAAACCATTTACTCCATTGATTGATATTAGTTATAAAGAATTATCTCCGGAAATTGCGGCGATTTATGGTAGACGATTTACTCAGACATTCAATGAAAAAGGAACATTTGGATTTTTCTTAAGTCCACATATGAATGCGCTTATCAATGAGCGATTGTATTATTTGATTAAATATTTTGCTGGAACATATAGTGTGGATGATAATCTGGACTATTATATTTTAAAAATTGAGAAATCTCTTAAACATTTATTAAGTTGTATTTCAAACGGGCGAAATACATCGGCCGAAACTCTTTATATTGATACACAAATTCCTGTATTATTTCAAAGTTTTATTGACCCAATAGTTGGTCATTATATTACAAATAATTATATGGCAGTATTAGATAAGGAAATTGATGCATTTAATGAAAAAAATGCGGATATAATAAATGAACTATTGAAGTCACATACACAAGGACATACACCAGAACTTATACAATCTAAACAACATGAAATAAAACAAAAAATTGGGGGTTTATATAAAGCAAAACTTCGCTTGAAACATACTTTGGAAATTAGTAATTCACAATTACGGTCGGAAATCATAGAGAAAGTAATAGAATTTACAGATAAATAATCATATTACTCATCCTGTACAACTATTTCATAATCATTTTTAATCTCAATGTTTATGTCATTATTATCAACTGGACTTTCGACAATTGTATGACTTTCGACAATTGTATTTATAATGTCATTTTGACCATTTTCATTAGTGAGTACGGGTTCAGTTGGTATCACATCTACCAATAAAGCAACATCAGTATTATCCAGGTCAATATCTGTTTTATCTTGACCGTCAATTATATCATTATCATCATTACAAGATGTAACTACAGCCGAAGTAGTATTAACATTTGAATATGGATTGCTATCATATATAATTTGCAAATAATTGTAATGATACCAATATAGTCCGAAAAATAACATAACACAACCGAATACCGACATAATAGTTGCCGCTGCAATATCTCCTGCCGATAATAATTTTTTAGATGCTACATTTTGACCATTATTTTGTGTTGGACCTTGTGTTGGACCTTGTATCGGTCCTTGTGTCGGTCCTTGCGTCGGTGGTAATATAATGACTAGACCTGATGCCGATGCACCCGTAACAGTCGCAGATGACACTGCATTGACTACGCCCAGTGATTGGCACTCACTTTGCAAATTGGCGGTGAAACTGCCCGATGATGCGGCCGCCGCCAAATTCGATGAAGCTGCTGCGAAAAATATGGCTGGATTAGCGGTCATAACAACAATTGATAATGAACTTGCTGCATTAAATGTTGACAATATATGGATTAATTTTCTACGATTTCTCCGATTTCTACGACTAGTTTGCGTAAATATAGTTCCGTCATATTTACACGTTGATGGATCAATAGATAATGTTTTGGCAGTCGCACTACAAATTGCCAATTCGGTTTGTGAGTCGTAAGGTGCATTACTAGATACTGATAACATTATTTCGGTTTTGAATTGTGCTACAGGAAGTGTTTGTATGGTTGGACTAGGTGATGGTTGATTATCTAATGACGGTTCAGGTGTTGGGAAATTGACTGGACTAAATGTGGGTGGTGGATAATTAGTGGTGGGAAATGTGCTAGGATTTGGACTATTAGTGGTCGGACTATTAGTGGTCGGGCTATTAGTGGTCGGGCTATTAGTGGTCGGACTAGTGGTCGTGTCAGTAGTAGTCGGACTATTAGTTGTCGGACTATTAGTTGTCGGACTATTAGTATTAAGACTAGGACTAGGTGTCTGGCTACTAATGGTCGGACTAGGACTACAAAATGAAGTTGACATTGAAATTGATCGAGACATCGAATTAGAAAAAGAATAAGGTTCTGGACTTGGATAAATAGTTGGACTAGTTGATTGTGAATATGATTTGGATAATGTTTGAGACATTGATAATGAATATGTATTGGCAGATTGGTACGATTGTACTGGAATATAAAAATGTACAGGTGTTGGATGCTCTAAATTTTTATCATTTTTTTGATTTGTTTGTTGACTATTTTGCATATTAAGATGATCTGCAGGTATTGCTTTGCATCCTTTCTCGGTCATACGAATTTGCGCCATTTCACCAGGTTCAATATAAACAGTATTACATATCAACATTCCAATCTCATCGTCATTTTGCATTATGTCTGGCGCAACAACCATATATGATTTTCCAACCGTCAAACAAATATTGTGGGATTGAATTAGTCCGTGGCCCATAAATGTACCTTGTAAAAATGCATCGTTTGTATAATATGTTTTTCTGGGAAAATTAAAAATGGCAAATCGTAGTCCGTCGGACCAACCGTCAGTATTTTCATTCACTTTAAATAAGTCGATAGGAGCTGGCATTTGTGTAATCGGACAAGCATATGTACTATGAATATCTGTAGTAGTTTTATCAGTATTTAAAATACTTGATCTTGTAACTACAGATTGACCTATAGTAATATTAGTCAAAAATAATGCTAAAAATGTGCTAAATATGGTTTTCATTATGATAGTAGTAGATATTTATGGATAAGGTGATTATAATATATAGGTGAGTTGTTTTTACATGGGTATTCTTATATTATATTAAGTTAAGGGAACCGTAGGTTCCCTTAAAATCCCTCCCTTCAAGCAAACTCATTAATATTCTATTATAAGCACCCTCCCTTCAATAAAACTCATTAATATTCTATTATAAGCACCCTCCCTTCAAGAAAACTCATTAATATTCTATTATAAGCACCCTCCCTTCAAGAAAACTCATTAATATTCTATTATAAGCACCCTCAGTTCGAATTTAAGGGAGGGGTCATAGGGTATACGAAGTGAGCCCGTAGGTTCCCCTAGAAAATTGATAGGCTTTTTTTGCAAAAATATTAATGCATTCACTCCTAGCCCATTTTATTAATACTATAACTACTATAACTAACATGTCCAGCTTTATTCCGACTAGTCCTATGTCTAGCCCTCCAGTGGCTCGACAATTGACCGACCCTTCATCTGGTGCTACTACAACTTCTGACAATACTGGTCCAAACAAGAGTAAGTGCAAGTTTTGCAGGCAACTTGGCCATTCAATTGGCAAATGCACCGATCAGCGTATGCAACATTTCACCGAGTATGTGACCCACGCCGCAAATTACAGCATCGGATACCAACCTGGACCCATATATTTGACCCGAGCATTGAAAGCAATGCTGTCCAAAGACAGGCATGCAGTATGCGTTTATTTGAGATTAGGCAGTCGCGACAATACAGACGCAATAGTCAATGCATTATATACAGTACCGATGACTAATCCAAATGCGGTTGAGTTGGCCAAAGCCGCTGTAGAAGCGAGCCCCCGTGGACTGCATTCAATCGACCAAGATTTGAAAGAGTCGTATCATTTCCACGTTCATTTTGGCGATAGTCCTAATTTTGCCGTTATGTATACAAACAATTACGTTCCGCCCTGCTGTCCAAGAGAAGATGCTCTTTATTTGGAGAAAAAACGTGAGATTGAACAACGAGAAAGACAATTCGAATACGACCAAACGAGACGCAGATTAGTTACCGCTTACGAAAATATGGTTCGATTACGTGCAGAAATAACAGAAGCAGAAACAGTTTGGAGAGATGCGAGACGAGCACATGTGGCGGCAAACCAAGCACTCACAGCATTAAACCCCGTTCAAGTTCGCAAGTTTGAGATCAAGACCGAAATGGCTAAACCAGTAGAAGATGGTACTGCTGCTCTTGCTGTTGCTACTGCTACGCTAGCCGTTGATTGCCCAATCTGCTATGAGACTGTCGAAAGTGCAAATGTCATCAGTACAAACTGCGGCCACGACTTTTGCCAGACTTGCTTGACCAAGTGCTTGTCGATGGCACAGCAAGCCAAACCCAACAAACATCCCTGCTGTGCAATGTGTCGCGCTCCTACAACGAAACTAGTGTTTAATAGTCAGGAGATTTGCCAAGCCATTACTGAGCAGTTCTGTAGATAGACCAATACTTTATAAAAATATAAACACTATAAACCTGATAACTGATAAAAACTGATAAAAACTTTGTAGCTAGATGTTTGCTAATTTATTGTTTTGTTTTGTGTAATCTTATAATTATGTATTTTTTTCTAGTGTCATTATCAAAATTATTGCTCCTGCCAAAATCAATATTACTATTATACAAAACATAATACGAGTAAATAAAATGCCACACGCGTCAAAGGGACAAATATCCGACCATTTATAATTAGGTAGAGCAATTTCGGATGAAATTTTAGTATTAGCCTCTGTATTTTCTTCAGTCAATGTTTTGAAGTTTGCTTTCATTAATTGTTCAAAAATATCATCGCCCATAATAATAATGTAAGTAAATTATTATTATATAATGTATAGTGTTTATATTTATTTAAGGGAACCAATGGTTCCCTTAAGATCCCTCCTTTTAAGAGAACCAATGAATTAAGGGAACCAATGGATTAAGGGAACCAATGGTTCCCTTAAAATCCCTCCTTTTAAGAGAACCAATGGATTAAGGGAACCAATGGTTCCCTTAAAATCCCTCCTTTTAAGAGAGCCAATGGATTAAGGGAACCAATGGATTAAGGGAACCAATGGATTAAGGGAACCATTGGTTCCCCTAATCGTCATTAATCTTCGGCGCCAAATAAAACACAAACTTCGCCTCCATTTGTCCCAATGAATATACCATTTTTATCGGATAATCAGCCGACAAATTTATCTCCACATCTTTCGACAATTTACTATACAAACAAATATTGTGCAAATGAGCCAAACTAAACGATAAGTTCAATTGCTGGCCTTCCAAGATGGCAAAAGACGTCAAATCATCGATAGGGATTTCAACCGACATTTTGCCAGTTTCTATACTAGTCGAACACAACTGGATCTTGTCTTCCGAACATTCGATTTGCAGTGTATCTCCAAACATTTGCAATTGATTAATCAATATTGCAAAATTGACCGATGGAATAGAAAACTCGGCCTGATAATCGATAGCAGGAATACTCATTACTTCAAAATCCATATCAATCAACGGTATTTCGAAATTCTTATCAAATACGGTATTGCTCTCACTCGTAAAATCCAAATATAATTTGTCTTCATTATCCTCGTCGAATTTAATATGCAATAGTTGGTTTTTCTCACGTGCATTGAGTACTTTAAACAGCAATGATGCATTAATTCCAATCGTTATTCCTGGAGTTCGATTATTTGTATATACGTCAAACCAAGTCGCAGGTAAATGGATTTCGAAGATAGATACACGAGAACTGTCCATTGCTTGGATAAACATTTTATCTTGGCTAAACATAATATTTACGTGTTCGGTGAATAATTTGATGTGCTGAAAAAGCGCGGCGAAGATTTCGGCCTTTCCTGGGTTATTGATGCGAATGTCCATTTATAGTATAAATATGTTGATAGATAGTATAAATTATAGATGTCCAAGGTTTATATACTTTACACCGATGAACTATTCCACTATTTTGATTTTAGACCGAATAGTATCGTCGATAAATCCGGCAAACAAATTCGATAATGTACCTACCATTTTGGGAGAATTATAGATATACATATTAATCAAATGAGAAGACAGTGTATCATTTTTACCACGCTGAAGACATCTAATACAAAATAGTTGTATCACATCTTTGTACCGCTGTGCAGCCGTTATTGTAAATGATTGCATATTCACGTGAAGTTCAAACGTATTATGTTGTTCAATGCAATTGGTCACTAAATTCATTATATAATTTACGATGGCTTCATATATAGCTGGGTGACCATATGTTTTAAACATTAAATAGTCGAAATGTATCTGATTTGTATTGGGTAAAATATATACAGTTTTCGCAAATAGTTTATCTATTTGAATATTTTGCGTTATGGTTGAAGCACAATCTAGTTTTTGATTACTTTTATTAAAAATGATTGTTTTTGGGTGTTGTTTATAATATTGAGTTTGTAATTCAGTAATTTGTGTTTCAATGTCAGCAATTTCGCATTCTTTGTGCATTTATAAATAATTATATAGGAAGTATATAATCATTTTATATGTTTTTACCCAAATAATAACATGAATATTTTTAATTATCGGAAGGTAGAACAATACCAAGTAATGCTAATGCATTTGACGTTTTTTCATAATTGCTAAGTTCTTCTGTAGTTTCGACTGGGTCCGTAGTTTCGACTGGGTCCGTAGTTTCGACCTGCTCTGTAATTTCATCTTGAGCCGTAGTTTCGACCTGAGCCGTAGTTTCGACCTGCTCCACCGTCTGGTCAATTTGCTCTTGTTCTAAATTTTCATTTGAAGGTTGCTCTACGTCATTATTTCCTAAATCAGATAAAATATGAATACGTTCATCCATTAATGCTTTATTTACATCTAGGGTATATGATTGCAATTTCATAACAATAATTTTTAAATTCAGTATTTCTGCTGCTAGTAATTCATATCTATGGCTAAATTCAGACATGTGTTCACTAATCATTCGATTTACTGTTGTTTCAACATCGTTAATTGTCAAATGGGTTTCAGCACTTGTATTACTTGGTTCAATGACTGAATTTACCAAAGGAGGAGTATTTGTATTGCATTCTGATTTACTATCAAGTACAAACTTTTCTAAAAATAATAGTCTCGAATCGAATTGAGAAACGACCTGTTGAATAGTCATTACTTTTTGAACGGGAGCCGATGATTGCTGTTGCTGCTGCTGTTGCTGCTGCTGTTGCTGTTGCTGTTGCTGGTGTTGCTGCTGCTGTTGCTGCTGCTGTTGCTGTTGCTGTTGCTGCTGTTGCTGCTGCTGTTGCTGCTGCTGTTGTGGTTGTTGTGGTCGCTGAGATAATTGCGGTTGGTTTGTATTATATCTCGGTTGCTGTCCTGGAATATTTGGTGAATATGTTGGAGCAGCAGGTTTTGCACCATTTTGCATAGTCGTTGGTGGTTGAAATAACGGAGACGACAATAAAGGACCTGTCCTTCGTTTTTTAGCGGCACTAATAGAATTACTCATTGATAATTATATAATACTTTCGAAATCTCTAAATATATTTGAACGCGTAATATATTATTTGACAAGTTTGGATAAATTTCTAATTAAAATTATATAAGTATTAATATTAAATGGATATTTTACAAGAAGCTAAAGATATTCATCGAAAATCATTTCTTGGACATGTTTTTTCGACAACTGAAGAGGGTAAAGCCGAGATTTTGAATGTCGTACAATATGCCACTTTAGGCGTAATTCCAATTGTTATCCTAAATAAGCTCATTCAACGATTTTTACCAGAAGCAGATACTGAAAAATCATCACTAGAGCTTTTAGTCGAAGTGTTTATTCAATTAATTGTCATGTTTTGTGGTATTATTGTTATTCATCGCATTATTAGTTATATTCCAACATATAGTGGGTTTAAATATGAGAATTTGACTTTGACTAATGTAATCTTGGCTTTCTTAATTATTGTTTTAAGTATTCAAACCAAATTGGGTATTAAAGTTAACATATTAGTTGACCGTATTGCCGAATTGTGGAATGGTCCTTCTCAATCAAAACAAGGTAAAGGAAGCGGTAATCGAGGAGGTTCAAATCATACCATAAGCCAATCCGACTATATTGATAATTCACCAATGCAGGGTGATATGTATCCACCTGCTCCAATGGTAACATCGAAACCTTCTGGTGGAGGCGGATATGACCAAATGCGCGGTGCAAGTAGTGGTGGCGCTGCACAAATGAGTGATTATTCTGGACCTATGGCTGCGAATAGTGTTCTTGGAGGGTCTTTCGGTTCTTTCTTCTAAGATATATGTCATTTTAGTAAACTTGGTAACGTAGATAACCTAGGTGACCTTGGTAAACTAGGTAAACTTGGTATATTATTTTTATAATATACTAATTGATAATCATCCCATAAAATGAGTAGTATCCATACTGTTCATAATTTCAATTTGCTTCATCGACCGCTCTAATGCACGTTGTTTCTCTAATCCATGGAATAAATATTCTGTCTTGGGTTTTTCTTCATTTTTCTTGATTTGTTTATACACTTCGCCGATTTTATCAACCACGGTCTGTAACATTTGGCGATTTGGCAAAATATCCACATTCATTGAAACGGGTTCAGTCAAAAGTCCGACTGCATAATACAACATATATCGGCGTTTTTTGCACGCAGCGGTCGTATATTTTATACAAAATAGTCGCAATAATGCATTTAATGTTTTATCGATCAACGGATTTTGTCGTTTTTCACAATAATGTTGCAAAATATCCCAAAATATCCAAATAATATCGACTTGATATTTGTTTTCAACTGGGTTGCTCGAACGGCGTTCACATCGGCATGGCTGTTTGCGTTTTTTACATATTAGGTCGAATTCAACTATCCATTCAATCCAATAACACGCCGTCATCATGTTTGAACCGGTAGCTGATAAATTATAGGCAAATTCATTACATGCAATGAATAATTCTTTCGGGTCTTTAGGCCGGAATACCGGTTGAGCAAACTCCATCGACGGAGCTTTTAATCGTTCCGTCATCTGGGTCATATCGAATTCCTCTTCTCTATTTATTTTGATGGCTTCAAAACTGGGTTTTTTCGAAGACAGGGTCAAAGTACATATAATTTCGGCGAATAATTTTCGGATTTTCTCATTATTTCGCAATTCCAATTCATTTAGATTAAATCCTTGGCTCATTATATTTCGAAAAACGTCATATCGCATTTCCAAATAAATCGCCAGTTTGGGATTTCCTAAATGGATATGTTTTGCCATATAATATAAAATCATCTCCCAAACATCACCATAATGACCTGCACAAACCAATTCAGCACACCAATGACACGCCGGTTCGATTTTGCCTTTCAACATTGAGTCGATAAATTGTCTTCGTACATCTAGTTTTTTGTATTTTGAAAAAGAAATGCCTCTAAATTGTGCCGGAGATCTAATATCATATATTTCATCGCTACCCGTGTTTTGCTCTGGTTCTGGTGGTGCTCTTACATATTGCAGAGTTCCGGTTGAATGCACATAAAGCGGCGGGGCTTGACCCGGATTATGTACTTGGACATTATCATATGGTTGAACGTTTTCACTAGTCGGTGTAAATGGTCCGTACATATTTGTTCCATTTGTTAATGACATTATATTTATATCATAATCATATAAATATATCGATAGTATACTGTATAACGATACACCAATATAACTGTTAATCGCATATTGGCAAATGAACCATATGCAAGGTAGAATACGCCAATATGGAGAAAATGTGCGACGACGATTAGAACGGTCTAGGTCTCGTAGTAGCGTATCGTTAAGTCAACCGCGCATTTATAGTCCTAACCTAGCCCCCAATTATGAAACATCAGTGCATTCATTTTTTGATTGTTATAATCGAAATGACGATTATGTTATTAATAATCGACTGCAGGCATTTTTTTATTTGATGAAAACCGTTGTACATTTGTATGAGAGTAGTCGAACTAGACCTCAATTTAGACCAGTAAATAATACATTGTCTGGACTTTTGGCACATTGGTCTACATTATATGGCCCCAATTCGAATAATCAACCACAAATTGGTCATAGTGTTGCGAGTTCATTGATGTATACATACATTAATAATTGTTTAACTAATTTGAAAGACCATGTTCGACATTTGCCAGAAAGGTATTCAAATGATGAATTATTGACAACATTGTCCAAGATTAAAATCGGAAATTTGTTCAAACTTTTAAACAATGTTTTTGTAGATATTGCTGTCCAAGACCAAATATTGACCCTGTTTTGCAAAACCCAGAAAATATATAATGGTTTTACTAAATTCGCCCGACTTTGGAAACTACAAAAAATGGCCATTCAAGTCGACTGTGATATGGGTCTCAATCCTATCGATATTACGAAAGTGCCCGCAATAACCGTGTATCAAAATGGAGCGGGGTATATTTTCAAAGTGTCGGATTTGATTAATATTTTTCATTCAGCATTGGTAAATTCACCTCATTTTTTCGCTGACCCATTATTTCCTAAAAATCCATACACGAATTTGCCATTTGGTCGTGCGACTTTGTATAATGCATATTATGCCATTAAACATTCGGATTTCAATATGCCATTATTGTTTCAACTGTTTTATGAGTCCGATTTTAATATTCAAACATTTTTATACAATAATGAGGCAATCATTCGGGACTTATCTATCAAAGATTTCGTCAAATCATCGACGACGGATGTTTTGCATTTTTACGTGAAACAAATGATTAAACGATTAGACCGGCGTCGACGTTTACATATTCATTATGAATTTCCAAAAGATGTATTGGTCGATATTATGCGTCCGTATTTAGAATTGTATTTATATAATTTATTTTCGATTTCACATGGCGACAACAAAATCAATGCATTTGTTAAACTACAACGAAAATTTGTTCGGTTTATTCTATTTAATCCAAAGTTTGGACGAAAAATATTGGTTCCAATTAGACCGTGGTCTGTACAGTTTCCTACATCAATTACCCACCATTATCCTGCAAATCCGTTTGCCAGACCTGTTGCATCACCTTTGCTTGGACAAATGTTGCAATATCAAAGAGATATTCATAATGTGGATGGGTTTGGCATTGAATTACCTCGGTCTAATTATTGCCACTATTTTAGCGAAGACCAGTATTTGGATAATCCGGCAAATAAACGGTTGAGATATAAAATAACATTTAATACAAAACATGTGTCTTACTATTCGGAGGAATTTGTACAGGGAACATCTAGAATATTGGCACAAACGGATGAAACGGATAGTGAGAGCGAGACCGATACAGATTAAGGTTAACCTTTATCGTACTGCAAATGACACATGTGTCATTTCAGTACGATAAAGGTATACTTTTAATATTTTATGACCACTGCGTGGTCATAAAATATCAAGTAATACCAATAAAATCCTACGGATTTTATTTGGTATTATAAAGGTTAAGGGAACCTACGGTCATTTCATAGTCTTAAGACCCCTCCCTCACATTTATTTTTTATCGTACCACTACTCAGTTGTACGATAAATATTAATAATGCAAAAATGCAAACATTATATATCAAAAACATATATTATTTTGATATATAGTCTTGTCATGTTCTTTCGTATGCTCTAATTAGGTTTACGTAGTTTATTTTTGCTCTATGTACGGGTTTGATGCGAATGGATAAATGATTTTATAAAACTTTTATCAAATTCTGTCATACAATCTTTTTTTTCTTTTATGTCTATAAAATTTGCACATAATTGTTTTTTTATAGATTGTACTTTTTTAGTATTCAGGTATTTAATTGCCAATTTCACTAATTCGGTTTTAGTCATATTATAATATAATATAAAAAATATGTTAATATTTGTTTTATTCCAAATTATAAATACAAAATCATATGGGGGAAGGTCTTAAATGTTTACGAAGTCAGCCCGTAGGTTTCTCTAAAAGGGAGGGGTCTTAATGGTTTACGAAGTCAGCCCGTAGGTTTTTCTAAAAGGGATGGATCTTAAGGGTTTACGAAGTCAGCCAGTAGGTTTTTCTAAAAGGGAGGGATCTTAAGGGAACCGTAGGTTCCCTTAATAGGTTCCCTTAACCTACTCGGTAATCAACCTCGGCACCACATTAATCGTCTGCAACTCTTGTGCCATTAATTTATACGAATATGGTATTTCAACACGTGCGAAATCTGTTGTATTATCGCACGTTTTACACAAATGTACAGTGAAATCATTTTTAGAAAACATCCGATTTTGCGTTCCATCATTATACGACGCAATCATTCCGCATTTCTTGCATACATGCACGCTATATTTATCCGATGCATCATACAATCTCTCGCGACAAAATCGCGACATTCCATGTGCCAACATGACATCGCGCTCCATCTCTCCCACTCTGAACCCACCATCTCGACTACGTCCTTCAGCCGGTTGTCTCGTCAAATTTACCATCGGTCCAATTGACCTGCTATGTTGTTTATCACTGACCATATGCTTCAGACGCTGATAAAACACCGGACCAATAAATATATTTGTTTCGAGTTGTTCGCCAGTCAGTCCATTGTATAGCACTTCATTGCCATAACTTTCATATCCCAATTTCTGCAATTCGGCTGCAATCGTTTTAATATCTAGGTTGCCAAAACTCGTTCCATCTCCAAACATTCCCAATTCGAGCAATACTTTACCTAATAATGTCTCCTTCAATTGCCCGATGGTCATACGAGATGGAATTGCATGAGGATTAATAATAATGTCTGGTCTAGTTCCATCTTTGGAGAATGGCATGTCGCACTCGGGAATGATATTGCCTACGGTCCCTTTCTGACCATGTCTCGAGCTACATTTATCCCCCAACACAGGTTTTCTCAAAATACGAACACGTACTTTGGCGAAATTATATCCATCGCCATTTCGCCCAGTATAATTCTTGTCAATATACGTCTCCTCTGTCGTCCTAAACGTTTTACTCTGGTCTTCATATTTTACAGTTTTCGTCGGGTCATTGCGGTTCTCCTTGATGGGAACAATCTTGGCAATAATGACGTCGCGGTTCTCGACCAATGTATTTTCGGGAATAAATCCCTGTGGATTGAGTTTTGAGTAATTACCGAATTTCACACCCTTGGTCTTTGCAGGGTCGGGTTTGCAACGAATAATCTCATCGCGGATAATGTTCTTGTCTTCGTCCTTCTCCGTGTGATAAATCGTCGTCATAAACAGGCCTCGGTCAATCGAACCTTTGTTAATCAACACACTATCCTCCTGATTATAGCCAGTGTGAGACATGATGGCCACGTGAATTTGGCAACCCGACGGGATTTTATTTAGTTGAATGAAATTCATCAAGCGTGTATCGACCAATGGTCTGGAAGGATATGATAGGACATAAGCCGTCTTGTCCATGCGTTGGTCGTAATTCGTCGCATATACACCCATAGCTTGTTTTGCCATCGCCGATTGGTATGTATTACGAGGGGCCTGGTTATGCTCTGGATATGGAATACATGACGCCAATACACCGAAAATCGTACTAGGATGGATTTCACAATGAGTATAATTTAATCGCATATCTGGTTGCACATAGTCATGTTTTGCCTTCATTGCAATCAGTGCATAATTTTGCTCCTCGGGATCAATGTATTCGATAACGGACTCATCTATTCGACAGCTGGTCAATAAATCATTCCACGACAATTCTTTGGCAACTAATCGGTCAATAATTTCTTTAGTCAAAATAGCCTTGTTATCACGCACTCTCAAAACCGGTCTTGTCAATCGACCACCGTCATTGCAAATACGAATTTCCATCATACTATAGTCGAATACGATAGACGTGTAAATATTGATAATACCCTTATGTTTCTTGTCCTTCATGTCATTGAATAGTTCGATAGGTCGTTCGGATACTCCGACCCATGTGCCATTGATGAAGACTTTGACTTTTCCGTGTAATTGTTTTGAAGATACATCATCTACGCGTAATATTTGAGGAAACACATATTCATATAGGGATGAACTGTTTGTCGGAATTGTGATGTGGCCCATATAACTGATATTCTTGACCACACCAATCGACTGACCCTCTGGTGTTTCCGCCGGACAGAGAAATCCCCACGTCGTATTGTGCAATTTGCGCGGGGCAATGAGTTCACCACTCTTTTCTAAAGGCGTATTGATACGACGCAAATGGCTCAAACTGGCGACATAGGTCAAGCGGTTGAGCACTTGAGCAACACCGACTTTGCTACTATTCGCCTGTTTGATACTGAAATCACCCGTAGAAAGAGCGCGATTAATACCGTTTTCAATAGTCGTGGATTTCATAATCTTGTAGATATTGGTCATATTGATAATATTTTCATAGTCTTCCGTCGAACGCCACGAACCATTGTTGATTTCACGCACGACTTGTTTTTGCATCTCTTTCACCAATTTGTTGAAATAATTGCGAAACAAATTATTGAGAAGCGTTCCGGTCAATTCGATGCGTTTATTCAAGTACGAGTCGCGGTCATTAGGTGGGAGCCATCCCAAACTGGTTTGCAATAGTTTGCGAGCCATGTATCCGAGCAAATACAATTTTTGGGGAAGTGTAGTGCAATGCGGGAACAGGTCATTATTGAGAACCTCTATAGCAAATTCGTGCTTCTTCCGCTGACCCGTCTCCCTGTCCATATTCATGGGCGTGTATGCAACATATGATGTAATGTGTCTTATAGCATCTTCTTTAGTCATATACTTATTCGCATCAATGATGGATGCTTGCAAACAATCAGACAATTCCGAATGTTTAGCATCGTCGATGTCTAATAGAATATACTCGCAAATTGCTTTGTCTTTCAAAACTCCCAATGCGCGAAACAATATAAACAATTCGATAGGTTGTTTAATGCGGGGAATAGTGATGTATAGGCCATGACCAAATCCATTGTTTTTGCTCGCAATCATCATCTCGATTTGTTTGGGTGAAATGCATTTGTAGTCGGGAACGGATTTGATTTCGGCATACCATATCCATTTTGCAGTGTTTTTACCGTCGAAACAATAGACGCGATTTTCAGCGGCACGTTCTTGACCCAATACCGTTTTCTCCGAACCTTTGACTACGAAATATCCGCCGCAATCCATTGAACATTCTCCGGTCAAACTGGGCGAAATATGTCGATTTTGGTTCAAAACGCAGATTGATGATTTGATCATAATCGGCATTTTCCCAATATTGATTTTGGGCAAAGTTCGCGTAATGATTTTGGGAGCATCCATTGTCTCGGTATTGCGAACAGTGTATTGGATTTGCACGTCGACAGTCATAGTAGATGCATAGGTGAAATTGCGGAGCTTGGCTTCTTGAGGAAGCATCAGTTTCGTCGCACCATTATTTTCGTGAATTTGAGGAGGGTATAGTTTAAAATTAACGAATGAAACCGATGCTTCAAGGAAATATTTGCCATGTTCGATGACAAAATCATTTTCAGAACGAATGGTCACCGGATTAAACATTTGAATAGTGCGCTGAATTTGGTAGTTGATGAAATGATTGAAGGATTCGATTTGATGGCGAACTAAGCGTTCCAAATGCTGTCCTCGAAAATACGATTCGATGACGTGATATGGTTCTTCGACATAGTTTCCCAAATGCGACAGCACCTTTTTTTCAATATTGGTTAAGGGATGATCTTCGGCCAACTTTTCTGCAGCTGACTTATTGATTTCATCTTCTCGTACCATTTCTTTTACTAATTGTTCAGATACAGATGGTGAAATTTCGGGTGTAGTTTTTTTAGTAGGTTTAAATTTAACTGCCTTACCATACTGTACGGATGAAGTCGCATCTAATTTATTATGAGAAACCGGCATCATTACACTTTGTTGAAAATACCCGCTAGATTCACAATTCATCTCCATTTTATTAATTTATATTGCAATAATACCTTTACAAATTAATATATAATACCAATCAATTTTTTATGTTGTTTCAAAAAACTGTTTTATTATACGGTTTTCGCGGAATTCGAAGCATTTTATAGTTCAAGCGCATCCACAATATCTGTCAAATATTTGACACTAAACCCCATATCACTGCAGTGTCCCATGACATTTTTATCTAAATTTATCATATTATTTATCATATTTGCATATTTAGGATTTTCTGAAAGATTGGCTATATATTTTCGATGCGTTTCTCGATTAATAAACGGGTCATATTTACAATAAATATTGACGATTTGGATATCTTCTGTTAAATCTAAACAAAATCCACAATTTCGGTGCATCTGTTTATCCGAATAACCGTGAATATCTTGGATCATTTTAATCATTTTATCGGCTCCGTGAAATAATGAATTGTAATGTAAATGATGTTTGATTTGTTCATAATTATAGTGATTATAATATGTATTCATAACTATCCAAAAAAACATGATGTCAATGCGATATATCCAGTTTTTTTGAAATCCGGATACATTATCCATTATGTGCCATGGAGTATCATAGGTGATGATTTTTTGCCGAAACAAGTCGTCTTTTAATATGGACATGACTTTACTTGCGACTACACCTCCGGCTGAAAATCCCAAAATAATCAATTCTTCAATGGTAATTTCATTGTGTAATTGTTTGATATATTTGGCAATATCTTTGTGAATAATAAGACTGGCTTTGTCTAATCGTTCAAATACGATGATTTGATAATTTTCTAAAATCTGTGGATAATGTTCTTGTAAATCATATATTAATTTTTTAATATAAATGTCGAAAAATAGTATGTATGAACCGCTTATTATGACGATAACCTTGGATGACTTGTTATATGGTCTAGCTTTATAAATAGTTGCATATTCATATGGTTTGGTTAAATTATCTGTATCATTTTTTTTGGGTCCATACCGAAATATACTACGACTATATGATAAATGATTGTACAAAAATAACATGTATAGATATTGACATATCATTACGATAAATGGAATAAACATTATTGGATAATATGTTTTGAAACGTATAACTAATATTTAACAAAATGTTTTTATATTTTGTTAAAACTTAATAAATGGGTAACAGAATATAAGATTATAAAATGGTTAAAAAAGAAATGGTTAAAAAAGAAATGGTTAAAAAAGAAATGGTTAAAAAAGAATTGGCTAAAAAAGATGCAAAATTTATTGAAATCTTGGACAGTTATACAAATTATCCGAATTTTCAATATTCGGATTTATTGAATATTTTGAAATTAAGCCATCAACATTATAATACTACACATGATAGCATTGATATTCATTCACCCTATTATCAGGCACAAACACAACCTGTTTCAAATGCTAGTAAACCACCGGCATTAAATATTGGTCAAAATACTCCGTTATCTGTAAATTATCAACCATATTATCAATTATATGATGCATCTAAATGGAATTTATCAGGAGCAACATGGATTGACCCGGCATCATTGTTTAATCAATATACGACACCGAATACTAATATTAGTTGTCCGGGATGTGCATTATGTACTCCAAATACTATAGTACATACTGAATTACATGTACCTCCGCCTACTCTATCAGTTCCAGTACCGACAATTACATTAGACCCTATCATAAAAACCAAGAAGTGTGAAATTAATGCATCTATCAACCATTTTTCCGATTTGTTGAAAATCTTGGCCGAAAATGAATATCAGGCAGATACGGAATATAATATCGATTTAGAAGCATTGGTCAAAATTAAAACAGAATTGGTCGATTTAGATAAAATGGTAGGTATTTCGAAATTCAAGGATGCGGTCTTGGACCAGATATTGTATTTTATACAAAATTTGCATGTGGGTAAAGATCCCGACTTTATGCATACGATTTTGTGCGGACCTCCAGGGACAGGTAAAACTGAGATTGCCAAGATTTTGGGTAAAATGTATTCGAAAATCGGGATTTTGAAGAACGGGGTGTTTAAAAAGGCTACACGAAATGATATGGTGGCCGGATATTTAGGCCAAACGGCAATTAAAACCAAGAAATTGATTACAGAATGCTTGGGTGGATGTCTCTTTATTGACGAGGCGTACTCCTTGGCTAGTGGAATAAATGATAGCGGGGATAGTTATTCGAAAGAATGTTTGGATACTTTGTGCGAGGCTTTGAGTGATCATAAAGGCGACTTGATGGTTATTATTGCGGGATATGAGGCCGAATTGAATGAGACGTTTTTTGCAGTAAATCGGGGATTAAAGTCGCGGTTTATTTGGCGATTTGCTTTGGAAGATTATTCGGCCAAGGAATTGATGGATATTTTTATTAAGAAGGTGCGGGAGAATGAATGGACAGTCGAGTGTTTGGACAGTACTAGTACTAATGACAGTATTAATATTAATAGTAAAAGTAAAGAGAATATAAAATGGTTTGAAAAAAAAAGGGATAATTTCAAACATTTTGGTCGAGATATGGAATTATTGTTTTCATATTCCAAGATTGCGCACGGACGCAGAATATATGGAAAACCAGCCGAATTACGTAAAAAGTTGAGTTTAGAGGATTTGGATGCAGGATATGCGACTTTTTTGGCAAATTTGAATAAAAAGGAGAGGACGGAAATCTATGGATTATACGTATAGTTTTCAAGGACTATATCAAAATATAGTATAACTGTAATATATTTTCACTAAATAATGAGTAAAACAATATCTATTAATCCAGACTTATTTAAATTCACATCTAATCGTTCGCGTAAAAAACGGCCATCTGACACGACCGCAGGTGAAATCAAAATTCGTACTCCAAAAGAGAAGACAAAGACATTACGCAAAAATCACGTTTTAAAATTTATTAGAGAACAACAAGAGAAAAATTACAAGAAATTATTGGAAGGAGATAGTGAAATCACTAAGGCCGCTAATATTGGAAATATTAATAGTAATATCAATCGTAATAATAGTAGCAGTATTCTAGGTCCTGGACTAGACAAGGACTTTAATAGTGATTTCGATGAGTCGCTCAAATATTTGATGAATTTGACCGAAGAAACCGATAAAAAGGCCAAGACGGCTTCGCATAATCAAACACTTAAACGATATCCCAATCAAGACCCAGCGTCATTACTATTTAACCCCGGAATAAATGTACTATCACCTGACGTAAGTTTAGAAATGCCAGCGGATCTAATGACTGATACATTATTATCAGGTTCAGCTATGACTTTATCACAACCTAAACATTTTGCACCAACGTGGGGGTGCTTGAAAGGCGGACAATTGCCTACTTATCGGACATATAATAATATTCAGACTGGTCATAATCAAACCCAGCGTAATTATTCTAGTCAAGTTGGTGGTCAAGTTATTAATTCAATCATATCTAATGCATTGGTTCCAGAAACGATGCAGTCGAGTTCAGATCAAGTGAATATTGGTCAAGTGAATATTGGTCAAGCTAATACTTCAATGGTCGGAGGAGCCGTTGTAGACCAGGGTTTAACGGATAATCTAGTAGGTTCAGTAGGTTCAGTAAATTCAGTAGGTTCAGTAAATCAAGTAGGTTCAATAGTAGATATGCCCGTTCAAACTGGAGGTGTTAATAGGTTTAGCGAAATCAAACAAACTATGCAAAAAGTGGCACAACAAAAACAGCAAAAACCACAAAAAATGCGTTATCCCAAACAAAAACGCACTGTTCGACGTACTTATAAAGTTGGAAAGTCCAAGACGCAACCTAAAGTCACGGTCTTGATTTCAAACAAAACATTGCGGAATAAAATTACGACTGAAGCACAGTTATTGAAACAGACACCCATTGATGATGTAAAACGGTTTTTGATTAAGCGTGGATTTATCAAAGTGGGGTCGAGTGCACCAAATGATGTTTTGCGTAAAATGCATGAAACTGCTTCTTTAATGTGCGGTGAAATTCAGAACCATAATCCGGATAATTTATTGTATAATTTTCTTAACGATTAAGGGAACCTACGGTAGTTTCACAGTCTTAAGATCCCTCCCTAATTAAAGGAACTTACGGTAGTTTCACAGTCTTAAGATCCCTCCCTAATTAAAGGAACTTACGGTAGTTTCACAGTCTTAAGATCCCTCCCTAATTAAAGGAACTTACGGTAGTTTCACAGTCTTAAGATCCCTCCCTCCCTAATTAAAAGAACCTACGGATTTCACTTACTGCGCAGTGCAATACCCTTAATAACCCTCCCTAATTGATGAAATTTAAGATGTTTCGCATATAAACATTAGTGCAAAATATATAAATAATTCGGTTGAATAATTATATAAAAAATGCCCGAAGTTTTTACCGCTAATCCGACTTCAACATTTTCTCGTAAAGCCAATTTAGCCGATTTTTTGGATGATAAACCGGTTTGTAATAATAAAAATAATTCACAACATTCACAAAATGATGTAAATATAGCCAAAAATCAGCAAGAATTTGGTCATCGAAAGCGGATAAAACCCTGACGTACGGGAGCAAAAAGCCAACAACAAATTGTGCCAAAAGGTTTTAAAAAAGGGTTCCGAGGGTAATACTTTTCATAATAGTATAATTCAATATCCATAATATATGAATGACGCAATAAATACATTGCTGAAAATATATTCCATTATTGTAAATGGTATATATATTTTTCTATAAAAACTTAACTGATCCGGACTTAATTTGTAAAATAAATAATAAATTCAACATATTTGATGGATATATTTTAGTCAAATCGTATGATAATGAAACCAATATTTTAGAAATAAGTGGTATACCTAGTGATAATAATGTCATATTAAATGGTAAAATTGTAAATTTCGATATGGACTTAAAAGATATTATAGATAAAATAAACTCAATACCTGAAATCCAATTTGAAAATCGAAATACAAAATATAAATTAGATATCATTTGGACAAAAACATTAACCGGTGATTTATATCATTCTTATATTATTTATTAGCATTTATACTACCACACATTTTACTGCGTAGTGGTACGATAAAGGTTAATTATATGATATTTAAATTCGATTTATTTTTTAAGAAATTTATAGAGCATGTTTCAACTAGTAATCCTCCATTTGCATATATACCATAATTCATTTTTTCGTCTGGGTTCTCAAGAGCAATATGCCAGACTGTGTATACACCATATGAATTCCAAGGTTTTGCACGTTCATCGGCACAAGCAATAAGACGATATTTATTGTCAGTCACGAAGATTTGTCCAATATATTTTATTGTTTTTTCGCGTTGAATATCTGTAAGTGAATCTACAAGAATTGAATGATATCCAGTTATATATAAATCGTCTGTTAACTCTGGATAATTGGTAGAAGAACACTTATATAGACGATTTTCTGTGCGTTCATTATTTCCATAATTTTGAAAATCTCTTTTTCCAATGAGTTCTATACTCTTGTATCCATTTCGACTTGTCTTGATTAAATCGCCTTTGCGTAAAGTCTCAATTGGCACATACTGTTCTTTCCCATCAATTAAAGACAGAATTTTGGTTCCTTCTAAAAAACAAGGTGTTGCAGGATATAAATAATAAGTAGTACTACCAAATATAGTAGTAGATAAATCAAATCCATTATTATATGTACCAATTGGAGTAAAAGTAACACTATTAATAGCTACCTGCCAAGACGTATATGTTCCAATACTTCCACTATCAATATTACCAATAATCCAACTAGGAGATGCTTGATATGCTATAGAATTACTTTGTGAATAAGCATCAGCATAATTATTATAATATAAAATACTTGTCATTGCACCAACTGAATTTGCAAATTCATTCATTGGTCCTAATAAAAGACGAGGTTCTGACCCGGTGTTTTGTGTTTTATGTAAAATACCTTCATTGAATACAAATGCAGTATTTTCGGTAATAGGGTAAGAATTAGAGTCGATAATAAATTCGCCCGAATTATTAGTAATATATACTAAATATGTGTTTTCAAACCCGGTTGAACCAACATCTGTATGAGGCACTGTATCTCCTATAATCCATCGCATAGGTAAATGCGTTATTTCAGTACTGGATACATTTAAACCAAGATGACCTAGATGAGTTAGTAAGGCATTTCGAATATTTTCAGTAATTGGGATAGTAAAATGTACTACACTAGAAAGGGCAGATATATCAAGCTTGTCTTTTGCGACAATAGTCTCTGGCGATTGAATTATATATTCAATACAATCATTTGCAAAAACATTCGAAATCATTGTAGTCATTATATATTTTGCGAATATATATTTGCTAAATATTTTATTTGCTAAATATTTTATTTGCTAAATATTTTATTTACTAAATTACAATAGTATTTACAGCATTGTATCGTGTATTACAAAATTACTTATAAAAATCAATATAAATATATTTTTTGCATATATATAGTTATATTGTCCAAGATTTTATTAAAATACCAAAAAAAATATTATAAAATGTCAGATCCATTATCTTCGCAATCCATATATGCAGACTATATTCAACTTACTAAACAATATCAATCTAAATATGGTCCTAGAGCAATTGTATTATTACAAGTCGGGGCGTTTTTCGAAGTCTATGGATTTCGTTGTCCTCAAACTAATCAAATATTGGAAAGTCAAATCGTGGATTTTGGACAAGTATGTAATCTCAACATTTCCGAAAAGAAGATCGTATTCGAAGCAAAACAAGTACTTATGGCCGGGTTTCGCGACTATACATTGGACAAATATTTGCAGAAATTGTGTGAGAATGGATACACAGCAGTTGTTTATGTCCAAGAAAAGGTCGGTAAAACAATTACGCGGGTCTTGGACAGCGTTCATTCTGCGGGGACCTATGTCTCGTATGAAACTGACAATTTACCGCAAATGACTAATAATATTATGTGTATTTGGCTCGATGTGCATAAACCGCGACTGCAAAGTAGGTCAACTAGTAGTACGACTAATAATACAACTAGTATCAGTACAAATAAAATAAAAGAAACTATGGTATGTGGCCTAGCTGTGGCCAATATTTTCACTGGAAAATCGTACTTATCCGAATACCAACATTCGTTCCAAATACAGTCCACCACATTTGATGAGTTGGAACGCTCCGTTGCAGTGCATTGTCCGAGTGAGGTCATTATTATTTCTCCGCTTTCAGATAGCCAAATCAAATCCGTCGTCCAATTTTCGGGATTAAGTAATTCAATTATTCATTTAGCCAATTTAGAAACATCCGAAAAAGCGGTAAAATGCGGTCAACAGAAATATGTTCGACATATCTTGGACACTTTCTTCGGAAAAGAGGCGGCTGACTTATGTGTAGAATTTCAAACATATCCTACTGCCGTCCAAGCCTTCTGTTATTTGCTGGATTTTGTCCAAGAGCATAATCCGAATTTGGTCAGAAATATCGAAATACCGTCATTTCATAATAGTTGTACTAGTGTCCTTTTGGCCAACCATACTTTGAAACAGCTGAATATATTACCCGAGCAAACGACAAGTCATAGTAATGGTAGTAAGGTTGGTCATCTATCATCTGTTTCTACTTTTTTAAACAAATGTTGCAGTGCAATGGGGAAACGGCTGTTTCAATCGCAACTGGTTGGTCCGACGACGGACCAAGAATGGCTTAACAATGAATACAAAATTACCAAGATTATGTTGCAACAGGACCAATATGAAATGGTCGGACCTTTTCGCAAAATCCTGGGTCAAGTCCGAGATATTGAGAAATTATGCCGGCAATTAGTTTTGCGTAAAATCTATCCCTCTTCAATCCATCATTTATACGAAACTGTGCGATCGGCCCAACAAATCCATATTTGTTTAGCTGAAAATACCGATGTCCAAGATTATTTGGTGAGACCATTAAATATGGTCGATTTAACGAATATTTGCGCAAAAGTGATGGAATTCTTGGACACTCATCTATGGATAGACAGATGTTTAGCGATTTCTTCGATGAATAATTTTGAGGAAAGTATTGTTAGACCTGGGATATGTTTAGAATTAGACCAAGCTCTAGACAATTATGAAAAGAATACCCGGATTTTCAAGACAATTCACAAATATTTGAATGAATTGATGCAAAACCAAGGACCAACTAGTAGTAATAATAGTACTAATAATACAGATGACACAGAATATGTCAAAATCCATGAAACCGAAAAATCGGGAATAAGCCTTCAAATAACGAAAAAACGAGGAATAACATTAAAACGAATTTTGCAAGGTTTAGGACAAAAATTGTTGCCACATACCGATGAAATTATTGTTTGGAAAGATTGCAAATTTACGTCGGCTAGTGCGAGTTGCGATGAAATCGAGTTTCCCTTATTGACACAAGTTTGCAGAGATTTGTTGTATCAAAAAGAGGCTCTCAATAAATGGATAGCAACTGCTTATGGCCAAGTTTTAACGAAATTTGAAACAGGGTTTTATGAAATCTTGGAAACTATCGCCGAATATTTAGCCAAAGTAGATGTTTTGCAATGTAAGGCGTATATTGCCAGAGAATATAATTATTGTTGTCCGACCATCGAAGGAGTGGAGCCAGCATCAACTGAAAATAATGGTAGTCATACTAAATCGTTTGTCCAAGCTACAGGATTGAGACACGTTTTGATAGAGCATATTCAGACGAATGAGATTTATGTATCAAATGATTTGGCTTTGGGTCAAAACCAAGAATGTAATAAAGAATATGAGCAAAAATTAATAGACGGAATACTATTATATGGCACAAATGCAGTGGGTAAAACCAGTCTTATTCGAGCATTGGGTATTTCGATAATAATGGCACAGGCCGGATTGTTTGTACCTTGTACTGCGTTCCACTACAGACCTTATTCGGCCATTTTTTCGCGCATCTTGGGTAATGATAATTTGTTTAGAGGTTTATCTACATTTGCGGTCGAAATGTCTGAATTGCGCGTCATTTTGAAAATGGCTGATCGTAATAGTTTGATTTTGGGAGACGAGTTATGCTCAGGGACAGAGACCGAGTCGGCCCTAAGTATTTTCGTCGCCGGATTAATGGACCTACACGAAAAAGGGTCTTCATTCATTTTCGCCACGCATTTTCACGAAATAGTCAAATACGAAGAAATTCAGGGACTGGGTCGCCTAGCATTGAAACATATGGCCGTGCACTATGACCGGGAATTAGATGCATTGGTTTATGACAGAAAAATCCGAGATGGTGCGGGTAATCGAATGTACGGCTTGGAAGTATGTAAATCATTGCATTTAGATAGCAAATTCTTGGACAAAGCGTATGGGATACGAGGTAAATATTTTCCGGATAGTCGAGGTGAATTGGCGCACGATACGTCAGTATATAATGCGAAGAAGGTGCGAGGTATGTGCGAGATATGTAGTAATGAAATTGGTACAGAAACGCATCATTTGACCCCACAACGAGATGCGAATGGAGATGGGTTTTTAGAGACGGATAAAGGACGATTTCACGTTAATCATCCGGCCAATTTGATGACTGTTTGTGAAGAATGTCATTTGAAGTTTCATTTACCTGAAAATAGTAGTACTAGTAGTGCTCTAATAGTAAAAGGTAAAAAAAAGACGACTAAGGGGTATATTGGGTAAATAATACATTTCATAATAAAATAAAATATAATATATAATGAAAACGTGTATTGCAGTATTAACACGAGGATATAAAAATATAGATAATTATTTAAAATTAATAACTAGAAATAAACATATTGAAAAATATCTAAAAAATAAAACTATAGATATTCTTATTTTTCATGAAGGAAATATAACAAATGGACAACAAATACATATATCAAGTAAAACGCCGTCATTGAATATAATTTTTGTAAATATAACTGGGAAAGCTTTTACACCTGAGAAAAAAATGATAAAATTAAATCCGAATGTAAAAATAGGAGTAGAATTAGGATATAGACATATGTGTTCATTTTGGTTTGTCGATTTTTGGAAATTTGTCGATAATTATGATTATTTATTAAGAATTGATGAAGACTGTTTTGTCAATTTTAATATAGATGATATTTTTGTGAAATTAAATGATAAATTATTTATTGCAGGTAGGTCATGTAATGATGCACCTAGTGTAACAATTGGTTTAAATGAGCTTACTCTTAATTTTATAAAAAATAATTCAAATAATTATGCTTTTAAAAAAAATATTCCAAAACATCCAAATGGTCCATATACTAATTTATTTGGATTATCTCTTGGTAAAATACGGAAAAATGAGATTTTTAAAAAATATGTAAAAAAAATAGAAACTAGTGATAAAATATATGAGAGAAGATGGGGTGACTTACCATTATTCGGGGAAGTTATATATTATATATTTGGCGAAGATACATTATTACTCGATAAAAGTATAAAATATTTTCATGGAAGCCATAATAAACAAGTGAATTAATTATACGGTGATAAATTATGTATGCAATACTTTACCTAGCATTCGGATTAGAATATGCAAAACAATTTAAATATAATTATGTAAATTGTTTAACTATTAGTCGAATAAAATCATATATTTTATAATCATAATGTCCCAAGGTTTGATGGAAATTATACACAAAACATTTAATGACTCGGTCAGAGTATCGATGTTTTCCAAGTTAAGAACCAATAATCCTGTCTTGGACACTATCATAACAACTTTGGTCCTCACTTTTATGAGTTATATTGTACAATTCGCATATCAAAAAGACTTATTAAGTACATTGTCAGAAATAGATTGGCGAAATAATTGGTCCGAAAAACTAAAATCTATTTTTTATAGGAAAAACACGATTATAATGTCTGGACGGAAAAACATAACGTCGAGTGTCTATGGAAATCAACGACTACTATTAATATGCAGTAATAGTTTTAAAGCAGTTTGTCAAGATATAACCGATAATATTTACGACAATTCATCGATAAGAGAAATAACTGAATATTTCAATATGGAAAATAATAATAAAGACCAAGATTATGATAATAATGATGGTCGAAATAAAACAAGCGCGGAAACTGCATATAAACATAATCCATATATCGTGTCACAAAATTCCCATTTTGTATTTTGCGAAAAATTGAAAATATTTGCTATGGCAGAACTTCATACCGAAAAAAATAGTGAAAAGGACCAAGGTGAGACACACAAATGCGAAATTATTAAAATTTCATTATATTCATATGAAACGTCAATTGCTGATATGCAAAAATATATTGTTGAAATAACCGACAAATATAATACTATGATCGAGCAAAGTCGGAATAATCAACGGTTCATTTATACTTTATACAAAACCAAATTCGACGACTATAAATATGAATGTTGGAATGAACATTTATTTGAAAGTTCGCGAACATTTGATAATATGTTTTTCGACAATAAAGACGAGATTTTAAATCAAATCGATTTTTGGGAAAATAATCGGGATTGGTATTACGAAATGGGAATACCATATACTTTGGGTATTGGTCTAAAAGGACCTCCCGGAACAGGAAAAACATCGTTTTTAAAAGCATTGGCAAATAAAACGCGGCGACATTTGGTGAAATTATCACTGAAATTGATTAAAACGTCGCGCCAATTGGAAGATTTTTTCTATGAAGACCGATACAATTCGAATAATAAAAAATATAGTGTCGATTTTTCGAAAAAGATTATTTATATTGATGATATTGATTGTATTGGCGATATTGTGAAAAAACGTGACGAAAATGATAATAGTTTTAATCGGACTGCAAAACAATCTCCTGAAATTAACGTGGAAGGATTGGTTCAAACCTTGTTGGAAAATGCGGTATCCATTAGTAATGATGATGCAAAAATGGATAATAAAACAACTAGTCATACTAGTGGAAATGTATCCAAATCCAGTAATATTGTGTCGTCTGCATTAAAAATTCCAGACGAAGACCCGTTGACATTGGATGATATATTAAATGTATTGGATGGTGTGCGTGAAACTCCTGACCGTATATTTGTCATTGCGAGTAATTATTGGCATTTATTAGATGATGCATTGATACGGTGTGGGCGCATAGACCGAGTTATTCATTTGGGATATGTTTCGCATAATACGTTGAGACAAATGTACCGTCGTTTTTATAAAATGGATATTGATGAAACCAAACTAGTAAAAATAAAGGCTGAGTTTTATTCACCCGCCGAAATAACGAATATATTTACGAATTGTAAGAATGACCCCGAACGATTTGTAGCGAGATTAATGGAGAATGTTAAAGTTTAGGTTAAGGGAACCTACGGTTCCCTTAAGATCCCTCCCTTCAAGCAAATTATTATTCATTCTTTTAAGCAAATAATTAATATTTACCAAAAAGTAATAAAAAGGGAGGGGTCATAGGGGAACCGTAGGTTCCCTTAAAAGGGAGGGATCTTAAGGGAACCGTAGGTTCCCTTAACAAAATTGATTTTAAAAACATTTCATTAAATATTTGTATTCAACCACCAATTATCCAAATATTTAATATTTATCAACACTCTTAAACACTTCGTACATTTCATATACTCCACAATATGTCGACCAATATCCAAAATTCTTACATTTCGATGTACCCCCAAAACAAGGATTTTCCGATTGAAATATTCGACTCCAGTCTAGGTGACGCATTATACCAGTTTGGACTTATCACAATTCACATGGATGAAGTTCCGGTGGACATCAGACCAATCTTCATCTTATTCACATTGGACACTTCGATTTCAATGGACGAGTTGTGTAAAGATGGCAAATCCAAAATGCATCATATTTTGAACACTTTCGATCATATGGTTAAATTCATCGCACAGCATTCCAGTGCAAATGTATCAATCGCCGTCGACACATTCAATCTTCGCATTGCACATATCATTCCGACAACCAGAGTGACCAGTGACAATGCAGATGAATTGATTGCAATGGTTAGCAAAATTCGCAGTAAAGACTCTACCGATATTGAATTGGCGTTGCTAAATGCTGAGGCGCAACTAAACAAATATAACGTATCGAATAATACAAATCACCCAGATAATAATATGCAAATGTTTCACGTATTCTTGACGGATGGTGAAGCGAACCACGGAATAACTGACCCAACTATATTGTCAGGCCTGATACAAACCAATATTTCACAAAATATGTTTATCGGATACGGTACAACTCACAATTCCAAGATGTTGCGCATATTTGGCGAAACCGCGCGATCAAAATATTTGTTTATTGACCACGGTGAAAATGCTGGTTCAGTTTATGGCGAATTGATGCAGCGAATTATGTTTCCAGCACTCGACGAGGTAATTTTGAATACATCGACAGAAACTAGAAATGAAACCGGAGTTGCCGAAATATATAATTGGAAAACGAATGAATGGACGAGTGAATTGTATGTTGGTAGCATTGACAGTGGAGCGGAACTCACATTCCATATTCGAACGAAACATTTAGAAAATGACAATGTGTGGGCACAAATTACGGGAAAACTTCCAGGAACTAGTCAAATGATTTGCGATACTATCGATTGTCTCCCATCATTGGTGGACGCAGATGGTAATTTATCTGAAGACGATTTTATGAATATCGAGAAATATATGTTTCGTCAAAAGACAATGGAATTGATGTTTAAATGCCAGCAATTTAATGAAGCGACTGTTCACGGAATAAATGAACACAAATTTCTGAAAAAAGAAATGTCAGTATTCTTTCGACAACTACGTGGCTATATGCGCAAGTCGAATTTGATGATGGACCCATTCATGCGATTATTATGCGAAGATATCGTGACGTGTTATAAGACAATGGGAACTGATGTGGGTCATATGTATACTACGGCAAGACAAGGGTCTCAAGGGCAACAGACTTCATTTACTCCAAAGTATCAAGATAGGACTGATGACGATGAAACACCTATAAAACTGCCTGGACTGAGGAGAACAAACACATGTTGTAGTACTCCGTCCAGACAATATACTGCTACTCCAAGACCCGTGTTTCCATCACTACCGTATGACGAGGCGATTGAAGCAGAGTCTGGCGATGAAAAAGATGAAGCCGATGTGGATAATTTGATTGGCAGATGCACCAGTGGTTTGAATTTTGATAATGTAGAAGATACGGCAGTGGTAAAAACAGTATCACAAAAAGACGAGAAAGATGAAGATGACATTGACAATTATGTTATGATATCTTCGCAAAATAATGGACCGGATGAAGATATTGCCGCAGCAGTATATTCTACACCCGGACGGTTAAATGCTATGCGAACAATGAGCAGTCGTTAACCTTTATTGGTATTACTTGATATTTTATTACTACGTAGTAATACGATAAAGGTTAAAATTTGTACACCAATTTACCTATAAAAAAAGAAAATATACCTAGACATAGGCCAATAATCGCACCGGCAATTACTTGTTCAAAAGTATGATATTTATTTATTATATAATATCCCGATGCAAATAATGCAATAAAAAGATAAATAGATAAAATCGACCAAATAAAAATGCTTAATGTACTAAATGTATTATTTTTTACAACTTTACGAAATGAACGCAAAATAACACATACAATAAATCCAAAAGAATAGTATATTTTTTCAGAATGACCGGATGGCATTATATTATTTATACGACTATGAGGTTGTATCCACCGTTTAAATATTCGGTTTAATATATTATTTCCTATATAGCCAAGATGATAAACTACTAATAAAACATATTGTTGCAACCATAATAATATGACGGATGTTATAACTAATAATATATCAGGACTATAATTTGATAAATTTGATATAATAGATGTCATAACCATATATTATATGAATATTTTTTGATAATAATAAAATATTATTTTGTGAATTTATTTGCCAAATAATGTTATCCATTCCGGATGATAATATAGTGCATATACTAAATATCCAACCAAAAATCCTAAGACTGCTCCACAAATAACCTGTTTAACCGAATGGTTCTTATAGTCAACACGTTGGCGTAATGTATTCAGAGCAATGAGTGCATATATAATTGTAGTCATCGTATTGTGTAATGCATAATGAATAAATGCAACTGAATAAAATATCGCTTGTGCATGTCCCGATGGCATTCCATATTCATGGACCCCTAATTCCTTGACATTTATGTATTTTTCGGACAAATTGTATTCAAACTTATGAAAATTTGACGATGGGCGTTTCTCCGAAAATAAAGATTTTAACCCTTCATTTAACCATAGATTAATACAAAATCCGGCAATATAAATCGCAATCATCATTTTATTAGAAAAAATGAACCATAATGTAACGAAAAATAATATATCTGGACCAAAATATCCGATATAGTCGAGCGTTTTACTAGGATTAAATGACATATTGCAATTTTTATAAACACTATACATTATTGGTCGATAATATATTTACCGAATTATGTATTCGATAGCATTATATTATAACGGTTTTGTAAGTAGGTACTATTACTGTTCCCACAACATGTTCATGTTTTTGTACATTAGCCACCTTAGAATACATTATTGACACTTTTTTTGCAGATGAACTGGTCGAATGCTGTTTGCATAATATGGCACCCTGTTTCACAATACTCAACATTGTTTTTTTATCAAATGTATGATAATCGGCGGGAACTTCAGCAATTACGTGGCTGGATGGAGTACCTTCGACGTGAAACCAAATATGATGAGGTTCGGCTAAATCCAAGATGGCGAAATTATCGGCGGCATTTTTACCAATTGTGTATTTGATATCTTGGCCCAGTTTTGGAAAATACATGGATTTTTCGGGCATTTTACCTATGAATAATGTTTTTACAGTGGTGTATTTTAGTTTGATATATAATTTGGAATATTATATATCAATTTTACTGGTATTAGTACGGACAATTTCCATAACATTTGCCTTTATAGTAATAAAAGTCGCGATTTTTTATAGTAAAATCACTATAATTTGCTTGGACAGTGGGACCTTTTTCATTTCCACTTACGCATTTTTGACCTCCCAATAATACGCAACAATTTGTGGATGCGCAAACATCTTCATGTAATGAATTGCATTTTAATTCAAGATTTATAGGGTCTACTGCCAAGTCGGCACAAAATCCGCCACTTAAATATGGAGCATTTAAAACCGGTTCAGCTAGAGGTAATCCAGTTAATGAACTAATTGCAATACCTTCTTCATAATTTGGTACAAACCCAGGTCCGCCAATCATGAATGACCCGGGTTGATAATAAATTGCCGGAGGATTTACTAAATTCAAACTCACATCAAAGTTTTGTACACTTGTCGGATTTATAGGTGCAGCATTATTAAAATTTATATCATTTGCTCGGTCTTTCGCTGGATTATTTTTCGCCATTTCTGGATTTATTTTATAAGCAGGTTGTGTTTCTGCTTGTGTTTCTGCTTGTGTTTCTGGTTGCGTATCTACTAGTATTTCTGGTTGTGTTGCAGAACCTGTATATGGTTCAATATCAAAATAATGACCAAATAATGGATATAATAAAAACGCGATTAATAATATTATTACAATTATACGAACATACATTGTAGCCGATTTTGACATTATTTGTGTCAATGCAAATTCGTGAGGTAGTCCAACCATTTTAGTCATTGTCGATAAAATAATCAATATTCCAATAGTTGATATGACCCACGTATTTATATGTTCATGCATTTAATACTATGTATAATTCTATAATATTTGGATATTATTTTTGCGAAAAAATTGAATTAAAGCCAGAATAAGATAATATATCTAAACAACTCATTATTAAAATATAACTTTTCCATTTCCATTTAAACTATCTATTTAAATATATAATGATCATTCCAATTAAGTGTTTTACTTGCGGGAATGTTTTAGCCGATAAATACCGATACTTCTTGGACGAAGTTCGACATAAGAAGATGCAAAAGGGTGTACAAGTCGATAAAGTGGTGTATTTGACTAAAGAAACGATGGATAAAACCCCTGAAGGAATGGTATTAGATACACTTGGACTGACGAATGTATGCTGCAGGAGACATATGTTGACACATGTTGATATCGAATAATACGATATTTGACTAATATAATTTTATCATAGTGTAGCGGATAATGTATCAATATACAATATATTATTTTTAATGCCAACCCAAAAACGCCATAGGTCTAAACGTAAACTTCGCAAAATAACTGGTGGAGCCAGTTTTAATAGTGTAATGGATTTTTCTGCTATACCTAAGACTGATTATTATACAATGCGAGATGAAGCAAATAATCCTGCAATGCCTCCTTATCCTGTAGATGCCAGATTATTAACTGGCGGAAAACGTCGGACTAAAAGAAGTTATAAAATGAGACGAACTGATAAAAAGAAACGAAACAAATCTAAACGGTATACTCGATTACAAAAAGGAGGAGTGAATTTATCAAACTATAGTATGCTAGGTTCATCGACAAATAGTGATGTTATTGCGTTTAATTCGAGTGCAGGTACGGGTACTATTGCAAATTCGATTAATGGAACTCCAAATAATGGTAGTCCATTACCAATGACATATCCGCAAACAATCAGTACTTATGTATAAATAATTTAGGCGAAATTTACCGAAATAAGCAAAAATTAGCGGTGTAATAATATCTAATGATTTATTATAAATCATTAAATATGGCAGTTTACGGTTTGCGTAATTTATGTACCCCCTCTTATGTGTATTTAGTCATTTCGGCTATCGCTTTAGTCGTTATGATGTACCAGAATATTGGCAATATCAACACATATTGTGTTGGGTCTATGACATGCTCTGTTTCTAGCACTGCAATGATTTTCATCATTAAAGCTATCTATATTTTGTTCTGGACTTGGGTTTTGAACTTGATTTGCAAAGCCGGTGCTCCCGGAATTGCTTGGTTTGTACTATTGCTACCAATGATTTTGATGTTTGTTTTGATTTCGATGATGTTCATGGCACAGTAAAGTCATTTATTTTCGTAAAAAAATCTCGCAACTATTATTTGCGAGATTTTTACTATGTAATGAGTGTAATGTGTGTATTGTTTGTAATATGTATAATGTGTGCAATGAATGGATAATATTTAGGTGATATTTTTATGTTTATTAGTAATGTTAAATGGTGCCGATTTAGTCTGACTCATACCCTTGATTTTCGTAGTAATGAATTGCATCTTCCAAACTATAACTATTATCGTCGATAAATGCATCTTCGTCCCCTTGGTAGCCAACTGACGACAAGTCTGCCATTTTTAATTCGGGACCTTTAGGTTCAAACATAAATACATTAGGCATATTGTCCGACATCTGTGCGACTAGTGGTCTTCCCATGTCTTCTGGGTCTTCTTTGGTCTCTTCCAACTCCATTTTAGCTATCATATTGTCGAAACGGTCGGCCGAACGATATTCGTACAGGTTCAAGTGCTGGCCAAATCTAATCCGGTTTAGCAAATCCTCGTGAACGTTGAGCCAATTTTCAGTCGTATCCGCAGTCGACATGTCGCGACACTTTTCGAGGCAGACGAGAATGACGCATTCATGTGCACTGTCGAAATAGTTTGGCAAATCGATGGTCAGAATACTGTCAATAATCTCGTGATATGCTTGGCGAATACTATTGAACGAAATCGGCGTCACTGATGCTGGGACTGGTGCCGTCAACATCGCATCTAACGACTGCAACTGCTGCAATTTCAAGATGATTGCCTCGGATAAATATTGTCTTGAGATGTGCTCCATTGTATTAGGTTGGGTCAGTTGTGAATTAAAGGCTTGGTTAAAGCGAGTACTGTTAATTAGTTTAAAAAAAAGCCTTTCAATTTTGTAGGGGGCTTCGCTTCGCAGAGCCCCCCCTACGACCCCCCGCTACCAATAATATTATAGTTATATTTCCAATAATATACGAAAATACATTTTGAGCGGGGGGTCGTAGGGGGGGCTCTGCGAAGCGAAGCCCCCTACAAAATTGAACTTTAAATATATTAAACAAATAATATACAGACAACTAAATATATATTATTTAACTAAATATCCGAACATATATTAGGCTATAAAAATGAACCCCGTACTTTCTCAAATTTCCGAAGAGGACGACATCTTTCGTTTTACCCTTTCTGGAATTAATGTCAGTTTTGCCAATGCAATTCGCAGAACCATCCTATCAGACATTCCCATAACTGTCATTGAAACAGACACTCACGAAAATAATAAATGCACCATAACCGTCAATACCGGCCGACTTCACAATGAAATCGTCAAACAACGATTGAGTTGCATTCCAATCCATGAAAAAGAGTTGGACATTTTACCGGGGAAATATGTTTTGGAAGTCAATGAAAAAAATGAAACGGATAATATGATGTTTGTCACGACCGAACATTTCCGTATTCGAAACAAGGAAAATGGAAATTATTTAACCAAGGAGGAGTCGCGCCGAATATTTCCTCCTAATCCCAAAACCAATTATTATATTGATTTTGCTCGTTTGCGACCCAAGATGGGTGAGGGAATTCCCGGCGAACAATTGACATTATTCGCTGAATTCTCGCTGGGGACTGCTAAACTGAATAGTATGTATAATGTGGTTTCGCGTTGCTCTTATGGTAATACTATCGATACGGCAAGAGTAGCCGAAATTTGGGAGGAATTGGAGGCGAAATTGAAGGGGGAAGAATCCACGCGTGAAGATATTGAATTCCAAAAGCGCAACTTTTATTTACTCGATGCCCAGCGTCAATTTGTTCCCGAGAGTTATGATTTTGTCATACAGACATTGGGAATATATGATAATAAAGAGTTGGTACAGAAAGCGTGTGCCGTTTTGCAAAATAAATTGATTGATATGATTACGGCTTTAGATAGCGATGTGGTGCCTATTTTCAACAGTGAAACCACGATTGACCATTGTTATGATGTGTTGCTGGAGGGTGAGGATTATACTATTGGTAAGGTGTTGGAGTATATTTTGTATGAAAAATATTATGTGGGTGATAAAACATTGTCGTTTTGCGGGTTCAAGAAATTCCATCCACATAATACGGATGCGACCATTCGTGTAGCTTTTACACAAAAATCGGATAAGAATTTGGTCAGACAATATGTTCGGGATGCATGTGTCGATGCGCAGGATTTGTTTAAGAGGGTGTATCATATGCTTTAACCTTTATCTTACCACTGCTCAGTAAATTACACATGTTTCATTTATTATAGAGTGTAACTATAAAATCAAATGTGGGTTTATGTGTAAAATATTTAGCTAATATATACAATGACTAAACGAAAACAGGTAAGCTTCGCTGGGGAGGAACCTGGACCAAATTCAAATGAAAAATTTAGTTATCCACCTGGAGGTACCGTTTCAAACAGCGTTGCGACATGGGATTTAACTCCTCATATTCCGAACGAGGAACATTTTGCTGATGATGGATATCTAAAACGTTTACTTGGATATTTTTCACAAGTTAAAGAAGGTATAAGTAAAACTATAAATGATTGGAACGAAGGTGATGTGCCTGCTAAAAGATTTGCTCAAAGTTCGGAAGCTATACAAAAATCAGATGCTGCAAAAGACAGAAGATTGAGGTACAATCCTACGCAAGAAGAACACTTGAGAATAAAAGAAGGTCGTGAATATTCTGACAGTATTGCTCCAATACATATGTTTGAAGATGCAGTATTGACTAATATACCTCTGGAAATTCCACCAGAATTTTTAAAACCAGAAATACTTCGGTGGGCGTCTCTTGGTAGGCTACGGTATTCACAAGAAAACCCAGTAGACTATGAACAATGGATTAGAAAGTATCCTTTTTATATTAAGAGTTATGATAATAAGTTAGATAATTATGTAAAATCTTTAAGAGTGGGTCGTTCAATTGATAAACCAAGTAAATTTGAATTAGAAACGATTTTTTGGTTTAATTATGAATTTGCGAAAACAATGTCAGCCGCACAAGAGGCAGCAGAACAAGAAAAACGCTCTGGCGGTAAATTAAGACGTTCTAAACGAAAGTTATCAAAAAGATCGAAAAAATCGCGTAAAAATAAAAATACGAAATAAAATTGAAAGCTTATCTCAATAAAAATATAATATAACAATACCCAACCTTTCATGCATTATCAATATATTACAAATGACTGAACTTATAACTACGGATAATATGGACGAGTATGAAACATTGGGTCTCTATGACCTATCCATAATGTTT
>Ga0214919_10001482_pt1 | contig 38361 bp, 32 predicted proteins | sample LL1503_MetaG_FD_177994 | JGI IMG/M metagenome (GOLD analysis project Ga0214919, IMG submission 177994) | Freshwater microbial communities from Lake Lanier, Atlanta, Georgia, United States - LL-1503 | ecosystem: Environmental > Aquatic > Freshwater > Lake | place: USA: Georgia | collected...
TTGCGATCTCTGCATTGTCAGCAATGTGAGCGATCAATTCTGCTTTGTTCATAGATGTGTTTTTTATAGTTATTTAAAACGATGTAACAAATTTATTGGGTTTTATCAATTTCAACAATATTTTTTTACTTTTTTTTATTTTATTATGACCCATGAAACCCTTAAATAGCAAGGTTTTCATCCAAAATGGTCATGAATTTACAGTTTTTATAAAACAAATCAAATCACGTAAAGCCTTGCTATCATTGGGTTTCAAACATGTATTTGCTGTAATATAGGCCTGTAGCGGTTTTCGGCCATTTAATATATCCACATTCAATTCACAATTTGCATATTTGTACTAAAATACAAGCATTGCTCACCCCATTTGTTGTTTAGTTGTAGTATAATGGTGTCCGCAAACAGTGTATGATACTTGCTTAACTGTTCTTTATTGACTGCGTATAGTTGTAATGTGAAGGTGGGGTTTTGATCCTCCGGTACTTCTAATTGGTAAAACTTATGGTCAATAAAACAACCCGTCCCCATTAATTCAACAATGAAATTTGTTTTCATCCACATAAGCCATTGGGATTGAATGGTGGGGTTTAATTGAAAGCTAATATTACAAACCTGCATATTCATTTTATTTTAGGTCAATTACAATTGGACAGTGATCGCTATGTTTTACTAAAGGTAAGATGCTTGCGTCACCGATGCGATCAGCAATAGCATTTGTAGTACACAAATAATCAATGCGCCAGCCTTTGTTTTGCAGGCGCACACTTGGAAAGCGTTGGCTCCACCATGAATATGCGCCAACCGTAGTCGGATTAATTTTTCTAAAACTATCCACCCAACCCGCTTCTAAAAAGGATTCCATCCATTGTTTTTCTTCAGGCAAAAATCCAGATGATTTTTTATTTCCCTTGGGATCATGAATATCAATATCGCGATAAGCGATATTATAATCACCTGCTAAAATTATATTGGGTCTTTCTTTTCTTAATTGCTGCAACCAAAGATGCATTTCATCTAGCCATTGATATTTGTAGGCTTGTCTTTCCTCACCACTTGTGCCTGATGGGAAGTATGCATTGACAATAGTTAAGTCACCTATATCCACTCGAACCACCCTGCCTTCGAAATCACTAAGTTGATAACCATTACCGAAAGAAACTTTATCTGGTTTTGCCTTACTAAAAATAGCTACACCGCTATAGCCTTTTTTTTGTGCTGAATACCAAGACACATGGTAACCTAATGCAGTAAATAGGGATAAATCCACATCTTCTTGATTCGCTTTTGTTTCTTGTACGCAAAAAATATCCACCGGATATTCGGTTAACCAATCAATGAGCCCCTTTTTAATGGCAGCTCTAATACCATTCACATTATAACTTACTATTTTCATCATTGTATTTAAGGCCTAGTAGGGCATTTGAAAAATTTCACTAAATGACATCTGTAATAAAAAGTTTTTTATCTCTGTGTCTATTGCAGGATCAGTTGCAACCATTTGAAAAGGTTTATTTCGGCCTTCTGCAACCATGACCATTTTATCATTAATGAAAATAGTTTTTAAATTATTTGCGTAATTAATTAATATTTTAAATTTATACGATTTAAAATATCCTTCGATTGATTTGGCTGAAATAATTTTCCTTTTTTCATAAAAAGTACCAATATTATATTTTTTCGTGCTATCGAAACCATTAAATATCTCATTCAAATTGAAAAATTTATCTTTTTCTACAACTGTTTCTTCTACACTAAATGAACCGATGCTATCTTGGTCTAAAAAAACAGTATGCATATTACCTGGTAAAAAAAGAATTGGAGACTGGGTTTCTTCGGATTCATTTGGACTTAAGTTCAATTCAAGATAGGCGACAATGCTATAATCCAAATTCCGATTTACATCCCTTAAGGGCTGCAAAACATGGTAATATTCATTCGTGCTACTTCCTAGCCTTTTTTTAATGACAGGAAGCATGTCGAAATATGGGTTATTGATTGATTTGTCACGTTGGTTAATCTTATTCATCTGTGCAGGAGGCGTTCTTAGTAATTGAATGCCATTGCTATTGTTATAACTTATAAAAGGTTTACTCGTGTCAAATTGAATTCTATTTTCATTGTGTAAAAAAGGCATCCAAAAATTATCGGTGGCATAGGCAGTAGGCACTTTTGCTTCGATATATTCCATGTCATCAATATTTGGGGAAACAAAACTGATTCCTTTTTGAATTGCTTTGAAAATAAAAGCAGGCGTGCTTGCAGGCAGGTCAATGGCATAACCCATGCCAATACTTTTGGTGGGCAACATGCTCAATAAAATAGTTTTCTTGAAAATACTTTCTCTGCGTTGGTTATAAATATTACAGGATATATACCAAACGGAACTAATGCTATCAAATTTAGATTGTGGAATTTGTGCTAACTTATTTTGGTATACAAATGCTGGACTCATTTCATAAAGTTCAACATACGCATGAAAATTACTAGTCACGCTGCGAGACCAATCAATGGTTATTTTACCAATTTGGTTTTGTTTCGTTAACGCTAATGCGGTGGTTTTATAATTTTTGTCTCTTATTAAATTAATTTCTTTGAATAATCCGGAATCTAGTGCGGCTAATAGAGGATGAATGTCATTGGGAAGCTGCCAGTAATTTGCCGAGGGCGAAACCATGGAATACGACTGTATTTGTTCCACCACCACCTTTGATTGGGCATGTGATGTAAGTACAATAAATGGTAATAAAAGTGAGGCAGTATATTTTAAAACAGGCTTCATGTAATTTAATAAACTAGGTTTTCAAATTTAGTTATTTTTAAATAACCCGAGTTCATTATTTGCGTTAACTTTAACTAGAATTAAATAAAGGGTAGTCATGGCTAATTTTTCACAAAGGCGCATCATTCCAGCTACTAAATCATATGAGTTAGAGGGGCCAAAACCAAGGATTAATGAGTTTTTATTTGCTTTTCAAATATTCAAAGAATTTATCAAAGGGTTTAGGGCATTGCATTTTGTTGGACCCTGTGTGACCGTTTTCGGTTCGGCTCGATTCAAGGAAGACCATCCATATTATATCCAAGCTAGGGAGATGGGAAAAAAAATTGCAGCATTAGGGTTTGTCACCATGACGGGCGGAGGGCCAGGAATTATGGAGGCGGCAAATAGAGGCGCTTTCGAAAATGGCGGGAAATCCATAGGTTGTAATATAAAGCTGCCCTTTGAACAACAACCCAATCCTTATGTACAAAAATCAATCACCTTTAGTTACTTTTTTATTCGTAAAGTTTTATTGGTTAAATATTCATATGCATTTGTAATAATGCCTGGGGGTTTTGGTACACAGGATGAATTTTTTGAAACATTAACTTTAGCGCAAACAAAAGTAATTAACGATTTTCCCATTGTAGTTATGGGGCGTCAATTTTATCAACCGTTTCAGCATTGGATGGAGCATATGATTCAGGAAGGCACCATATCGCCTGAGGACAAAAAATTTGTGCTATTTACCGATAGTTGTGAGGAAGCGATACAGCATATTAGCACTTATGTTAACAAACATTATATTGTTAAGCCGCGTAAACGCTTGTGGTGGTTATTTGAGAAAGTATAAAAAAATTAATCAATCACAGGCTGCAGCCATCTTGTGATATATTCTAATGGCTTATCTTTTCTTTTAGCATAATCCACCACTTGATCCTGTTGAATTTTACCCAGTCCGAAATATTGACTTTGTGGATGTGCGAAATACCAACCACAAACACTGGAAGCTGGATACATTGCCAAACTTTCAGTTAGGGTAATGCCTGTATGTTGCTCCGCATTTAATAAATTAAATAGGGTGTATTTTTCAGTATGATCTGGACAAGCAGGATAACCTGGTGCAGGACGAATACCTTGGTATTGTTCACTAATCAATGATTCATTCGTCAGTGTTTCATCTGCAGCATACCCCCAATATTCCTTTCTTGTTTTAACGTGCAAGTATTCCGCAAATGCTTCCGCCAATCGATCGGCCAATGCTTGTAAAATAATTTTATTATAGTCGTCTAAATTTTCTTCAAAAGCTTTGATGTGTTTTTCAATACCATGAATGGTGACAGCAAAAGCCCCGATATAATCTTTTTTATTTTCAGTGGCAGGACAAATAAAATCGGCCAAAGAAAAATTGGTTTGTCCTTCCGCTTTTTTGGCTTGCTGTCTTAAAAAATGTAAGGCAACTGATTCCCCAGCGTTTTCAAGGATAACATCGTCTTCTATTGCCTTTGCTGGCCAAAATCCAACAGCGCCTTTGGCAGTCAACCATTTTTCATTCACAATTTTATTCAATAAGGTCCTTGCATCTTCATATAGTTTACTTGCTACTTCACCCACCTTTTCATCAGTTAAGATAGCAGGAAAATTACCATGCAATTCCCAGGCGATAAAAAATGGTTTCCAATCAATGTAATCAACAAGCACTGTCAAGTCGTCAATTACAATGGCTTTATTTCCAGTAAAACTTGGTGTTGTTACTTGGAATGCATTCCAATCAATGGGGGCTTTGTTTTTTAATGCATCTAGGTAGGGAAGTGATTGCTTTATTGTTTTTTTATTATCAAAATCAAATTTCAAAGCAGTATAAGCGGTTTCTAATTCTTGTAAGAAGGGTGCTTTTTGATCCTTGTTTAATAAAGAACCTGCTACGGTTACACTTCTGGATGCATCGAGTACATGTACCACACCATCCTGATATTCTGGTGCAATTTTTACTGCCGTATGCATACGCGATGTAGTGGCACCGCCAATCATTAATGGAATGTTCATCCCTCTTCTTTTCATTTCTTTGGCGATATACACCATCTCATCTAAAGAAGGGGTTATCAACCCACTTAATCCAATGATATCCACTTCTTGCTTTTGTGCCTCTGTTAAAATTTTATCTGCAGCAACCATGACTCCTAAGTCAATAATTTCATAGCCATTACATCCCAGTACAACGCCCACAATATTTTTTCCAATATCATGCACATCTCCTTTTACAGTAGCCAATAAAATTTTTGCGGGTCCTTTGCTTATGCCATTCGGATTTATAGAGGCTAATTTTTTTCTTTCTTTTTCTGCCTCAATAAATGGGGTTAATACGGCTACACTTTTTTTCATTACCCTTGCACTTTTTACCACCTGCGGTAAAAACATTTTTCCAGAACCAAATAAGTCACCCACCTGATTCATACCCGCCATTAAAGGCCCTTCGATTACTTCTAAGGGTTCGCTATATTGTAATCTTGCTTCCTCAGTATCCGCATCAATAAAATCGGTAATGCCATTAATTAATGAATGCGCTAATCTTTCTTCAACAGTGCCTTCGCGCCATGCGGCACTTTTAACTTCCACTTTTCCTTTTGCTTTAACAGTATCTGCATATTGAATTAAAGCTTCGGTGGCTTCATTGTTATCATTGTTCCTATTTAAAATAACATCCTCGCATAAGTTTCTTAATGTGGGTTCAATTTCATCATATACTTCCAACTGACCTGCATTTACAATACCCATATCCATACCCGCTTTTACAGCATGAAATAAAAATACAGCGTGTATTGCTTCACGTACTGCATCATTACCTCTAAATGAAAATGATACATTGGATACACCACCACTTACTTTCGCTAATGGCATTTGTTGCTTAATCACACGTGTTGCTTCAATAAAGTCAACCGCATAATTATTATGTTCTTCAATACCTGTGGCTACTGCGAAAATATTGGGATCAAAAATAATGTCTTGCGGATCAAAACCAACTTGTTCCACTAAAATTTTATACGCGCGGGAACAAATTTCAATTTTGCGATCCTTGGTATCTGCTTGTCCTTTTTCATCAAATGCCATTACAATAACTGCAGCACCATAGGCTTTGCAAATATGTGCTTGTTCAATAAATTTAGCTTCTCCTTCCTTCATGGAAATAGAATTCACAATACATTTCCCTTGCACACATTTTAATCCGGCTTCAATAATTTCAAATTTTGAACTATCAATCATGATGGGAATTTTAGCAATATCCGGCTCGCTTTGAACTAAGTTCAAAAAAGTAGTCATTGCTAATACGCCTTCCAATAAGGCATCATCCATATTGACATCAATAATTTGCGCACCATTTTCCACCTGGCTTCTTGCCACCGACAAGGCCTCTTCATATTTATTTTCCTTAATAAGTCGTGCAAATTTTTTAGAGCCTGTAACATTGGTACGCTCCCCAACATTTACAAAATTAGTTTCGGGACGAATCACTAATGGTTCTAATCCTGCTAATCTTAAATAAGGTTTAATATGTATTGTTTGGTCGCTCATAATTTAAATAGTTGGGTCTAAAATTGGAAGTGATCTTGGCGTAATATTTTTTACATTATCCGCCATATGTTTAATATGATCCGGTGTGGTGCCACAACAGCCACCCACAATATTTACGAATTTATTTTTTGCCCATTCTTCAATGAAGTGTGCAGTTTGATGTGGGGCTTCGTCATATTCACCCATCGCATTAGGCAATCCAGCATTGGGATAAGCCGAAGTGTAACAGGTGGCAATTTGAGCAAGTTCTTCAATATGACTTCTCATTTCCTGCGCACCTAAAGCGCAATTAAGTCCAACGCTTAATGGTTTGGCATGTGCAACAGAAGTATAAAATGCTTCCAAAGTTTGTCCGCTTAATGTACGTCCTGAGGCATCTGTGATAGTACCACTGATCATGATGGGTAATTCCGGTTTGCCTAGTTTTCTGAAAAATTCTTTTACAGCAAATATGGCAGCCTTTGCATTTAAGGTATCAAATATAGTTTCGATTAATATAACATCCACACCACCATCCACAAGGCCACGAATTTGTTCTGTATAGGCAATCACCACTTCGTCAAAAGTAACCGCACGAAATCCTGGATTATTTACATCAGGGGATAAGCTTAATGTTTTATTCAAAGGGCCAATGGATCCAGCAATAAATTTTTCATTTGCATTTGGATGCTTTGATTTGTATTGGTTGATGGCCTCTTTCACACAATTAGCCGCAGCGACATTTAATTCATAAGCCAAGTCCTGCATATCATAGTCAGCCATAGCGATAGAAGTACTACTGAAAGTATTGGTTTCAATAATATCAGCACCCGCTTCTAAATATTGTAAATGTATGCCTGTGATAATGGCGGGTTGGGTAATGCACAATAAGTCATTGTTCCCTTTCAAATCCGATGGCCAATTAGCAAATCTCGTCCCACGGTAATCTGCTTCCGTTAATTTATGACGCTGAATCATGGTGCCCATGGCGCCATCAATAATTAATATCCTTTTTTTGAGGTTCTCTTGAATTGACATAATTAAATTTTTATGCATGTATCCAAAAGAAAAAGACGGCAACTAATAATACTATAAAGAGGGGGGAGGTATAATAGTATCGTTTATTAGTTCTATTTTTTTCCTTACGGAAGGCAGGGTGAACAATAAACAAATCCGCCTGCAATGCGGGGCAAAGTTAATACACTATTGTATTGTAGCCAAATTATGGCCTATTTAATAGGGCGGGAGAAGCAGGAAGGTAGTGGAGCAATTTTAGAAAGCGGCTACAACATCAATATTCATCTTATCGGCAACTAGCTTTATTAAAATGCCTCCAATTTTAAAATCCTTTAATCTTACCACAAATTGAGCCGAAGCTTTAGGGACACCTCCTTTTATTTCAATGAAGCCGGTGGTTTCCAATGTTTTATTTACCCCATGCACTTGCATAACGCCACTTACATTAACAGGGTATTTGCCATCTTTTGAAAAATTCACCGTGTTGAAGTTGGTTATTTTGCCATTAAAAAAAGCCCTTGGGAATTGATCGCTTTCCATATATTCCTCATTGAAATGCTTTTGCATGTCGGCCATTTCAAATTTAAAATCCTTAATAAGCATAATGAAACTCAAGTCGCCATTGCTTTGTAGCCGACATACTGCTGCTTTGTTCAATGCATCAATATCGCTATCATCCTGTGCAATGAAATGTACTTGCGCGCTAGTGGTACTGTAATTTTTTTGTGCAAATAGGACTTGCGTAAAAACGATTAATACTAGGGAGGTGAATATACGAAGGTTCATTTTTTAGTGTTTGAACATCAAAATTAATGGATATTTTGAAATAAGCCTATTTTATGTACTGATGAATGGGCTGTCTGTTGGAAATGCTCTTGCCTAAGGTCATTTCATCTGCATATTCCAGCTCCCCACCAAAGGCAATACCTCGGGCAATGGTCGTAATTATACAGTCCGACTTTGTTAGCTTTTTTTGGATATAATAAATGGTCGTGTCTCCTTGTATATTCGGATTGAGTGCAAAGACCAATTCAGTAACTTCTTCTTTTTTTACCCTTTCAATTAATGCGTCAATGGTCAATTGTTCCGGTCCAATGCCGTCCAAGGGGGAGATAATGCCGCCCAATACATGGTAACTGCCATTAAATTGTTGTGTGTTTTCAATCGCAATCACATCCCTAATATTTTCTACGACACAAATGGTATTTTTTTGTCGTCCAGCATTGGCGCAAATAGAACAGATGTTGCCATCACTAATATTATAACAACGTTGACAAAATTTTATTTCCTTTCTCATTTTTTGTAATATCTCACTAAAATGAGTGGTGACTTCGGTTTCTTGTTTTAATAAATGCAGTACCAGTCGGAGCGCTGTTTTTTTACCAATGCCTGGTAATTTTGAAAATTCAGCAACGGCATTTTCTAATAAAGTGGAAGGTAATTGCATAAGTGTTTAATCAACGTAAAATTACTTATTAATTATTACATTAACCTCATTCTCCCAATTGGCTTTTATATTGAGTATGTCGGTTAATTTTTTAACAATTTCTGGCTGTTGCTTAATTGTGTTATTATATTTACCAGTATCCCAAATGCCATTATTGTTGGTATCGTCTAATACTTTTAAATCATAATCACCTGGTGGTAATTTTAGTATTTGTATAAGCGATTGTTTTATTGGATAACTATAAGCGACTTTGTTGTCCTTGGTTAATAGTAAAATTGGATGAACCATGTTTTGATAACCCGAAACCCTTACCAACGCACTACCATAGGCTGCATCACTTTTAGTGATAAATTTAATCGTATCCGCTTTGGCGATATAATTTTGATTGGTATCTAATAGGCTTCTTTTAGGAACAATTAGACGCATGGGCGTTGACTCAATCCAATCATAATGAATAGTGACTACTTTTTTTGTTGCAGTGTCAATAGATAGGGTATAGTTGGGCAATGGTTTATTTAAGGTATCGCACAATACAATAGGGAAGCTATCATTGAATTGTACGGGCGTTTCAAAAGTTAAAGTAAGATCAGTTAACAAGTCCTGCTCGTTCCCTTCAATACTTTTCATGTACTTTAGTCCCGTAAAAACTTTTTTTACATTTTTATTATTTGGGGTTGTACTTGTTTTTTTCTTTTCTACTTTTTGATGGGCTTGAAAAACATATAATTGTTGTGAATCAGTTTGTGCAGTTATTTGAATAGGGGCATTTAAAAATCCAAATACTTTCGTGCTATCATCGTACCTTTTATTATAATCGTTAGGTAATACAAAAACCGAAAATGCAGTACTAGGTAAAAAAGTAAATTCAAATTTACCTTTTCCATCCACTTTTGCATAGTACAAGGGTTTGTCCTTGTAGATGGCAGAATCTTTATTGGTAGGGTGTAATACGACAATGAGGGTGCTATCAATAAGGCCTGTTTCAGCAGTTCGAACAGTCCCCGATAATTTTCCGGAATCCAAATAATTTCCGGTACTAAAAACATACGTAAAGTTTTTTAAAATATTTCCTTCATTTACATCCTTGATCGCGTTTCCAAATTTAACACTATAGGTTGTGTTTTTATCTAAGGTATCATTGATCCTAATACGCAACATGTTTAATCGAGCATCAATCAATGGGGTTGTTTTAATACCTGGAGAAATAATTAAGTTTTCCTGTATGGATTCGGCAGTGATAAATTCATTAAAAGCAATGACTATTTCCTTGGGTTGTATATTTAAGCTAGAATCCTTTGGTTTTGCGACCACTAAATAAGGAGGTAAACTATCTCTAGGACCACCACTCGGCGGAACAATATTGGCACAGCCTTGCATTTGCATGCTGGTCACCACTGCAAATAAGCCAATGAGCCAAGTTGATAAAATTGCATATTTCCTCATAGACTGCAAACTTAATTGATAATCGGGTAGGTTACACCAATCCTGTACAATTTCGGAAGTATTTTATTTACTCTTCGGCTACTTCCTCCTCGGATTTCATTTCATGTAAAGCCACTGCCAACTCATTTGTTTTAACAAAATTACACCAGTGACAATCTTCCTTACCACAGCCGGTATAAAAATCCTTTTGTTGAATTTTTTCCCAAACTTGTTTTACTTGTTGGGTTACTGTGGTGATATCTGCATCGGTAATGTTGACGGCTATTTTTTCGAATTCCTTTTTCTTATTGGGTTCTACAAAATCAAATTCAGCCGATACCACTTCCCAATTTTTCGGATGGTGGTTCAATAATATTTTATAAAAAACAGCTTGTCTCCAGTAATCACCCCCGTTTGGATTTTTATCATTGGGTCCTTTTAATTTTTCGCGTGCATTTTCAATATTGCCCGTTTTGTAGTCCACCACGACCACTTGTTTGCCATTGAATTCAACTTTATCAATGGCACCTTTTAATGGAATATCATTTACAACTACATTGCTAATTCGGTATTCGGTGGTGACTACTTTATTCCATTCCTTAATATACCTTTCGTAATATTTGATTAACACGGTTTCGCCCAGTTCCATTTTGTCTTTGAATTCCTGTGTGGTAAAAGCTTCTCGATGGCGATGCATATAGTAATTGAAGTCCTGTACCAGTGTTTGCATATCGGGGAATGCGCTTTGTGCGGAATCCTGCATTTTTTTAAAAAACTTATTTAACGCATCGTGAATGGCTGAGCCAAAAGTGGTGGCTTCGGATTTTCCGGAAGGCACCCTTATTAAACTATTATAATAAAAATGTAGGGGGCATTTTAAATAATTATTTAATGCGGTCACATTCATTGAAAACTTTTCCAATTTAGGTTGGATGAAATCTTCTTCCATTTGCGCAATCTCAGGCATCGGGGCTGATTGCAATCGCAGTAACTTGTAGTTTGTTTTTACTATTGGATCTAGTTCCATCTTTTCAATCGCCGCCTCCTTGCCTTCTAATAATTCAATGATAAATTGACTGGGTTCTGCTTCCTTACCGTCCCCTTTGTATTGGCTATAGGAAATATTTAAAAATTGCTTTGCTCTTGTGATGGCGACATAAAACAATCTTCTTAATTCTTCTTTATCATCGGCATGCTCCAAACTATTAATCACCGTGTCGGGTAAGGAATAACCTGCAGAAGCAGTACTCCGCTTTTTTTCCCAATAATGCGCATTGGTGCCAGCTAAAAAAACATGTTTAAATTCCAATCCCTTACTACCATGTGTCGTTAATAAGTTTACGCCCGATTCATTGCCCGTGGTAATCGGGAGCGGTAGTCGAATATCTTCCCTGCGCATTAGTTTTAACATGTCTACTAGCGCAGTTAAATTAAGGCTAGGGTGTCGATGTGTTTCCTCTTTTATAAAATCAAAAAAATGACTGACCATATCTAACTCGAAGCCTTTGTCCTTTCCTGTTAAAACATTTTGTATGATACCTGTATTTTGTAAAATTTGCTCTACTAGGTTTAATAAAGTTACATTGGCTACTTTGCTAATTAAATCTTCCAACACCTGCATTGCTTTTGCTACTTCCGTAATGCCGCCTTCATTAAACAAGCTTGTTTGCGCATCCTTGGTTTTATCCACCAATACTTTTCTGAAACTGTTATTTGAATTATTGTATTTTAATTGATTCGCCTCCACGGTTAAGGTAGCAATGGTAATTGGAGAAATGCCCCACCATTTAAAATGTAGTATCTCAAATAAAATATTCGCCCCTTCATTCGGCTGGTCCAACTCGCAAGCGATATAGTCTAATATTTTTATGATTTGTTGAATCAATACCTGATCAAATAAATTAGCGGTTCGCTTGCTATATAATGGAATGTTTTTTTGCTTTAAAAAATGGCTAATTTCTTCGCCATATTTATTTTCTTTGTACAATACAGCAATATCCTTTGGCTCGGTACCCTGCGTAACCAATTGATTGATTTGTTCTGCAATGGCAATCATTTCTTCCTGCGGATCATTGTAACAATAAATGTGTGGCGTATTTTTTAGTGCTTGATTTACAGGCAATGCCGCTTTTAAATTTTTGGATAGCCCCTCCATTTTATTCACCAATCTTTCCTGGTTGTTATTAATAAGTAAAGTGGATGCATCTAAAATGGGTTGGGTGCTGCGGTAGTTGTTTTCTAATACAATGGTGACGATGTCTTGTTCATATTGCTTTTGTGCATGCATCATATTTTCAACATTAGCACCTTGGAATCTGAAAATACTCTGGTCGTCATCGCCCACTACAAATAAATTGGGCTGCTCCCAAAAATTAACCAATAATTCTATAAGCTGATTTTGTGTGCCACTGGTATCCTGGTATTCATCCACTAAAATGTATAAATATTTCTCCTGATACTGCACTAGGAAATTTTTATTTTCCTTAAAAGCAGTAATGACCCAATTGATCATATCGTCAAAGTCATACCTGCTATGATCTTTCATGAGTTGTTGGTAAACATCAAAAGCACTCACGGCCGCTTTTAATTTTTCCATCTTCTCTATTGCAGCATCTACCAATCCTTGTTTTAAATCACCCGCTTCAAATTGTTTGTATTTTTTCTTATAAACAAATTCATCTCTTGTAGGAATATCATTAATATATTGGTTAATTTGCTGGATTAAATAGGTACTGGTCCAACCTTCTTTTTTGATGGTACTAAATAACCTGCTTAGGTTACTCATCTCATAGTAAACATCGCCACGGTATCTTTTTAATGGGTTGTTTTTATCAAATTGGTCAATGAGTTTTTTTAGCAGTTCAATTTTCTCTAATTCTGAAATTGGATCCAAACTGGGTTTGTCAAATAAAGAAAGATTATCCTGTATGATATCGTTACAAAAGGAATGGAAGGTGGAGATGTTTACCTTATAAGCGCTCGCCCCAATAAATCCCACCAATCTTTTTCGCATGGCAATAGCGCCCGCATCGGTATAAGTCAAACACAAAATATTTTCAGGTGCGGTGTCGGTTTCAATTAAAATTTTTCCAATGCGCGCGCCTAGTATTTGTGTTTTGCCTGTGCCAGGTCCTGCAATAACCATCACAGGGCCATCAATGGTATCCACCGCCAACTTTTGTTCGGCATTCAATGCGCCATAAACTTCCTCAAATGCTTTTTGTTGTTCGGCTTTACTAATCATAGGATAAAATTAATGGCTTTAATGGGAATTATTGCAACAAAAACCTTTTTGCTTTGTTATAGTATTATGTCAAAAGTATATTCCATTCACACCGAGCAGTTTATTCCCATTTCTTTACCAGAAGCTTGGGATTTTTTTAGCAGTCCAGCTAATTTAGCCAAAATCACCCCTGCAAAAATGGGGTTTAACATTATCAGCAAACACCATGGTTCAAAAATGTACCCGGGTCAAATAATTGAATACACAGTAAAACCTATTTTGGGTATCCCATTGTATTGGATGACCGAAATTACCCATGTAAAGGAAGGGGCTTATTTTGTGGATGAGCAACGTTTTGGTCCTTATACCATGTGGCATCATCAGCATCATTTTACCGCCGTTCCTGGGGGTGTAAAAATGGAAGATATTGTCCATTATAAAATTCCATTGGGCTTTTTGGGAGATATTGCACAAGTGATTTTGGTCAAAAAGCAATTGCAAGGCATTTTTGATTTTAGGTTTCAGGCAGTGACAGAAAAATGGGGTACTTACAAGCCTTCGTAAAAATAAATGGGCGTATTTCCAAAATACTTACCCTTTTTGATGGTTTGTATGTTTAATTTTAATGAACTTTGTCCTCAATTTACTTTGATTCATGGCACATACAACCAGTGGGCATACCCACAAATTCTCTGTAGCAGGCTTATTAGTTACGTTAGGAATTATTTACGGAGATATTGGAACCTCCCCTTTATATGTATTTAGTACCATTATCAATCACAAAGTAATTACAGAGCAATTAATCTACGGTGCTATTTCCTGCGTTTTTTGGACCTTGACTTTACAAACTACTTTCAAATATGTTTTTTTAACGCTTCGCGCGGACAACAGGGGGGAAGGGGGAATTTTTTCATTATTTGCTTTAATTCGTCGTTATGTAAAATGGATTTATATTCCTGCTATTGTTGGAGCTGCAATGCTTTTAGCGGATGGTATGATTACGCCTCCTGTTTCGGTATCCTCTGCAATTGAAGGTTTAGCTGGAATTAAAGGTTTGGAAAAAGTGATTGTCCCTGGTAATAACTTAACCGTAGGCATTGTTTTAACCATTATCTCTTTGCTTTTTTTCTTTCAACGTTTTGGTACAAAAATTATTGGATTTGCATTTGGCCCAATCATGTTGCTTTGGTTTTCCATGATTTTAATTTTAGGATCGATTCAGGTATTTGGTAATATCACTATTCTTAAATCATTGAATCCTTATTATGGGCTTGATTTATTAGTAAATTATCCAAAAGGTTTTTGGATTTTAGGTGCTGTATTTTTATGTACTACTGGAGCAGAGGCATTGTATAGTGACTTAGGTCATTGCGGCCGTAAAAATATTCAAGTAAGCTGGATGTTTGTAAAATTCGCCTTAGTCATGAGCTATATGGGACAAGGTGCATGGTTATTAAATCATGTTGGGACTACTTCAAATGGTATTAATCCGTTTTTTGAAATAATGCCGCATTGGTTTTTGTTAATTGGTATTGGGATTGCCACCATTGCAACCATCATTGCTAGTCAGGCTTTGATTAGTGGCTCTTTTACGTTGATCAATGAAGCAATTAGTTTAAACTTTTGGCCACGTGTAACAGTAAAATTTCCAACAGATCAAAAAGGTCAAATTTATATCCCTAGTTTAAATTTCATATTGTGGGTGGGTTGCGTGACCATGCTACTTTATTTTAGAAAGAGTGAACATATGCTTGCAGCGTATGGCTTTTCTATTATTGTTACAATGATCATGACAACTATTTTAATTAACTTTTACATGTTAAATGTTAAAAGATGGAATCAATGGTTGGTGGCAGGCATCATATTAATATTTGCAATTGTGGAGGTTTCATTTTTTGTTGCGAACGTAGTAAAAATTCATGAAGCACTTATAACATTTATCTTCTCATTCAGTATGATATTTGTGATGATGATTTGGCATCGTGCACGAAAAATTACCAATCGTTATTTGGATTTTGTAAAGTTGAAAGATTACCTAGAGCCATTAGTGGAGCTGAGCGCCGACAAGGATATACCTAAATACGCCACACACTTAGTGTATTTAACTAAGGCAAATAACCACCGTGAAATTGAACATCGTATTATTGATTCTATATTAAATCGCAAACCAAAACGTGCTGATATATATTGGTTCTTGCACATTGATCGAACCGATTCGCCGTATGGTATGGAATATTCTATACGTGAATTAGTGGACGATAAGGTGATGCGGGTTGATTTTAAATTAGGCTTTCGGATTCAACCGCGCGTTAATTTGTGCTTTAAAAAAGTAATGCAGGAATTAAATGAATCTCAAGAATTAGGTATTTATAGTAAATACGAATCATTGAAGAGTAAGGATTTCCATACCGATATCACTTATGTAATTATTGAAAGCTTCTTCTCCATTGAAAATGAGTTAAGTATTAAGGAGGATTTTATTATGGATGTGTACTTTAATATCAAACAATTATCACAAAGCGATCAAAAAGCTTTTGGCTTGGATAACGATATGACTGTGGTTGAACATGTGCCATTAATCATTAAAGCCAATGAGCAATCGCTTCTAAAAAGAGTATACGAATAGTAGTAAAGCTAAGGCAGCGCTACTAATTTACTTAATTGATTTTGCTTACCAACTGCAATCAGCCAATACTTGTATTTGTTATTTTTCACAATACCCAGCTCGTTTAAATTAAGGGTTTGTGTTGGGGCGTTAATAATTGTTTCCACAGTATAGCTGTCATCCATTTTTTTCAAAATCGCATATTGTTTCACACCGGTTTTTTGCGAATTGGAAATACGATATTCATTGTCTGATTTTTTTTCAACTACAGGGGTGGCCATTTGGTATTGCACTAGCCAAGGCATGGTAGGTAATAATGCTGGCTTTTGATAATAGTGTTGTTGCAAACTATCATTCCATCCATTGGCATTTGAATTAAAGCTTTTACTGCTAAAGAAAATAGAGCCGTTGGTATTGGGGAGTGAACGCACACGATTTATTTGATAAGGAATTTCATTTTTATCTTTCCATCCAGCGTTACTTCCTGCACGGTATATGCCGTGACCGATGTATAAGTTTTTGCCATAACTATTTTTATCCCACCAATTAATGATTTCATCATAATCGGCTAAGGGATGTCCGTGTTCCCAATATATTTGTGGTGTCACATAATCAATCCAGCCTTTTTCTAACCACAATAATATATCAGCATACAAATCATCATAATTAGTTTGTCCTGCTTTTGTATTACTTCCTTTTGGATCTACTGACTTGTTTCTCCAAACACCAAATGGGCTAATGCCAAATTGTACAGATGGATTAACACTGCGTATGGTGGCGTTTAATTGTTTAATGATGGTATCACAATTACTACGTCTCCAATCCTCCTTATTCAATCCACGTTTATTGGTGATATAGGTTGCTTGGTCAGGAAATTCCTTCCCTGTAATTCGATATGGATAAAAATAGTCATCCATATGCACTGCATCAATATCGTATCTTGAAACCAAGTCACGTACCACCCGATTCGTGTGCTGCCAAACTTCAGGCAAACCAGGATTAAAATATTTTTTATCTCCATAGACTAAAAACCATTCTGGATGAATTTTTGTAATATGGCTTGGCGCTACACTTGATCTGTTCACATTAAATACCGCACGATAGGGGTTTATCCATGCATGAAACTCCATTCCACGTTTATGTGTTTCTTGAATCATAAATGCCAATGGATCATAAAAGGGACTTGGTGGTAAACCTTGTTTTCCCATGAGGTATTCACTCCAGGGCTCCAGCGTGGAAGGGTACATGGCATCACCCGATGGTCGCACTTGCATCACAATTGCATTCATGCCATTTTTTTTATGCATATCTAATAGTGCAATAAATTCTCTTTTTTGATCTTCATTACTAAGCCCTCTTTTACTTGGCCAATCTATATTTTCTACAGTGGCTACCCATACGCCCCTAAATTCAAAAACATTTTTATCTGAAATTTTTGGTTGTCCATTGGTAAAAAGAAAAAATCCTATAAATAGGATACTTAGTATAATTCGCATGTAAATTATTTTTTTATATTTTAGGTTCCGACGTAGCTCTTATTTTATCTAATAGTTGATTGATGGTTTGCGCCTCTTTTTCATCAACGCCTTTTAACACAGCATCAATTTGATCGTTAAATTGATCTAATTTATCTACCAATACCAATCCCTTTTTGGAAATGGTGATATCCACCAATCTTTTGTCTTTTAAACATGCCGTTTTTTCAACCAACCCTTTGGCAATTAAGCGATCTACAATTCGGCTAGTATCACTCATTTTATCCAACATGCGTTCTCTTATTTTGAGGGTGCTTAATGGACAAGCGCTGCCACGCAAAATTCTTAAAATATTATATTGTTGTTGGGTGATTTCTTCATTCGCTAAAATATGTGCCATCTTTTCATTTAACCAATTGGCAGTATAAATGAGATTAATGCCCATTTTTTGAAATTCATTTCTGAAACAAGATTGTTGTATGTCTTTTTCAATCCCCATTCTTACATGAAATTATTATAATTTTTTTAAAAGTTTCTTTCCAAGTAACTCAAACAAAGGTAAGGCACATAATGCACCAATAGCGTCAGCCAACATATCTAAAACATCAAAGCCCCTACTAGGAACATAGTATTTTTGATAGTATTCCATACCAATGCCATACAGAATACAAATAATTAAGGCAATGGCTTTTGCCCTTGTCGTTTTATATCTTGTATCGGTCAACATTTCGAAATGGAAAAATAGGGATAGGGCCAAACTTCCAAAAAGCCCCATATGCACTACTTTATCGGCGAAGGGGAGGGCCATAATTTTCGAAATCCAACTTGTATGATCAGAGAATTCATCCCCAGGTAAACTTAATAAAACAAATACAAGTACACATTCGGCAATGACCCAGAATAAAGTTTTAGTTGAATGTGTCATGATCAGATTAATGCACCAATTGGCTATAAGCTTCACTGGTCAAAAGTTGCGCAACATCATCTGGATTTACCATGGTTACTTTAACCATCCATCCTGCACCATAAGGATCGGTATTCACTAATTCAGGTTGTCCTGCTAAAGCTGGATTAATTTCGTTGATAGTTCCTGCAACTGGTAAAAATAAATCACTTACCGTTTTTACAGCTTCTACCGTTCCAAAAACAGCCTCCGCAGATAACATTTTACCCACGGTATTAATATCGATATATACAATATCACCTAGCTCGCCTTGTGCGAAATCGGTAATACCAATAGTGGCTACATTACCTTCTACTTTAATCCATTCGTGGTCCTTGGTGTATCTTAAATCGGCTGGGAATTGCATATACTTATTTTTAATTGTTGCAAAGATTCATAAAAAACGCTAAAAAAACAATCTACTAGAAATTAATGTTACTAAAATATAATAAAATATGGTCTTTTAAAAAGGCTTCCTGCTCCATTAAGTCCATCGTTGGCTTATTTTTTATTTGTTTAAAGTGGGGCCAGCCTTCTTCATCCTTACCTTCATGTATATAATAACCACTAGGAGATAGGATGGTACAAATAGCTACATGCATCAGGTCCTGCTTTTGCTCCTTACTTATCTTTTCACGAATAAAGCCCGTTTCTTGTAATCCAATTAAAAAAAGAATGGCTTCCACATCTGGCTTTTTCCCAAATTTGTCCATCATTTTTTGCTCTAAAGCCCACCACCTGGCCTGAAAATCGTCTGTGATTGCTGCCATATTTTCCTTTTTTCAATTTATTGAGCAAAGGTAGGGGATATCTAGGCGTAGTACGATGCTTTGATTATCTTTGAAAAAATATTGTTGACATGTTACAGGTAAATTTTTTACGCCAAAACCGCGAACTAGCTAAGGCCAAACTGGCAATTAAGCATTTTGGACAACCGGAATTAGTGGATACGGCAATTGCATTGGATGATGAAAGAAAGCAATTACAGGCATCTTTTGATGATACACAATCTAAGGTGAATGCGGCTTCCAAGGAAATTGGCGGATTAATGGCCAAGGGGGAAAAGGACAATGCAGAAGCATTAAAGAATGAGGTTGCGGAATGGAAGAAGCAATTAGATCCCTTGAAGGTGAAAATGGCCGAGGTGGAAACAAGTTTACATAATACCATGGTGCAATTTCCAAATTTACCCCATGATATTGTGCCCTTGGGTAAATCGCCGGAAGAAAATGTATTGGTAAAAGAAGCGGGGGCAAAACCTAATTTACACAAGGAAGCCGTTCCACATTGGGATTTAATCAAAAAATATAATTTGGTTGACTTTGAAACCGGTGCTAAAATTACAGGAAGCGGTTTCCCATTATATATTGGTAAGGGTGCGAAATTTCAAAGAGTATTAGCACAGTATTTTTTAGATTTTAATACTGCAGCTGGGTATACGGAATATTTACCTCCATTTATGGTGAACGAGGCTTCGGCTTTTGCGACAGGACAATTGCCCGATAAGGAAGGACAGATGTATCACGCGACTGCGGATAATTTTTATTTAATTCCTACGGCGGAAGTTCCCGTAACGAATATTTTTAGAGATACTATTTTAAAAGAATCAGATTTGCCTATAAAAATGACTGCTTATTCTCCTTGTTTTAGAAGAGAGGCTGGAAGTTTTGGAAAAGAAGTGAGGGGTTTGAATAGAGTTCACCAATTTGAAAAAGTGGAAATTATTCAAATTGTGCCACCTGAAAAAAGCGATGATGTTTTAAATGAGATGGTCACCCATGTTGAAAATTTATTAATTAGTTTGGGTTTACCTTATCGCATATTAAAACTTTGTGGGGGTGATATGGGATTTGCCTCAGCAATTACCTATGATTTTGAAGTGTATAGTGCTGCGCAACAAATGTGGTTAGAAGTAAGTAGCGTTTCCAACTTTCAAGCTTATCAAACTTATCGCATGAAATGTCGTTACAAAGATGCAGAAGGTAAAACACAGTTTACACATTCATTGAATGGTAGTTCATTGGCCTTGCCAAGAATATTTGCTGCCATTGTTGAAAATTATCAAACGGAAACAGGTATTGCATTACCCAAAGTGTTGCAACCTTATTTTGGCGCTGAAAATTTAGTATAAATTTTTCACGTCGTCCTAAATAAACGATACGGTTTTATAAATCAAAGCCCGCCCCGAAAATTCGGGGCGGGCTTTTTGATGTATGTATTATTTACTGTTCAACTAAATGAAGCAGCTAAATTTTTAAGGATTTAAAAATTACTAAATCGTAATCCGATGGTGTAAGGATGAAATTCAATTGTACTAACGTTTTTGTCAAACAAATTGGTTAGGCCATAGGATCCGTACAATCTGATTCCGCCAACCCCTAACTCTCCAATGGTCGCGAATCGCCAGTTATTTAAATTAAAATTACCATCGTATTTCTGCTTACCTCTTTCGCTACTTTTTTGTTTATTTCTTGCATCCACAAGGTATCCGGCACTCATACCCGCACTCATATAAAAACTTTTATTACTCTTTGGATCTGATTTAAAATTGAGTTGAAATGGAACTGTCAGGTATTTGGCAAATAATTTATTTTTAGAAAAAGAGACATTATCTAAAATCATTTTATTGGGAAGGTCATTTCTGAAACTAACGGGTTGTTCCAATCTGAAATTAAACATTTCAAATCCGACACCGTACTTTAAATTTAATTTGTTTTTATATAAGTTTACTTTTTGTTGTACAATCCATAAATTAAAATTACTTGACTTGCCATTGATTAATTTTAGATTATCCGCGCCGATGCCTGAAGGCGCTTGTATATAATATAGCGTGGGTGATTTGTCCTGAAAGTTGGCATATCCCAAATCAAAGGAAAACCAATTGGTCCTTACATTTCTTACTGGTTTGGGCGATTTATATATTTTAACTCCATCTATATCACCTTTCACCCAGCCTTTATTAAATCGTGTATGGCTTTTTTCATCCAACACCACTTTATAACGTCCTATTTGTATACTATCTTGGTCAACGGTGATTACAGGGGTTCGGCTGTTCTCCATTTTCATAGTCCTATTGCCGAATCCCTTAACGATTATCATATTACCGATGGTAATGGTATCTGCGGAAAAAGTAGTATTTCCAATGTTTACACTATCCGAGGATATGATAATAGTATCGGCTTTTAAAGGGTTCGTTTTATGGACACTACTATCCGCTTGTGCATTTACTATGCCATAACTCATCATCAATACCAAGAGTAATTTTACTTTTTTCATTTTATTTATATTTATCATTTTCGGGTTTGTTTCTTTTAAATAAGGTGGTAATTTTTCGACTCAGCTCTCTGAATTTTGCGCCATCAATTTCCAGGTTGGCAATATTAATAATGCGATCCTCCTCGTCTGTATCAATATTGCTGTATTGCACCTGGGTTGGTGTAATTGCTTCAAAGTTATTTTTTGCTTCTTCAATTACATTCGAAATGCTTGTTGGGCGTATTTCCTTAGTTAACGTAATTGTTTCATCAATCGTTTTCGTATTTATATCTTCTTTAGCTAACAATGCAATTGCTATATCATTATTAGGTGCATCAATATTTTTATTATTTAATGAGTTTGATTTGCTTTTTGCGTTTTCATTTTGGGCTATCGTATTTGTAGGTATGTTTGGCAACAGTGCTTCTTTTTTTATCTTATTTAAAGCGATTGATTTTTTTGTAGCATTGATGTCAGTGCCATTAGCTCTTTCGATCACTGCTGCCTTATTTAATTCAGTTTTCACTTCATTATTATTGGTAAAGGACGGCGACTCTTGCTTATTTTGCGTATTAAATTGGTTGTACCCAATCACGACAACCAATATTGCCGCAACCGATGCCCATCTTTTAAATGTGACAGTGGCCCACAAAGGCTTTATCTGCGCTGATTTTTTATATAGGCTATTTTTAAAATTTGGATCTATCTCTATGGTTGTGGGCGGAGTAATAAAAGTGGCCTGCCATTGCTTTACAGTAGATTGTAAAGTAATATTCGCGGACAATTTATTTTCAAAACTTGCTTTTTCTTCATTCGTCATTTCATTTTCCAAATAAGCAATACACTGTTCATCCTGTTCGCTCAATTTGTATAATGAAAATTTATTTTCATAAATGAGGGTAGCTGGACTGATCTTAAGTTGTTGTAATGTCTCCAACTTATTTGCATAATTTGGAAATTGCATGATAAAGTCATTGACTGCTGCCCTTTCCATCCCAGAAAGTTCATTATCAATATACATCAAAAAATAATGCTCGTAATTATGTTGGTTAATTTCCATGGTTACGCATTTACTTTTTCGAGTTCCAATAATTTGGTCTTTAAAAATAACCGAGCACGATGCAAATAAACTTTCACTTGACTTTCGGACAAATTCATAATTTCTCCAATTTCTTGATAGGAGTAGCCTTCATAATCTTTTAACAACACCAAACTTTTTTGTGTAGGGTTGAGTAAATTAACGGCACTTAATAAATTTTGCTTTAATTCGGAACTGGTTTGGTGCGTTACTTGATCCACTGCCATAAACTCGTTCGTGGTAGGTTTTTTATTTTCTTTTCGAATCACATCAATCATTTGATGATAGGCGACCGTAAACAAATAGGACTTGGCTTTGAGTGGGGTTACACGTTCTCGGTTAACCCAAAGTTTTTCAAAGGCAGATTGCACAATATCTTCTGCGTCTTGGGTGCTTCTGATATTTTTTACAATAAAGCGGTACACTCCATTGGAATGTTCCTCTACACAATTATTGTAATCCTGTTCAGTCATGATGGGGCATTGAGCGTTATAATCCTATAACGAACTCCTTGTAAAAAAGTTACATTCAACTTAGATCCAAACTTTAATAATCAATTACCTGCTCCATGATTCCAGCTGGTAATTCACGCCATTCGTATTGTTGGTTTCTTAATTGTGGCTCAAATCCAGCTTCAGCAATGGCTTCCTGTATGGATTTATAAGTAAAGCGGTGAGGTGCACCTGCTGCACTCACCACATTTTCCTCCAACATGATGCTACCAAAATCGTTGGCGCCTGCTTCCAAACAAACCTGCGCAGTGGCCTTACCCACGGTTAACCAACTTGCTTGAATATTTTTGATATTAGGCAGCATAATTCTACTTATTGCAATCATGCGGATATACTCTTCGGTCGTGGTTAAATTATGTACCCCTCTTATTTTGGTAAGTAAGGTATCTACGTCTTGGAAGGTCCAAGGAATAAATGCTAAAAATCCTTTTGCATTGGCTGGTTTTTTATCCTGCACTTCCCTTATACGAACCAAATGAATAAATCTTTCTTCTAAGGTTTCAACATGACCAAACATCATGGTAGCACTCGAAGTAATATTTAATTGGTGTGCTGCAGCCATCACATCTAACCATTCATCTGCACCACATTTGCCATTCGATACTAATTTACGAACACGATCCACTAAAATTTCAGCGCCTGCACCTGGGAGTGAATCCATACCTGCAGCGACCAATGCTTTTAAAACATCGGTGTGACTCATTTTTTCCAGTTTTGCAATATGTGCAATTTCTGGGGGTCCTAAAGTGTGTAATTTAATGGTGGGGAATTCAGCTTTTATTTGACTGAATATTCCGGTATAAAAAGCCAAACCTAATTCTGGATGATGTCCTCCTTGTAATAATAGTTGGTCTCCGCCCCAAGCAAGTGTTTCTTTAATTTTTACACGGTAAGTATCCATATCAGTAATGTATGCTTCGGCATGTCCTGGGATTCTGTAAAAATTACAAAACTTACAATTCGCAATACAAACATTGGTGGTATTTAAATTACGATCAATTTGCCAAGTTACTTTTCCATGAGGCACCTGCTTTTTTCTTAATTCATTCGCAATATGACTTAGTTCATTCAGCGGCGCATTTTCAAATAAAAACATGCCTTCTTCTTTAGTCAAATGTTCAAAGTTCAAGGCGCGTTGGTACAGTGTTTCTAACTTCATATCCATTCTATTAATGAGCTACAAAGTTACAGTATAAAATAAACGGGTTGTAGTAAAACCTCAATTTTTCCCTATTTAATGCCTGCTCGTTCAACAAAATGGGGTATTTAAAATAAAATTCTGGAATAGGTATTAGAAAAGGAACTATTGCACTTATTAAGTAATTTCGTACTCTTTATGATACAATTTGACAAATTCGAACTAGACAATGGCCTAAAAGTTATTGTTCATCAGGATACCAGCACGCCCATGGCAGTGGTGAATGTCCTATACAATGTGGGTGCAAAAGATGAGGACCCGCATAAAACAGGGTTTGCCCATTTATTTGAGCACCTGATGTTTGGCGGAAGTATAAATATTCCTATCTACGATGAACCTTTGCAAAGAGCAGGGGGAGAAAACAATGCCTATACCACCAACGATTTAACCAATTATTATTGTCAAATTCCAGCTGAAAATATTGAAACAGCTTTTTGGTTGGAAAGTGATCGTATGTTGTCGCTTGCCTTCAGTGAAAAAAGTTTGGAAGTGCAACGTAAGGTAGTGTGTGAGGAATTTAAAGAGCATTATATCAATAAACCATATGGGGATGCTTGGCACAAAATGCGAACGCTTGCCTATACGAATCATCCTTATCGCTGGATGACCATTGGCGCTTCCTTGGAACATGTGGAGCAAGCAAAAATGCAAGATGTAAAAGATTTCTTCTTTAAATTTTATCGTCCCAATAACGCCATATTAGTTGTCACAGGAAATGTGACCACGGAACAAGTAAAACAATTGGCTGAAAAATGGTTTGGCCCAATCGCTGCTGGGGCTAATTATGAAAGAAATTTACCAATGGAGCCAGTGCAACATAAAAGCAGATCCCAAGATGTGCGTGCAGATGTACCATTAGATATGTTAATGATGACCTGGCATATGGGCGGAAGATTGGATGAAAATTATCACGCAACAGATTTAATGACCGATGTAATTGGTGGCGGTGCCACTTCAAGATTATATGAACAATTAATAAAAGTGAAACAAATATTTTCTTCTATTGATTGTTATCATTTTGGTACCATTGATCCAGGTTTGGTGGTCATTGAAGGAAAGTTGGTCAAAGGAATTACCATGTCGGTTGCTGAAAAAGCAGTGTTGGATGAAATTGAATTAATTAAAAACACCATGATGCCGACCCATGAAGTTCAAAAAGTAATTAACAAAACTGAAAGTTTAATTTGTTTTGAAGATATGAGTATCATGAATAGGGCACATAGCTTGGCTTATTATGAATTATTAGGAGATGCAGGTTTAATGAATCAGGAATTGGAGAAATACCAAAAAGTAACCCCTGAATTAATACAACAAACTGCACAACAAATTTTTCAAGACACCAATCGCAACACTTTATATTATTATAGTAAATCATAAAATCATGGCATTAGATCGACATATGGCTCCTGTAATCAAAGATGCTATTGATTTTGACATTAAGTTAAAACCCTACCAGCATTTTGTTTTAGACAACCAAGTGGAAGTATATACTTATGAAGGAGGCGCAGAACCGGTGATGCTCATGGATATGGTATTTTTTGCTGGTAATTCCTATGAGGATAAAAACTGGGTAGCAGCTGCTACTAATTTTTTATTAAAAAATGGGACAACGAAAAAAAATGCGTTTGAAATTAATGAGGCGTTTGAATTTTATGGTGCGCATTTAAGCAGAAACTGTTACAATGAAACGGCAACCATTGCTTTGCATTGTTTGACGAAATATTTTAAGGAAGTGATTCCGGTAGTGAGTGAATTAATTTCAGAAGCCAATTTTCCCGAAAAAGAATTACAAATATATCAGCAAAATTTAATTCAACGACTATCACTTAATTTAAAGAAAAGTGATTTTATTGCGAATCGTTTTATTGATGAATATTTATTTGGCATTGATCATCCTTATGGTAAATACGCGATGCAGGAAGATTATAAAAATGTTACTTTAGCCGATTTGACTGCTTTTTATGACACTTATTATAAGCATGGCAAGTGTATTATTTTTATGGCAGGCAAATTTCCAACTGATATGCTGGAACTATTAAACAAGCATATTGGTCAGTTGCCATTAAATAAAAAGGTAATTGCCAATGTCACACATCCTATTGTTTCCGCTGCGCAAAAGCAGTACAGTGTCGTGAATGATGCATCATCGGTACAAGGATCTATTCGTATTGCCCGACATTTTCCTAATCGTCATCATCCCGATTTTGCACCGACACAGGTGTTGAATAATATTTTTGGTGGATTTTTTGGTTCTCGTTTAATGCGCAATATTAGAGAAGATAAGGGCTACACCTATGGCATACATAGTTATATTCAGAATCATGTGCAACAATGTGCTTGGATGATTAGCACAGATGCAGGTAAGGATGTTTGTAAGCCAACGATTGAAGAAGTATATAAGGAAATGAAAATATTGAGAGAAGAATTGGTCAGTGAAGACGAATTAAAGTTGGTTAAAAATTATGTGTTGGGTGGATTGCTGGGTGATTTAGACGGGCCCTTTCAAATTATTGCCAGATGGAAATCCTATATATTAAATGATTTAACCGATGCCTATTTTTATAATACCATTGATGTTGTCAAATCTATACAGCCAGAACAACTAAAAACCTTGGCGGAACAATACTTAAAACCGGAGGATTTTTATGAATTAGTGGTGTATTAATCTACCATTTATCATTTTCTAGGAACGCTTAACCATTTTATTATTTTGTAATAACTTGATTATCAAGTATTTGATATTTTAATTTGATTTATTATAGTACTATGTATTGCATAGTACTATAAAATTGTATAGTTTTGTGCTTCAATCAGAAAGTTATGGATATTCAAAACACACAAAGTCAAATGCGCAAGGGCGTTTTGGAGTTTTGCATATTGTCCATCATTCAACAAGGCGAGGTTTATCCGAGTGATATTGTTGAGAAAATGAAACAGGCCAATTTGCATATTCTTGAAGGAACCTTGTACCCATTATTGACGCGTTTAAAAAATGCAGGGTTATTAAATTATCGATGGGTGGAAAGTGTCACAGGTCCGCCAAGAAAATATTTTGTGATGACCGAGGAAGGCAAAGCAGCATTTGCTATTTTATTAAATACCTGGAATGAAATGACAGGTTCTGTGCAAGCGCTCATTCAAAAAAACGACACCATTACTTCATCAGAACCTAACCAAGTTTCTTAAATTATAATACTATGAACAAAGTAATCAATATCAATTTTCAAGGTCGTGTACTTCCTATTGAGGAGTTGGCCTATGATTTATTAAAACAATACATCGATAGTTTGCGTACTTATTTTGTAAACGAAGAAGGATGCGATGAAATCATCAATGATATCGAATGTAGAATTGCAGAATTATGCGATGAGCGTTTAAAAAAGGGAACCCCTTGCATTACGCAAGAGGATATGAATTTAATTATTTCTAGTATTGGTCGCCCTGCTGATTTTGAAGCGCAGGATGGGTTTGAGCAATCAACTACTTCAGCTTCTGCTGATTCAAGTTATACCAGCGATAGTCGCCAACAAAACACGAGTTATACGGATGGAGTTAATGATGGACCAACGCAAAAGAGATTATACCGTGATGAACAAAATAAAGTGTTAGGCGGCGTATGTAGTGGTATTGCTAATTATTTTGGATTAGAACCTTTGTTAGTTAGAATCCTTTGGATATTTTTAATTGGCGTGAACATTTTAGGGTATTTAATTTTATGGATAGCTGTACCTAGTTCATCTGTAAAAGAAGTGGGTGGTCCACGTAAGCGTTTATTCAGAGATATTGATCATAAAATTATAGGTGGTGTGAGTGCGGGGTTAGCCAAATATTTTGGTATTCAAGTGTGGATCATCAGAATTTTATTTTTGATTCCCTTTATAAGATTTGTAATTAATTTTAGACATTTTCATTTGTTTCAATTTTGGGAATTCCCAGATTTCCCTAATTTTTTAGATATCACTTTTAGCCCTGGAGCTGTTTTTGTATACATTGTATTATGGCTAGTATTGCCAGAAGCAAGAACGAGTGCCGATAAATTAGAAATGGTAGGAGAAAAAGTAGACATCAATAGCATCAAGAATACCATCCAAAATGATATGGAAGGTTTTGCAAGAAGAGCGGAAGGTTGGGGAAGTGAATTTTATAAAAAATCAAGAACAGAACGCAGCCAACAAAGATTCGAGCATCGCAATGAACGTCGCAATGAACGAAGAAATGGGACTGCTGCAGATAATTCTTCCAACACACTATACAGAGAAAGTAAAGGATGTTTGTACTTTATTGCTAGAGCAATCACTATTACCATTAAAGCGTTTGTTTATTTTATTTTAGCGATCGTTGGAATTTCTTTATTAGCTGCATTGTTTGGTATTGGTGCTGCAGCAACAGCTGTATTTCCATTAAAAAAGTTTTTATTGGTAGATGGTGCACAAAGTTGGGCTGCTTTTGGAACAATCGTATTATTTATCTGGGTACCTATCGTTGGTATTGTAACTGCGATTATTCGAAAAATTGCAGGATTTAAAAAGACCAATGTTTGGATAAGATCTGGCTTTTGGGCCTTATGGATTGTCGGATGGGTAATGCTATTTTATTTTGGTAGTAGTTTGGGAAATAGTTTTTCCAAACATAATACGCCGGTTGAGCAATCTATTGCATTGAAAAATGCTAATGTTAATTATTTAGAAGTGACTGCTACTCCTAAAATGAAATATTATGAAGATAAATGGTTCAAAGTTTCAGAGTTTGTTGATTATGGTGATGAAGACACTATTTTTGTGAGAAATCTTAGAATTAGAATTGTACAATCTCCTACGGATAGTTTTCAAGTGAAAGTGGTGAAATTAAGTAATGGTAAAACGGTGGCTGAAGCCAATAGCTTAGCGAATAAAATTAATTTTAATATTTCACAACAGGATAGCATAATTTATCTAGATAAAGGAATCGGCATCAATGCAAATGATAAATTTAGGAATCAACATATCATTATGACGATTGCAGTCCCTATTGGAAAGCGAATAAAAATTTCTAATAAAGGTTGGTCGCAAACTAATATTAGTATTAATCATGTTGGAATTCGTACCGAAACCATTGACCGATTTAGCTCAGATGATGATTGGTATAAAGAATGGGATAATGAATCTTTTAGTTACGAACGTGGTGTAACTTATTTAATGACAAGCACAGGACTGGAAAAAATTGGTCGCGCTGATATTGAAGACAAAGAAGAGGATAATGTTGAAATGTCAGACATTGAAAATCAGTTAAACGAATTAAAATTAGAGCGAGAGCGACTTGAAGGTGATTTAAAAAAGTCAAAAGAACAAAAGATAAAAGAGTTGGAAAAAATAGATCGTGCTTTAGAAAAAAAGGCGGCTGACAAGAAGGAAAATAAAGGGTTAACGAATAACACCTCGCTGCTTCCTGATTTGAATAATGTCAGCAAAGTCGCGTCCAAGATTGTTGATATGCAATCCGTCTTTGACCGGTTTCATTATTAAGCCAATTAAAAACAGGGTAAGCTGTACTGGATAATTTAATGGTTAATGATTACTTGTATTGAATATAAACACCTCACTTAAAAGTGGGGTGTTTTTTTGTTATATTTGTCAAAATTAAATTCAAATGAGCGAAGTTTTGAACACCCCATTTACCCAGAAACATATTACTTTAGGTGCTAAAATGGCCCCATTTGCTGGATACAATATGCCCATTAGTTACACAGGTATTAATGATGAGCATGCTGCGGTACGCAATGCAGCTGGTGTTTTTGATGTGAGTCATATGGGCGAATTTATTTTAAGGGGCGCGGATGCATTGGATTTAATTCAAAGAGTAACTAGTAACGATGCATCTGTTTTGGAAAATGGCAAAGCACAATACAGTTGTTTGCCAAATGCAACAGGCGGTATCGTGGACGATTTATTAGTATACTGTGTTGAAAAAAACAAAGTATATATGTTAGTTGTGAATGCATCTAACATTGAAAAAGATTGGAATTGGATTGTACAACATAATACGAAAGGAGTTGAAATGCATAATATTAGTCCTAAAACTGCTTTGTTAGCAGTGCAAGGTCCTAAGGCAGCGCAAATTGTTCAAAAGCTTACTTCCATGGATGTATTAAATATGCCTTATTATAGTTTTGCTAAAGGGGAATTATTGGGCATTGATAATGTATTAATTAGCGCAACAGGTTATACTGGTGCAGGGGGTGTTGAAATTTATTTTGAAGATTTGAATGACCATGCCAATAAAATTTGGGATGCTTTATTTGAAGCAGGTGCTGAATTTGGCATTAAACCCATTGGCTTAGGTGCGCGTGATACTTTGCGTTTAGAGATGGGATTTTGTTTGTATGGCAATGATATTGATGATACGACCAGTCCTTTAGAAGCAGGCTTGGGTTGGATTACAAAGTTTACAAAGCCATTTACGAATTCAGTGGCATTGGCGGAACAAAAAGCAAATGGTGTCAATAAAAAATTAGTGGGTTTTGAAATGATCGATCGTGGTATACCACGTCATTACTATATTATTAAAGATGCATCAGGGAATGAGATTGGTTCCGTTACTTCTGGAACACAAGCGCCAAGTTTGGGAAAAGGAATTGGACTTGGTTATGTACAATCTTCCTTTGCAAAAGTGGATACTGAAATTTATATTGACATTCGCAATACTTTGGTAAAAGCGAAAGTGGTGAAGTTTCCTTTTAAATAAACCATTGGTTTAATTTAGGTATTGGTTTATTTGTACCTGTTTTTTATGGTGTAAATACATGATTTATGTGTTGCTTGTTATTGCATATTGTGCCTTAACAAAACATCATGTATTATGAAAGCAATTAAAAATCGAGTTCAATTAATGGGCTATTTGGGTGCAGATCCTGAAATTAAAATTTTTGAAGAGACCAAAACGTTAGCCCATATCAGGCTAGCAGTCAATGATCGTTATAAAAATGCAAAAGGGGAGTGGGTGGATGAAACCCAATGGTTTAACCTGGTCGCCTGGTCCAAGCTTGCAGTGTACGCTGAAAAATATTTAATCAAAGGAATTGAAGTTGCTGTTGAAGGACGACTTATCAATAAATCTTATACAGACAAAAATTTAGTCAAACGATTCAGTACCGATATTCATCTTTCTGAAATATTAATCTTAACCAAGAAAAAAGAGCTTGTATAAGCCTCTCCCATTTTGTATATTTGTGGTGTTATGACGAATAAGAATATAAAACCCAATTTACATACTGTATTAACTCCTCAGTTGCTTGATTTGTATGAAATTAAAGATAGCATTGTTGTCATCATAGATGTGTTTAGGGCAACTTCAACAATGGCTACCGCCTTATATAATGGTGCAAGAAAAATCATTCCAGTGGATTCCCCCGAATTATGCATTGAAATGGGTAAGCAAACTGGTGGAGTTACTGCAGGGGAGCGGGATGGTAAAATAATTCCAGGTTTGTCCTATGGGAATTCTCCTTCCGAATATCCAAGATCATTTATTGAAAATAAAGTTTTAGTCATAACGACAACCAATGGCACTAAGCTTTTGCATATGGCATTAAAACAAGGGGCGAAAGATATTATCACCGGCTCCTTTCCTAATTTTTCAGCTGTGGCTGATTATTTGGTACAACAAGGGGCACCCGTGATTTTAGGTTGTTCGGGTTGGAAAAACAGGTTTAATATTGAGGATACCCTTTTTGCAGGGGCAATCATTGAACAAATAAAGGATCATTTTACCATACATTGTGACAGCAGTTTTATGGCCAATCAATTGTTTAATCAACATAAGGATGATTTAACGCAATATATTAAGACCACCACACATTGGCACCGTTTGGCTGCTTATGGGTTGGAGGCCGACATGTTGTATTGTATTTCCAAGGATACCGCCCCTTCCTTGCCCATTTATAAAGACGGCGCTTTGGTGAATGCGCTATAAATAGCTCATATTCAGCTATTTTATGAAATTGGGTGATGAATTTAGCTAGCAAAACCGTACATTTGCAGATTGCCCTTTTTGAAGGGTTATTTGTATCATTATGGCATTACCCTATTTAGTTAAACACATTTATAGTTACGGTACCGAAGAGGTAATTCGTAGAGGCAAAAAGATTTTTGCTTTGAAAAACATCGAATTGGTCAAATTTGATCCTTTAATTGGAAGTATCCATTGCAGGGTAAAAGATGATGGCTATAGTACCTATTATAAGGTAACCATTGAGAATTTTAAAAATCCCAACACGCTATCCTTAAGATGCGGATGTCCTTATAATTTATCTGAGGTTTGTAGACATAAAGCAGCTGCTTTATTCCAAATACAAGACATGTTGGATAAAAACTTGTTGGATTATAAGCCGGCTGCTTATAAAACAACACATACCCAACTTCGTGCAAAAATCTTGGATCTTAAAACCATTCGAATGCTTTGTTCAAAGCCGACATTTGAAAAGGCAGAGGTCACTTTAAAATCCATTCGACCACATATTATTTCGAGTGAAAATGAACGCGTTGTTGCTGAAATGGATATTGCTGGCAAAACACATATGATGATTATTCAAAAAAATGAAGAACGTTTTTTTGATACCTCCTGTGATTGTTTGTCTGAGACGGAGTATCCTTTGTGTGTGCATAAAACGGTGCTGCTATTACAGTTGTTTCAATTGAAGGGGGCTGATTATTTTGAAACCATTCGAAATTGGGATCGTGAAAAAAATAAACTATTGGCATTGTATGGCTATAGTTTGGAGGATGATACCAGAGATAAATTTGAATTTATATATCATGATGGAAAGCCGTTTTTAAAAGTATTGGATCCCAGTATTAAAAAAATTAATGAGGAACCAAGTCGCGTAAAATTTAAGCGTCCATTAGGAAACGATTGGGATATTGAAGAATTAGAAGATCCAAAAGAGGCACCGCAAAAAACCATTGAGCGATTAGGGCTGGTGATGCAACATCATCCCACGGAATATCCTTTTATTCATTTCAATGTAATTAAGGGAGAAGTAAATGAACAAGGCACTTCCTATGTGGGTAAAGTAGAAAAATTAGATATTGCAAAGTTTGTCATTCCAGATGAAATTAAAGAAGAAGATAAGTTGTTGTTGCAGTTGGTACGTAAATTGCAAACGGCAGAGTTGACAAAGTATATCAATAAAAACTCACCCTTTGGCGGTATTTGGGATACTGTCATTAATGCAGATGAATCCAGTTTGTCTGAGGATACCAAGGGGCATATTCAAGAATATCTACATCCTAAAATTGAAAAATTGTGGAAGGATTTATCTGAACATCCTTTTAGCTTTTTTATTCCGCACAATAAACCATTCACCACTGCTAACTTGCAAAAAGCGGAATTAGTTTTTGCGAATATTCAGCCAGGATTTAAAGTGGAGAAGGAAGCGGATCGCTATTTGGTATATGCGCATGTGAATTTACCGGATGGAATAATTCCTGTGGAAGAAAATCATGCAAAATCTCACTTTATCTTTCAATATCACCACCAATTTTTTTGTTGGAAATCAAAAGACGATGTGAATTGGGTGGAACAATTTTTACCTTCAGGCTGTCATGAAATAACACTTGAAGCATGGCCTAGTTATTTACAAAATACTTTGTTGCCTTTGTCCAAACAATACAAGGTGGAATTAGGCAATGTGGCGCAAGTAAAATTAAAGGGAGTGAAACCTTCCTTACAAATTTTTCTAAAAGAGGATCCGCAGTTTTTACATTTTGAACCTTTATTTGTTTATAATGATATTATTGTTCACAAAGAAGATGGTCCCTCGGTGATCCAACAAGTAGGGGATAAAATTGTCATACTTGAAAGAGACCTAGCGGCAGAGCGGACTTTGATGAATGATATCGAACAATTGCATTCTGGATTTGTACGATTTAATCAAGGGAATGTATTGTCTCTTAAAGGCGCGGAAGTTTTAAAAAATAATTGGTTTTTCCTTTTCATAGATACTTTAAGAGAAAAACAAATACCGCTATTTGGTACGGAAACTTTAAAGCAATTTAAATTTAATACGGCCAAGCCTTCCACCAGATTATATATTAGTAGTAATACTGATTGGTTTGATGCTAAGGTTGAAATTTCCTTTGGCGATCAAAAAGTGAGTGTACAGGATATCAAAAATATGCTTGCGAATAAGCAACAGTTTGTTCCTTTAAAGGATGGCAGTTTAGGATTGTTACCAGAAAAATGGTTAAATAAATATTCCTTATTATTTAAAGTGGGGGAAGGAAAAACAGATAATCTTAAATTAAGCAAGTATCATTTTTCAATACTTGATGAATTATACCAACAAAGAGATGAGGAAGAATTAATATTCCAGTTAGAAGGGAAGTACGAAAAAATCAGGGAGCGTTACGCAATTACTGATATTGCGCCACCAGCGCATTTGTCACCCATCTTACGCCCTTATCAAGTGAGTGGATTTCAATGGTTAAATTATTTGCATGATGTGCAATGGGGTGGTATTTTGGCAGATGATATGGGTTTGGGAAAAACAATTCAAACCTTATCTTTCTTGCAGCACTTGAAAGAAAAAAATGGCAAACTTGTAGCCTTAGTGGTTTGCCCAACCACCTTATTATACAACTGGCAAAATGAATTAAAAAAGTTTACGCCTACTTTAACCTATCAAATACACCATGGTGGTTCGCGTAGTCGCAAACAAGTGGTAAAGGAAGAAATTGAAGTGATCATAACTACTTATGGAACACTCAGAAGTGATATTAAAATGTTTGTCGAGGTTGATTTTGATTATGTGATTTTAGATGAAAGTCAGGCGATTAAAAATCCTTCTAGTAAAGTAACAAAAGCAGCTTGCTTATTGAAGGCAAAAAATAAATTGTGTTTAAGTGGTACGCCATTACAAAATAACACATTTGATATTTATGCACAGATGAATTTCTTAAACCCAGGTATGTTGGGTTCGATTGAATACTTCAAACATAATTTTTCAATGCCGATTGATAAATTTGATGAGAAAGAACAAAAAGAACATTTAAGAAAATCGGTTTTCCCGTTCATATTAAGACGTACCAAGGAGCAGGTGGCAAAGGATTTGCCAGAAAAGCAAGAAATGGTATTGTATTGTGAGATGGGGGATGAGCAAAGAAAAATTTATGAGGCTTATCGTAACGATTATAGAGATAAGTTGATAGGCATGGTGGAGGAAAAAGGAATTCAAAAATCGCAACTTTCCATTTTACAAGGTTTAATGAAACTCCGTCAAATTTGTGATAGCCCTGCTATTTTAAAAGAGGAAAATTATCCAAATGCATCTGTCAAGTTAGATGAGCTTACGCGTGAAATTGCTGAGAATATTGGTGGGCATAAGGCATTGGTTTTCTCTCAATTCTTAGGCATGCTTGCTTTAATAAAAGAAGAGCTAACCAAATTAGGCATTGATTACGAGTATTTTGATGGAAGTAGTTCCATTCAGGAAAGAGAACGCGCTATTGAACGTTTCCAAAATGATGATAATTGTAGGGTATTCCTGATTTCATTGAAAGCAGGTGGTGTGGGATTAAATTTAACAGCAGCTGATTATGTATATATTGTTGATCCTTGGTGGAATCCTGCGGTAGAACAACAAGCGATTGATCGTACGCATCGTATTGGGCAAACGAAAAATATATTTGCTTATCGCATGATTTGTAATGATACGGTAGAGGATAAGATATTAAAACTACAGGATCGCAAACGTTCCTTGGCAAAGGATTTGATTTCAGATGAAGATGGTTTTGTAAAATCATTAACCAAGGATGATATTGCCTATCTGTTTAGTTAGGTATTTGCTTGCGCCCTTTTATTTGATTGTAATTCGCATATTTTTTTATTATATTTAGACTGCAAAGTTTAATTATGAAAAAATATACGTTATTATTTTCTGCACTATTATTTGTTTTTATAGGTGCAGCACAGCAGCCAATAAAATTTCATTCCATTCAAGGACTTACTATTTTAGGTAGGGCTTTCCCAACGCAAACTACATATCGCCGATTCCCAGATAGTTTGGAATCGCTATTGCGAAAACCGGTTTGGCAATTTAGTACCAACTCTACTGGCATTGCTATTTATTTTGAATCCAATTCAACACAAATAAGTGCAAAATGGAAAACTGGAGATAAGGCAAGCTACCCGCATGTGGCGGCTACACTAGTCAAGGGTGTTGATTTATATGCGTTGGATAATAAGCAATGGTATTATGTGGGCATTGGTAAACCCAACAACCCGGTGTATCAAGAGGCGTCCATCATTAAAGGCCTAAATGGCAGTGTCAAGCAATTTTTAATGTACCTCCCTGATTATGAAACCACGGACTCTTTATTATTGGGTATTGATTCAAATGCAATGATTCAAAATGTAACCAATTCTGTTTTTGCCGATAAAAAACCGATTGTATTTTACGGTACGAGTATTGTCCAAGGTGCTTCGGCAATGCGCAGCGGTATGGCTTATCCAGCAATTATTGAACGCGGCTTACAAAGGGAAACCATTAATTTAGGATTTAGCGGTAATGGACTTTTAGATTCCATGTTGGCTGTGATTATGTCTCATATAGATGCAGCTTGTTATGTCATTGATTGTGGTCCAAATTTAACACCAGCAATGGCTGCTGAGCGGACTTTACCATTTTTAAAATTACTTCGACAAAACAAACCTACCACTCCGATACTTTTAGTTGAACAAATAGATTATCCATTTGCGCGTTTTGTATCTAGCATGGATGAAAAAATTAAATTAGTCAACCAGCATTTTAATAAAGCGTACACTACTTTAAAAAATGAGGGGGATAAAAATATTTATTACTTGCCTTCCAAAGGCCTTATTGGGGAGGATGGAGAAGGCACCGTAGATGGTGTTCATTTAACGGATCTTGGATTTTATCGAATGGCAAATGCCATTAAAAAAAAGCTACAAACTATTTTAAAATAATTTGTAGCAATAGTAAATTTATGCTCTGAGCTTTTTCATTCCCCTAATATTGTTTTGCTAAATATGTTGCTTAACAATAACAATTCACTAGCCAATGGAATGGGGGACTATTTTATTAATTCAGCTGCGGCAATATTCGCTTCAGGATTTTTTAAAAATTCCGCTTTACATTCGCCTGAGCAAAATCCGATCACTTTATTTTTATAAATGGCTGTATCACTAACACCTGCAGTTACGGGCATTCCGCATGTAGGATCTTTTTTGTTGTCTAAAATTTTAACATCATAGGTTTTTTCACTTGCAGTATCTGTAGTCATTGCAGCTATCGTATCGCTATCAGTTGCAGTATTTGCTTGATTATTCATTGAATTACCGCAAGCAATTAAAAACATGCTTACACACATGAACAAAGTAATGATTGCTTTTCTCATAATGGTTGTATTAGATTTCTAATTTTACAAAATTACACCTCAAAAGCCTTACTTGGAAACTAACAGGTATTCTTTTACCACCTAATCGTTCTATTAATGGGGCAAATGCCAAGTTTTTGAGTCAAAAGGGGCCTATTTATCTAATTATTTTATATTTTTACACCTCATTCCTTAAACAAGGATCTTATTAAATGAAACAGGCGAACCAACATAACCTTATTACAAGTGCCAATAATGCACCTGTTCCTGTTTTGAACAGAATTAGGATAATTAACTTTCCAAGATTGGATAAGTTTTTTTTCCGACGTGGATTCTGATAGGACGAGCAATTGGCAGTTGCCCCTATCAGTGGAAAAATCCCCGACATATTCATTTCTACAGCCAAAACTGTTCATTCATTTAAACTAATTTACATCATTGGAACCTAACATTATAGTTCGAATAGCCGATAGTGGGGATACTGTGTATGCAGAAACCATCACCGA
>Ga0214919_10001483_pt1 | contig 38316 bp, 53 predicted proteins | sample LL1503_MetaG_FD_177994 | JGI IMG/M metagenome (GOLD analysis project Ga0214919, IMG submission 177994) | Freshwater microbial communities from Lake Lanier, Atlanta, Georgia, United States - LL-1503 | ecosystem: Environmental > Aquatic > Freshwater > Lake | place: USA: Georgia | collected...
TACTCGCGCTAAACAAATTCAGCAGACCATTACTCAGCAACAAAATGCTCAGACTGGCCGCTTAGGTGCATCTTTCCAGCAAGTGATGCAGAAACAGCAAGGCGCACAACCACAGCAGATGCCCCAGCAACCTGCTCAGTAATAACGACTTCCCATGAAACAAGTCAAACAACTGAAATACAAACCTGTCGGATGCACGGATGCCGACATTAACCAAGCTATCCGCGAACTCAAGGGGCACGCCTCCTTTGTTAAGTTTTGTGATTCGTTAAACAATTTGCGAGAGGTCGCGTTGTCTCGAATGTGGCATGATGATGTAATTGCAGATGAACGAGTGTCTTTGGCCTATTCGGTCGAAGCCCGTGTCTATGCAGACATCTTAAACCGCATTGCCGACGCTACTGACCTATATACGCAAGTTGTTAATGAAGAACAATCTTGACACTCAATTTCCGAGGGTAATTCTACCCTCAACGTCTTGGGTCGTTTACCCATGTTGTTAGTTATAGTTTCTTGGAGTCTATAAACCATGTCTGACGATAATACGGTAACTTCACCGACCGAGGCTCCGGCCCAAACTGGCGATGACAAACTGAGCAATATGTCTGTGGATAAAGCTGCTCAACACTTGATGAAGCTCTCTACTCAAAAAGAGCATAGTCCAGTGGAGACGGCAAAACCAGAAGACTCTTCTGTTATTGCTCCGGCAGAAATGCCGCAGGAAGAAACGCCTGATACAGAACAGGCAGACCCAGTTAATATTCAGGATTCCGAAGAGGAAACCGATAATGCCCCCGAACAGGAGCAGGCAGAATCGGACTCTGAGGACGTTCTTTCACAACTAGATACGCTAGACCCTAAAGCTAAGGAAATTGCCAGAGCCGCCCTTAATAAACAAAAGGAACGGTTAGTTGGCAAGTTTGAGAAACGTATTGGCAAGGAAGTGTCGAAGCGGAAGAGCATTGACCAACAGGTTCAATCTCTTTCTGAGCAGCTTACTGAGATTAAGAATCAATCTCAATCACAACAGCAAGCTACTCCGCCGCCTCCCCCGCCAGTGCTTAACCCAAGCAACCCGTTAGGCCACATCGCTGACATTCAATCTCTTAATCAAGAGTTTACTAAAGCGAAAGAAGCCCTACGCACTTCCGAAGACTTAATCGCCCAGATGGAGGACAATGATATGTCTTCCATTGAGTATGGTGGTCAAGAGTTCACACGGCAGTCTGTAAAGACCGCCATGCGCAACGCCAAGCGCGTTGTTGAGGACTATGCCCCCCAACAAGCTCAATATCTGCAAGCGAGAACCCAAAGTTCACAACAAGCGGTTGATATGTTCCCGTGGATTTCTAACAAGAACTCAACGGAATATGTCATGGCGCAGAGGTTTATGAATGACCCCTCTGTTGCTGGCCGCGCTGACCGTGATGTGGTAGTGGGACTCCTCGTTGAAGGATTCAAAGCGGTTGAAGCGCGTAAAGGCGCATCAGTCGAAAAGAAGCCGACAATTAAAGCAAAAGCCCCAGCCTCACAAGCTGAGTTCTCTTCTTCATCGGGTGCAACTCGCGCCCCTGATTCAGAGATTAGCCGAGCTAGGAACAATAGCGAAATCGACAAGTTGTTGAATAAAAAAGGCGGACTGAAAGTTAATGAGGCTGCCCGTTTACTGCTCCACACTGAACGAAATCTCCAGAAACGATAACTTACTACAATGGCTCAAGCAACAACATACAATCTCGTCGGCGTCCGTGAGGATTTGACCGATTTTCTTACAATTCTCGAACCAGAGGATTGCCCTAAAACATCAATGTTTGCGAAGACTGTCCGTCCTCGTCAACAATTCCAAGAATGGCAAATGGACACCCTTTCGGCTCCCTACTTTCCGGGTAAGCTCGAAGGTCAAGACTTTGCTGTCTATCAGAACAAGGCCGCTAATCGTGGTCGTGTTGGTAACTTTGTGCAGACATTTGCTCGCACTTGGATGGTCTCCCGCCTTGCGGAAGCCGCCGATGTAGCTGGTGTTAGCAATGAAGTTGCTAATGCGAAAGTTAAGTCTGCCCGCGAACTGAAGCGTGACATTGAGTCCGCTGTTGGTTCGGACAACGAAATGCAGCAAGACAACGGTTCGGTTCCTTACCTTATGCGTGGTCTGGGCAAGTGGATTCAAGCCACAGCCCAAAGCATTAACGCTGTTCCCGCGAGCTACCTGACACCTTCTGGCAGCATCGACGCCACAGCCACCGCTTCGCTCACAGAAAACACTTTCAACGGTGTGTTCCAGAGCATCTATGAAGTGAATGGCGGCAAGCGTAACTACACGCTGTTTGCTGGCCCGAACCTGAAACGCGCTATCAGCAAGTTCCAACGCGCCACTGGCTCGTCTGGCACAACCCAAACATATCAAGTTATCCAAAATGCTAAAGAGCATGAGGTTTCGCTGAATGTTGAAATCTATGATGGTGACTTCCATCATGTGACGGTTGTTCCTGACTTGTTCAACGGTTGCGCCACTGCTGCTAACGAGACGGCTGTGTTCGCTCCTACAAATCAGAGCCGCGCTCGCGGTTATGTTATCGACCCAGAGTTGGTTGGTATCGGTTATTACATCGGTATGCAGTCTGAAGAGTTCCCTGACCAAGGCGGCGGTCGCCGTGGCGCAGTGGAGTCTACACTCACGCTGATGTGCAAAAACCCGAAGGGTCTCGGCAAATTCGCCGCTAGCTCTTAATAACAACTAACAATAGGAGAATACTACAATGGCTGATACAGCAGTTACAATCTCACCTAAAAAGGTGTTTATCGAAAGCAACCCGGAGCGTCTCAATAGTGCGACAATCCGTTATAACATCAAATCTGCGGACGTAGCTTATGGCTCCGGCTCGACAGATACGGTTACAATGACCCTTGGCACAACAGCGGCCTTTTGGGTTGTTAGCCGTGCGTTTGCACTCGTGCAGACAGCGTTTGCTGGCACTGGTGGTTTGTCGATTCAAGTCGGCGTCACTGGCACAACAAATGCGTTTTTGGCCGCTACATCGGTTCTGTCCGCTGGTTTAATCCAAGCCAGCACCGGTATGAACACGGTCAATACGGTTGCGTCCGCTAAGGGCACTTCCGCTGCAACGATTAAAGCAGTGTTTACAAATTCAGTAAGCGATTCTCCATCGGCCCTTACGGCTGGTGAAGTTGACGTTTATTTGAACCTACTTGATTTAAGCCGTCTGGCTTAAGTCTGTTTCATGGGTGGAGAAGGGTGGTTCACGCTGCCCTTCTCTTCCCCATCAATTTTTAAATCCCATGCTAGAGAATACTCCCGAGAACGCACGACAGATGTGGTCATTGGCTGATGCCATGCTTCCTTTTGAAAAACAGGACATCATTGAACGTGGGCAGAAAATCGGTAAAGAGTTACAAGAAGCTGGGTCGCTCCGTATTGACGGAGTGGGACAGTTAAAGGCCAAGATTCCCTTGAATCTTTATATTCGGTGGCAGCAAGAATACCCCGGCTGTTGGAATGACAAAGGGTTTGTTAATGCTTTCTTAAAAGACAACCCCCAGTTCAAAGCCGTAATGAAAACTGATAGCCGCAACTCCATTATTGTTCCATGAGAAAAGTCCCTTACAGTAAATTCAATGCCAACATTGCGGCTCTAATTGGCATCGAGCAGGCCAATCTGCAATCGCAGGAATTGGTCATACTTAATACCTTCTTTAACAAGAACATGAAGTATGCGTGGCAGCAGAGCAACTGGGTTGACCTCTGCCCCTATGGTGAATACGTCAGCGCGAATAACTTGCTGAACTTTCCCAATACGTTCCAGAACGCTGTATGGGCGCGGAACAACATGGACGTTTCTCCTGAGTCTATCCCTAATCCTATCTCTGGTGAGGTGGATGCGGCGACTCTTACAACCACGGGCACAAATGCGTATATGTCGCAGTCGTTTACGCCCGTGTCACTTTATCAAAACTACTTTGGAATATGGATGCGTTCTTCAACCAATGCTGATGTTCCGATTCAAGTAGTTCGTTTGTCTGATGGTAACTTAGTTGCTACTCAGACATTCTCATTAACGAATGTTTGGCAATTCTGCCTTATTCCATTTAATCCCTTAGACTTAACGCTTCATCGTGTTCAAGTTGGTGGGTCAAATCTTCTAACGGCGGGACTTACTTTCTTTGTTTGGCAGGCATCAGCGGTTGATACCTATTCGATTACGGGAGGAATTATTATTCCTTATTCGCAAGTTGGCGCACCCCAAATCGACATTCCAATTACAATTTGGAAAGACTCGCCGTTTAATGCACAGCCTGCCCGCAGAGTTGGTTATCGTCTCACAGACAAGGGCATTAAAATAAATGACCAAGCAACCAACTTCAACGTCACCAACAATTTCGTTCTTACAACGAATACTTCGGCAGTTCCTATTCCAGTTTATTATCTGTATTATCGTAAGCAGTGCCCTGAGTTTGCTGCTTCAGATTATAGTGCCGCTACAAACTATACGCTTGGCGACCAAGTATATTTCACTTATTCTACTGGTTACAGCGATTTTTGGCAATGTGTTGCTACGACTACTGCCGGACAAAGCCCAGAAACAAATCCAGAAAAGTGGTATCTCCTCGAAGTTCCGTATATATTTTTGGATTATGTGGTTTACTCTTCTTTTGCAGATTGGCTAACCATTGAAGGACAGGTGGGCAAAGCCGGTGCTATGAAGCAAATGGCCGATGAATTGCTCACTAAAGAACTTGAGCGTCAAGAACTGCAAATGGCAGTTACAATGCCTACCCGCTACACAACTCACGTCACAAGTCAGGCTTACTACTAATTTATTACCATGCCCTTCGGCCCTAACGCAATTAACGTAGGATACGGCCAATCGACCAATAACCCCTCTGGTATTAGTAATGAGGTTATTCCAGTCAATCCGGCTCAAACGCCTGCAAACTTTGTTATCACGGGTGGTTCCATTGATGGAACGCCGATTGGTGTAACTACGCCTTCTACTGGTAAATTTACCACGCTACAAGCAACCTCGATTGACCTTACCTCGCCTCTTCCTATTGCGGAGGGTGGCACGGCGGTTTCAACGGTTCCTGCCAATGGGCAATTATTGATAGGTAATGGGACTGGTTATACGGTAGCCAACTTAACGGCTGGCACGGGTATGACGATTACTAACTCGTCTGGTGGGATTACACTTTCCGCCCCGGATGTTGGTAGTGTTACTAGCGTATCGGTTACAACGGCTAATGGCGTGTCTGGAACAGTAGCAACTCCAACTACAACTCCAGCAATTAGTCTTACGCTTGGAGCAATTACTCCAACGAGCGTTGCTGCAAGTGGCACTGTTACTGGTTCAAACCTTAGCGGCACAAATACTGGCAATCAGACAATAACGCTGACAGGCGGAGTTACTGGTTCTGGCACAGGTTCATTTGCAGCTACCGTAGTAACTAACGCTAATTTAACTGGTGGTGTTACAAGCGTTGGAAATGCGGCAACGGTGGTTACAAACGCAAATCTTACTGGCGACGTTACTAGCGTAGGCAATGCCACCACTCTTACTAACGCCCCTGTTATTGCTAAAGTTCTTACTGGTTACGTTAGCGGTGCAGGAACGGTGGCAGCGACAGATTCTATTTTACAAGCTATCCAGAAGCTGAATGGCAATGATGCGACCAACGCCAACTTAACTGGTGTTATTACGTCAGTTGGCAACGCAACGTCCATTGCTTCGCAAACAGGAACCGGGACAAAGTTTGTTGTAGATACTTCGCCAACTTTAGTCACACCAAATCTAGGAACACCATCTGCGGCAGTTCTTACCAGCGCAACCGGCCTTCCGCTTACAACGGGCGTTACCGGGACGCTTCCAGTGGCAAACGGCGGCACAGGTATTACAAGTCTTGGCACAGGTGTAGCAACATTCCTTGGAACACCTACATCGGCTAATTTAGCGGCGGCGGTAACAGACGAGACTGGTAGTGGTTCGCTAGTATTTGCCACCCTTCCTACATTTGGTGGGACAGGTGTAAAACTGAGTGGTAGCACAAGTGGAACTACAACGGTTGTTTCTGGTGCGGCGGCTGGAACTTCTGTTTTAACTCTGCCAGTTGCCACTGATACATTAGTTGGTAAAGCAACTACGGATACGTTGACCAACAAGACGTTGACGAGTCCTACGTTGACTACCCCAGTCTTGGGAACTCCTAGTAGTGGCACGCTTACAAGCTGCACTGGTTTACCGTTATCAACAGGTGTTACAGGAAATTTGCCAGTCACTAATTTGAATAGTGGGACAAGTGCATCAGCTACGACTTTTTGGCGTGGAGATGGGGTGTGGTCAACACCTGCGGGTGCTGGCACTGTTACTTCAGTTGCAGCAACAGTTCCTAGCGTATTTTCTATTTCTGGGAGTCCAATTACATCATCTGGCACGTTAGCCATTACATATAGTGGCACAGCATTGCCAGTGCTTAATGGTGGCACAGGAGTAACAACATCGACTGGCACAACCAACGTAGTGCTGTCAGGCTCGCCAACAATCACGACCCCAGTCATTGCCCAAATTAACGATGCAAGCGGTAACGAGACTTTGAAGCTGGCATCGATTGCGAGCGCGGTGAACGAGGTGACGATAGAAAACGCCGCTACTGGCAACGCCGTCCACATTTCAGCCACAGGCGGGGACGCTAGCGTTGGCCTACATTTGGCAGGCAAAGGCGCAAGTGGCTACGTCAACGTGCAAGATTCAGTTGATGCCACCAAGCGCATCCTGTTTAACGCTAGCGGTGGCACGACAAACACGCGCACGATGTTGAGCAGCACGCAGACCGTGGACAGAACGCTTTCGCTGCCAGACGCTACGGATACATTGGTTGGCAAGGCTACTACAGACACGCTGACGAACAAAACTATCACAGGTGGGATTCTGAACGGCACGCTGGGCAGCACTACACCTAGCACGATTGCGGCGACGACAATTAGCGCAAGTGGACTTGTAAGTTTTAACGCAACTGGGACAAACACTGTTGGCCCTATTACTGGCAGCACGATTTGGCGTGTGCGCGGAGGAAATACTAATACAGCAGATGGTTCGGGGGTTTATATTGACAACGCTGCAACAGTAATTGGTGCCTACGGTAACAAATCGCAAGTTTTAGGCGGAGCATACAGCGCAACGGCGTTGCTCTACAATCTAAACAACCTTGAGATTACAGCAGGCGGAGCGACAACGGTCGGCACCTTCACCTCCACTGGCCTAAACTCCACGGCCATCGGAGCGACCACGCCGTCCACAGGGGCGTTTACGACGTTGAGCGCAAGTTCTACTGGCGTTGTTACTGGGACTTTTGGCGTTGGCGCGGCTCCAGTTTCCGAAAAGATGCGCGTGCAAGCTGCGGCTGGTTACAATTTTGTTGTAGATACTAATTCAAGCTCACTTCGGATATCAGCAGTTAATGATGCAGATAGTGCAAATGTTCCATTTATTATACAGGGTAGCACGGTAACTATTCCAAACGGCAACGTCGGGATTGGTGTGGCGGCTACTTCTGGCACGCTGCACGTTACATCAGCAGGCGGCGCATTTGGTGACTATCAACTTGCTCTTACTCGCACTAGCGTTGGAACAACCACGTTGCGTGTAGGCGGTAGCAACGAGTTGATTATTGCTCCTAACGGCACTGATAGGGCTTCGTTCACAACGTCAGGCGCGGCAATCACAGGGACTTTGTCGGCCAGCACTTCTGCAAGTGTGCGAACAGGCTCGACCAGCATGATTTTGCGGGACTATACATCTGGCTCATACGCTGCAATATATTCGGCAAATATAACGGCATCAAGCAGCAATTACTCGTTAGTTTTTGACGGCACTGACACATTTCTAAACGGAGTAACTAGTTCACGTTTGGTGGTAGGTGGCAGCACAATCGCATCTGCAACCTCCGCTGGCCTCGCGGTCACTGGGACTTTGTCGTCTTCCAATACATTTTCCACGTTCAATAATAGCACCCAAGAATTATGGCGTTCGGTTTGGGATGGCGGCAATACTGGCGGTATTGCATCACCTTCAGGCAGAGGATTGTATTTAACCACTTCAGGAACGGCAAGCACGCAAGGTATTTTTATTAATGGCACTGGCCTTGTTGGACTTAATACCACATCGGGAACCTATCAGTTAGAAATGATTACCAACTCAGTTGGTGGCATTAACATCCGCACTACAGGTAGTTCATCAAATACAATGGTGCGATTTGAAACTTCTAGTGGTTTGGCTGGATACATTTCTTCTTCTGGAACATCGACTACTTACGTTACGTCGTCTGATTATCGTCTTAAAGAAAATGTAATTACGTTGTCTGGTAGCGGAGAATTTATTGATGCACTTAAACCAAAGTGCGGCACATGGAAAGCGGACGGTAGCAAGTTTGTTGGATTCCTTGCCCATGAATTTGCCGAGGTAAGTCCATCTTCTGTCGGCGGCGAAAAAGATGCCGTAGACGAAAACGGCGAACCACTTTATCAAGGTATGCAAGCCAGCACATCTGAAGTAATCGCCAACCTCGTAGCCGAGCTACAATCCCTTCGCAAACGCCTCGCCGCCCTAGAATCCAAATGAGCGCACTCGATTTAATCATGAAGGCTTGGCCTTTGCTACTGGGTGTCATCACGCTCATCATCGTGCTTAGTAAGCTGGATTTGCGGGTGGCGGTTCTGGAGGAGAAGGCAAAGGCGCTATTTGAATTGATTAACAAACGCTCATAAGCTAATAATTTTCTAGTAAGCTACTAGATATTAACTAAATCAAAATCATACCCATGAATAACGAAATCGCACTAAACAACCTCTATGCCGCAGCCCGCCTTGCTCCGCTTAATGCCGAGCAGCACGAACTTCTTCGCAAGTGTGCCGAGCAGATTGCAGAAGCCTTAAAACCTAAAGAAGAGCCTAAAGTCGAATAACAATGAACCCTGACGGCACACAAGATTCCTTTGGCGTTGCCTTTCATGGCGACGATAATGGGAACATCTGGCAAGATGGTGTGCCTATCTTTACGAGTGACATTGAGGGAATGAGGGAAGTCACTCTTGGTAAGCTAGTTAAGAAAGAAGGCGTCAAAATCACCGATTTACTCAAGATTAGTGGTTGTTTGCGGTTACGCATCCTTGTCGATTTAATTGACGCCAGAGACTGTTTAGAGGACGCCATAGACATTAACCACAGCCATGACGTAGAGGTTATGGTTAATGAGCTATATGCCGCCAATACCTATTGCTCGACGATTAAAGGGGGTTCTACGAACATTCGCCTTATGGTGGCGGCTCAGTATGGGCATGGCTCGGAAACCGATTACGACCTTGGTAACTTTTCCGACCAATCCAACGCCCGCACCAAAGGTATCTCTCTGCACATCAATACCGCAGATGGCAGCCTAGTTAAAGTAAGGCTTTTAACTGCCGATGCTCCTGCATTGGAGAATCAAGACCTTATTACTTATTTCAAGCCACAGACTTACAAAGTTGTTGCCTTGAACCAAGGCTGGTTTTATCCAGTGTTTAATTTCTTCAAAGACTTCTTGAAGCATTTTGGAATTAAGATTTAATTACCCGCAAACCGCTAACTACTAATAGATTATGTCAAGCTCCTACAATATCAATAACATCTACCCAAAGCCGGGTATTTTCAACGGCACGCTTCTCTTGGGTTCTGCCCTTACGGTAGACGCAACTTCTGGTGGCGTTCAGATTGCTAGTGCATTTTTCACCCAGAACGACCAATTCACGCTGGTATTCCTCGATATTCAAACGGCCAATGTTTATGTGACCTTTGATAATTCGACACCTGCGGCTGGTAACGGCCATATCCTTGTGGCTGGCGAGAAATACTTCTGGCCTCGCTCCAAAGCGCAGGCAGCTAAGTTCCTCCGTTCTACCGGCACAAGCGGACTTGTTTACTGCACGGCTCACGAGGTCTAAGCAGTGAATCGAAAGCTCACAATGTTTGTGGTGTTAATCGCCACAGCATTGTTGTGTTCGTGCGTTGTTATTGCACGGCCACCTACTGTTATTCGGATATATAGACCAGTCCCCAAACCTATCATCATTTATGAACATCACAGACATTTTATTTAATGCGGCGAGTGGCGGTGTGGTTGGTTCGTTACTCCATTTGGGGACATCGTTCTTTGAGACTTGGCAGAAGAAAAAGCAGGCCGAAGTGGACATAATGATTATGAACGCAAAGGTTGCGGCGGCGGAGAAAGAGGCTGCTTGGAACGCTTTTTCTAAGTCTCAGGAAGGAGCCAACAGTTCAGGGATGTCTAAGATTCCAGATGGGGCATCACCGTGGGTGGTTAATCTATATTTGATGGTAGATGCTTTCCGTAACTTTACCCGCCCCGGACTGACATGGTTTGGTATTCTATTCTTAGTAGTTATCTTCTTTAACATGGATGAAGCCACCAAGATTACAATGGTTGCAGACGTTCAGTTTGCAGCTTGGACAATGGCCTTCTGGTGGGTGGGGACACGCTACTCTAAGAAATGAGCGATTTTATTCCAGAGCTTCAGTTTAATGGCCCTTTAATTGATGGGCCTATTTCTATTCTGAAAGATGGAAGTGTTCTAAAGACGCGCCCACGCATCAACCTTGTTCAAGGTTCCAACATAACAATAACATCAGCAGACGATGCAGTTAATTATAGAACTGACATTACTGTTTCTGCGGCAGCATCAGGCACTGTCACTAGCGTAGGAGGAACAGGAACAGTAAATGGCATAACGCTATCTGGAACAGTTACTTCTAGTGGAAACTTAACCCTTGGCGGCACTCTAAGTGGTGTTAATCTAACAAGTCAAGTAACGGGAGTGCTGCCGCAGGCCAACGGCGGCACAGGACAGACTACGCTAGGTGCAGGCACATATACGGCTACTGGCGGCACAACGGCTATTTCTTTAGCAAATAGGTCGGCGCAAGTATTTAACGTAAAAGATTATGGTGCGGTTGGAGATAACAGCACAAATGACACAACGGCTATTGCTGCTGCCATTGCTGCTGCTAAAACAGCTAAAGGAGCCGTATATTTTCCATCAGGCATTTATAAAACGAGCGTAATTAGCATTACTGGTGCTGCTGGGCTTACATTATATGGAGATGGGATGGGCGTTTCTGTTATTAAAACAATAACAGCCAGCCAAGTGTTACATATTTATACGTCAACTAACGTAAATATATATCATTTAACTTTTGATGGTAATTGCACTGCTAGAACTGCTGGTCAACAAGCCGTTACAATTAACGCATCACAATGCAGTTTTTGTGATAATGAAATTCTTCACTCTGGAGAGTTTGCTGCATTTTTTGGCGGGGATTCAGCTATTACAGATTTAATTATTTCACGCAATTTAATCAGAGATTGTTATGCCGATGGCATTAACTTAGCAAATGTAACAAGGGCTATTGTTAGCAACAACATGATTGTAAATGTTGACGATGATTGCATCGCGGCTGGCTATCATGGAACAGCATCTTATATTACAATTATTGGTAATTATTGTAAGTCTAGAAATGATTTGGGGACTACATGGGGAAGAGGAATTACCATTTTAGGAGCATCCGATGTTTTGGTTTATGGAAACTTTGTTGAAACCATTAAACAATATGGTATATTATTAGATTGGAATGGTTCTTCCCAACGCCCAACAAGAGTTCAAATTACAGCTAACACTGTTAAAAACTGTCCTTTAGTATCTGGTAATGCAGTAACGCTTCAACGCACAACAGATTGTATCTTTTCTGATAACGTCATTCTTGACCCTGCTAGTGGTGATAGTTGTTTAGAGATAGCTGATTGGCAAAATCTCACAATTCAAGGCGGCTACTTTGCACAGACACAGAATGTATTTTGCCGTGGTATTCATGCTAATGAAAATTCGGGATGGCCGACAACGTGGGATACATTAAAAATTTCTCGCGTTTCTATTAACATGGCTGGAGCCAGCACCAATTCTTGCGTTTATCTTAATCCACATTCTAGCGTTACAATGAATACTGGTATTATTGATGGCGTGGTTGGCAAACAAGTTGTGGCTGGAGATTACATTACAGTTGGTTCTGCACGTTCAGGAGTTCTTTGGAAGATAGTAAACAACACTACTGCAAGTGCTGGAAATACTGTTTCTCCATCAACAGGCGGTGTTTTCACAACTGTTAATAATAACTGATATATTATCATGCCTATCAATTACGAAGAAATAGTAGCACCAGACAGCCAAATTCAGTTTGCTGGTGATTCTCAATTTATTGGGCTGGATAATCGTCAGCAGCCAGAACAGTTGCCGGAATCATACGTTCAAGTGTCTGAGAATATGCGGCTTAATCAGCTTCAAGCTACCGTGCGTAAAGGCATGGAGAAACAAACGAATAGCATTTCATTTGCGAACACGCCGCTGGTTCTTCCTTTTGTCATTGGAAGCAGTTCAATTATTCTTCCTTCGTTTACAGACGGTATTTTTTACACTCAGATTTTTTCAGACCCCAACACAAACCTTGAATGGATAATGGTGGCGACTGGGACTAAAACTTTCATGTTCTCTCCGGGGCAATCGGTGACTTCTCAGAATTACCCTGCCAATGAAACAGTAAAGTCTACGGACAAAGTAGATATGTTCCAAGCGGGTGGGTCTATGTATATGCTGCGTGGATTGGCTACGGCTACCGCAGCAATAACCAGCATAACATCTGTTTCTACGACTGCTACGGTAACAACCACAGCGGCTCATGGCCTTGCTACAAATCAATGGGTGAAGATTGCTGGGGCAACGCAAACTGCGTATAATGGTAATTACCAAATTACAGTTACTGGGGCCAGCGCGTTTACTTACGTCTTTGCGGGTAGCGGAACTTCTCCTGCCACTGGAACCAAAACATTTGCACAGCTTAAGATTCCTCTGCGTTGGGATGGCGACCAAACTCAGGCTTGGGTTGTTAATAGTTACGGCACAATTAGCGGCAATAACATCTATATGCCGACATCGGATTTTGGCTTAATGCAATCCGACCGCGCCCTTCTTCAATACGACAGAAACAAGCTGTTAGCGTCCTACATTGAGAACGTAAATCAATACGACACCATTTACGGACAGTTTAACATTGCTCAGGGGCAGGCGGATTACCTCATTGGATTCTTTCCCTACCAACAAGCGCAAACCATTGTATTTAATCGTCACAGTCTTTACTTGATGAACAATACCAATGGGGACGTAGCCAATGTCTCTGTTCAAGAACTTACCCGCCAGAACGGATGTGTTGGGCGTCGGACAGCAGCAACTTGCGGTTCAAGCGTCTTGTTCTTGTCTGACCGTGGTGTGTTCCAGTTGCAGCCGGGGCTAGAATTGCTGCTTCGTGGCGCATCTGAGCCATTATCTGCTCCGATTGACCCTACCATCAGGACAATCAACTTTAGCTACGCTTCTGGGGCTTGCGCGGCCTACTGCAACAACCGCTATTACCTAGCTGTTCCAGTAGACGGCAGCACCCGCAATAACGCTCTCCTTGTTTACAACTTCATTAACAAGGCATGGGAGTCTATCGACAGCTTCCCCAATGGCTTCTATTGCGATTACATGGTTACTTCGCTGCTGAATAACCAACAAACCCTATTTGTTATTTCTAAAGAAGGCGGAATCTACGCTTACGAGCAGCTTGAGTTTGACGAGTATTCGGCAGCTAGCCAACCAGCGGCGGAATATACCATTGAAGGAAAAATCCGCACTCGTCGTTATATCTTTGATACTCCAGCACTTAAGAGATTTAATTCGGTTACAACCAATTTTAATCTTAATGCTAATAATGCTTGGGATATAACGGCTTATGGCATTAAGCCTGACATAACTAAAGAGTTGCCATCTATTTCTTCTACATACACCAATACTGAAACGGTTCCAAGAATCGTTGGGCTAAGAGGTTATGGACTTGAAATTGAATATCTTAACACTAATCAAACTGGCGGCATCAGCAATCTAACAGTATCCGCTTTCGTGCAAGACCGCAAATACACCACAACCCACTAATCTTATGGCACTTACACTTGTATCAGGCTTTTCTGCCGTAAACGGCGATACTTGCGATGCGACGTATCTTAATACTTTTGTCAACACTGGCAAAGTTACACTAGCAACTGGCAAACTTATTGGACGTTCTACCGCTGGGTCGGGTGACTGGGAAGAAATTTCTTGTGACACTTATGGGCGGGCAATCATTGCTGCGGGTTCCGTTGCTGCACAACTCACTGCTCTTGGCATTGGTTCTAGTGGCACATTGAGTGGGCTGACGCTTGTTAGTTCTACTCGCTACGAAACAGTTATTTTAGCGATTAGTTATACTAGCACAGTTACTTTAGATTTAAGCACAAACAATCTTCAGACACTTGCTTTAACAGGTGACGTTACAATCAACACAAGTAACTTGGCGGCTGGTCGCGCTAAACAGTTAATTGTTTCTGCTGATTCTACGGCTCGCAATATCTCTTGGCCTGCTGGATGGGTGTGGATTGGTTCTGCTGCCCCGGCTTCGATTGCCGCCAGCAAAACAGCTATACTTACTTTAATTCCAACCAGCACAACTGATGCTTCGGTTAAAGCGTTTTGGTCTGTTCAACTGTAATGATTATTGCCCTCCATACCGTAGCAGGAGTTTCTTCTACGTCATATTTGCTTGCTGCTTCTCTTAGCACAAGCGTTGCTAGTGGTTCGGGCGTAGGCAATGGGCCTTACACGACAAATGCAGTTGCGGTTACAGTGTCTGGTGGCATAAGTCCTTATACTTATACTTGGACTAGGGGCAGCGGTGATGCTACAATTAGCATTAGCAGTGCATCGGCTTCTTCCGTTTCATGGACTGCATCAGGCACAGCCCCTTCATCTAAAACAGCTATTTGGTCGTGTGCTGTTAAAGATGCTTCTGGAAATTCAGCATCTACTAGCAATGTTTCGGTATCGATAGCTTTTCAGCTTTCGACCATGAGTGCTTCATTAAGCACAAATTCTCTTTCTGGTTCTACAACTGGAAATGGTTCAATTACGACTAGCTCGGTAGTTGTAGCAGCTTCTGGTGGGTCTGGAAGTTACACTTACGCATGGACAAAAGTTAGCGGAACAACGCTTACTCTTAGTGGTTCAACTTCCGCAACTACAACTTTTTCATATACTGGAACCGCGCCCTCTACAATTACGGCAAGCTATCAGTGCGTAGTTACAGACAGTCTTTCTAACCCAGTTAATGCAGGCAGCGTAAGTATTTCATTAACTTACAGCCTAGCCGCCCTTGCTCTTAGCGTTACGCCGGTGCTTGCCAGCGGAACAATCCAAGGCAGCGGAGTTGTCACTACTGGCTCAGTAGCCACTACCGCTAGTGGTGGGCTGTCGCCATATACCTATATATGGACAAGAACAAGTGGAGACGCCAATACTTCTGCAAACAGTTCTACGTCTTCTTCAACTACATTTAGCCGGACTGGTGCGCCCACTAACACTTACACAAGTTACTGGAAATGCACCGTTACGGATTCGCTTACTCCGACTCCAAATACGGCTGATTGTTCACCTGTTACAGTTACGACGACTTATAATGCTACTGCTCTAAGCGCAACCCTTGATGAAACCTCGTTGTCTGGAAGTGGGTTAAACCCACCAACAAACATTTACACTACGTTTGCAACGACTTGCACCCCTTCTGGTGGTGTCATCCCATACACTTATGCTTGGGAGTTTGTAAACGGAGATGGCAATATCTCTGCCCAATACTCCACCAATGCTACAACTCAGTTCTACGCTTACTTTACGTCAGATGGCACAAAATCTGGCACATGGCGTTGCAAAGTAACAGACAGCGCAAGCACCGTGGCTTATTCCAATAACGTAGATTTATTCTTCGATTGTTTTACTTACTAAACCTATGAACATAAAAGAAGCCTTACAAATTGTAGATGAAGCCACTCAACCCGTTAATGCGGGCAAAGTTAGCCGTTCTGGTTATTTTGCCGTAGAAGCGGCTTTGCAGTTGTTAAAAGAAACCCTCGAAAAAGACGGCCACCTCAAAGAAGTTGCCCCCAACGTCCAAGATTGAAAACCGCCATCCGTTTAACCGTCAAAACCATCTAATTATATGTGTAGTCCAGCAGCACAAAATCCAGCCCAACCTTCTGTTAATAATGCACCTACCGCTGGTGGTATATCTCCTGCGCCACAAGCTAATGGTAATATGCAAGGGTATGGCGGCGGGCAATCTGTTCCTAATTACGTTTCACAAGCTGCGCCACAAATACAACCGCAACAGCAACAGCAAATGCAGCAAATGATGCAGCAAATGCAACAAATGCAAGGCGGCGGACAACAACAAGGTCTTTTAACCCCTTATCTCCGTGGACTTGTTTATGGTCAGCAAGGCCAACAAGGGCAGCAAGGCCAAGCCGGTCAACAAGCTGGCGGTCAAGCTGGTGGTCAAGCGCAACCTTGGGCTGGATATAGCCAAGATAGAGGCGGATTGTTTAAAGATAAAGTTCGGTCTTTTTTTAGCCCTGATAAACAAGGACAAACCAGCCTTCAGCAAAACACGCAAGGAGGCTTAATGCCTAAACAAGCCTTTAACTTTGGTAGTTTGTTTAATAAAAATCAACCCAAACAATAATTTTAGATGATTCCATCAAGCACACTTGTTCCGTTTTCTTTAGAAGACTTCAATCCGCTTGTTGAGGCCGCTAAAAAAGACAATCACATGGTTCTTTATCCAAGCCATATACTTAAAAATAATGATAATGACATTATTGGATACGCTTCAGTTTGTTCCGCTCCAGTTGTAATGGTTTGGTCTGATAGTAAAAAAATGACTGCTCTGCAAAGCGTTAGGGTTTTGCACGAAGTTGAAGATAAATTAAAGTTAATGGGCATAAAGCAATACCTCATGCCATGTGCAAAAATTTCCCCTTATTTCAAATATATGCCAAAACTAGGCTTTTCTGAGCTTGGTGAAAGTGTTTGGCACATTAAAAATCTTAACCACTAAAAATTATGCCTTGTTTCGGCTCAACAACAGTTCAAGCACCAGCACCAATCGACCCAGCAACAGTGGGCAGAGAAAGCCTGCAAGCGCAGATTGATTTGGCTCCACAACAGTTTGCAGCAGAGTCGCAATACGCGCCTCAATACGCCGCCCTGTATCAAGGGATTGCGAGCAACTTATTGCCACAAATGCTGGCGTCTTACTCGCAGCAAGCTCCTGCAATTAGCGACCTGCAAGCGCAACTTAATCGCGCTCAACGAACCGCAGACATTGGTGACGTTCAGAACCTTGGGCAACAAGCCACAGCAGCGTTTCAGCAGGCTAATCCCCAGCTCATGCAGCTTCAGCAAACCGCTACTGATAGGGCTTTGTCTGGTGGTTCACCTATTCAAGGTCTTGGGGCTGCTCCTCAGTTCTCGCAACAAGGTCTTCCTAATCAGATTCAAGCTCAACAGTTAGGTGGCGGGCCACAGATTTCTGCTGGTCAGAACCCTCTTCTTGGAATGATGGGTATGCAGGCGGCGGAAGGTCTTATGAGTGGTGGGCAGCTTAGTCAGCAAGATGTATCTGGAATCGCCAATCAAGTAGCCTCCCAATACAATCTTATGGGCCGCGCCCAAGACCCCATTGCATCGGCTACGGCAGCACTTAACTTAGATGCAGCGCAACGTGCGCGTATGCAGGCGGCACAACAATACGCTGGCAATGTAGCCGGGATGTTCTCCCAACAGCAAGGTCTTGGTCTTCAAGCCCAACAAGCTCAAGGTCAACTTGGCCTTGGTTATGGCTCCGCAGACCAGCAAGCCGCATTACAAGCAGCGCAATCCAACCTTCAGGCTCAACAGGCCAACCAACAGCTCAACCTTCAAGCACAGCAGCTTGGAGCGCAATACGGCCTTGGTTATGGTCAGGCGAACCAACAAGCGGATTATCAGAACGCTATCCTTCAGCAACAACAGCTTGGTCAAGCCTCTGCTCTTGCTGCACAAACAGCCCAAGACCCTTATTCGCTTATCCTTGGTCGCTCAGGTGGCTTTGGTCAGTTGGCTGGACTTAATTCAATGGCTAACCAATATCCAACATCTACTCAGAACTTTAATCCATTTAATAATCAAATTATGGATATTTATTCTGGCAATCAAGCTACCCAGCTTGGTGCTAACGTAGCCACGGCTAATGCTAATGCTGCTAAAACTGCTGGTATTATGCAAGGTCTTGGTAGCGCGGCTGGTGGTTTAATGGGTGGAGCTGGTGTTGCCGGTGCTGCTGGAAAAACAATCTTTTCTGGTTTTTGTTGGGTGGCGCGTGAAGTCTATGGTGCAGAGAATCCTGCTTGGGTTGTCTTCCGCCATTGGATGCTCCATCAATCGCCTGCATGGTTCCGCAATCTTTATCTTAAACATGGTGAAGCCTTTGCTGCTTTCATCAAGAACAAGCCAATGCTAAAGAATGTAATCCGCCGCTGGATGGATTCACGCATTGCAAACATGGAGGTCGCTTAACATGGCTAACAATCGCTGGGACTTTTCAGACATCCTGCTCCAACAAAAAGCAGGACAATATATGGGTCAGGCTTATGCTGGCTTAGGCCAACAAGCTGGTGATGTTTTCAAACAGATGGGAGAACAAACCAAGCAAAACAGCATAATGGAGGGTAAAGTTAAATCTAGTGCTGGTTTTCTTAAATCGGGAGTAGATATGCTTCAGAGGCAAGCCGATGATGAAACCAAAAAAACTGGCAGAATTAGCGAACAAACAGCTCAACTTCTGAACCAAGCTCAAAGTTCATGGAAACAACTTAACGACCCAAGTATTGGCCTTTATCAACGGCACGCGATTGCAGAAAATTCAGCCAATAACATTATTAACATAATGCACCTTGGCAGTTCTGTTATGCAAAATAATTTGGCTCAACAGCAACTTGCATCAGGTAACATTAAATTAGACCAAGAGCGACTTGCGTGGAATAGGTATCTTCAAGCTCATCCAAATGCTTCTCAAGCTGGAGCAGTTCAAGGTTATGCAAATGGGGCTGGCGCACAATTACCACAAGGAGGAATGAGTGGAATTAGCAATGCTTGGAACAACCAAACAGGACAAGCCCCAACAGCGGGAGTTCCAGCGCAAGTTCCCCAATCAATCCCTCAACAAGGTGCAACAGGAGTTAGTCCAGTTGATTTGCAAAAACTAGGTGCTCGTCCACCGGGCGCACCGCCGATTGCGCCTATTGCGCGGGGACAACAACCCGTTGTTTTACCTAGCTATGGAGCACAAGCAACACAGGTTCAAACTCAAGAACAAATGATGGAAAAAGCCAGAGATTCTTACATAAGTATGTATGGCAAATGGCCTACTGAACAACAATTAGTAGCACACATTAAATTACTTTTTCCTCAACAAGGAAACCTTCCTCAAAAATATCAAACTTCTGGAAATTTTTCTTTAAATGGTAAATTTATTGGTGTTGGCGTAAGAGACCAAACAACTGGAGAATTTGGTTTATATGACCCAAAAACAAAAAAAATAACTCCTCTTCCACAAGGAGCAGAGCCAACCACTGCAACAGCACAACAAAGAGAAATTCTTCCTATGGATAAATTTCAAGAATTAGGAAATTCTGTTATTGCCCATGAAGGTTCTTTAAGAAATTTCAAACAGTATTTAACAAATGTAAACGACTCGGCTCAAGGAATTGCAAATTACGCAACAGACATAGTTACAAAATTTAAAACTTTTTTTGACCAACCGCTTAGTAGAGGACAAATAGCTCAAGCTATGGCAAAAAGTGAATTTGAAGGACTTCTTGGTGCAAGTAAATTAAGTGTTGTTGGGCCGGGAACAATGACAGAACAAGACGCTATTCGTGTTATTAGGCGTTTGGGAGGAAATCCTGACTCTTTAATGAATAAAGAATTAGTAGCTCAAGCATTGTCGGAAATCTATTCTTCTCGTTACAAACAATATGAATATGATTTAGGAAATTATAATTCACAAGTTGAAGGTTTTTATGGTGAACATGGCGGTCATCCCAAAATAAGAAAAGTTAAATGGGCATCAAATATGGCAAAGCCTGCTGATGATGAACGAGAAGGCGATATACCTGTTAATTATTAAACAATACAACAATGCCTAAAACAATAAGAACTCAAGATGGAATTGTATTGGAAATACCTGATTCACAGGACGTTAATGACCCTGCTTTAAAAGCAAAAGTTAAAGCAATAAGAGAACAAAGAGCTGCGCTTTCCCCAACTCCAACTCCAACCCCTGCTCCTGCACCAGCTCCTGCTGCACCAGCTCCTGCGCCTGCACAACGCTTTAGCGGCAGTTATGGTGAAGGTGTTAATTTTGACCCACGCACAGGGTTGCCATCAACTGCTGGGCAAAATCTTGAACAAGCTGCTCTAGCAGTAGCAAAAATGGGTCTTAGGTCTGGTGGCCCTGCTGTTGGGCAATCTATTGGTATGGCAACGGGGCCAGTTTCTCCTATTGCAGTTCCATTGCTTGGGGCTGTTGGTGGATTTACTGGTGAGCTTGGTGCTCAGGCATTGGAAGGGAAAGGGTATAACATGACCGATGCCTATTTGGCTGCTGTTCAAGGAGGAATACCTTTTAGTCCATTTGCTTCTAAAGCGGTTCAAGCAGGAACAGCTAACGCTAGAGAAATAGCAAAGTATGCTGTTAAAGAAGGAAGTAAATTTGCCGCCGCTAATATCGGAATAGAACAAGCTAGAAATTTAGCTGAAGACAAAGGCGCTCTTACCCCAAAACAATTAGGACTTGCGGCTCTTGCTGGTTATATGGTTCCCGGTGTTAGTTTTTTAATACCCGGAGCTGTTGAACCTAAAGCCCAAGCACGTTTTGATAATGCTAAACAAATTTCTACGGCACAATCTCGAATTAGAAGGAGCGCAGAAAAATTAGTTAATTTAGGAGGAGCAGTTGAACCAGAGTTAATTAACCAATCTGAAGGTGGTTGGGTTACAGCTTTATCGACCCAGCAACAACGCCTTCCTGTAATTCAACAAAAGAACAACGCTCTTGCTCGTTCAAAAATAAGAGAATCAATCGGTCTTACTGGTGATGGCCCATTAACAGGAGAAGTCCTTAATAAGGTTACTGAAAAGAATTTTGCTCCATATAGACAATTAGAAGCAATGGGGCCAGAGGCATCTTCTGCGCTTGAACGTCTTCAATCAAGTCAAGGTGAGTTAAAAGATTTACATGGAGCCATTAGGTCTGGTCAGAAAATCCGTGCAGATATTCAACCAAGACTTGATGCTTTAGAGAATCAAATAGGCCAAGATTTTGATATTCTTAATTATCATGCTGCCGCAAAAAACAGCCCAACGGCTAAAGTTCAACTTGAGAATTTTCACCAAGCCGATGGTCAAGCAAGAGCTTTAGCTTCACGGTTTGATTCTTATGAGCAAAATCTTTTTGAAAGAAGCAAAGTCCCAAATTACAGAAAAAGAACTTTACCCGAACTTTCCTCTATGAGTCCAGAGCAACTAGCTGAACTTCCAACAGTAGAGAAAAACATGGCTAAAGAATATCTACAAAACACTAGACAAGCTACTTCTTCTTTAAGGAGATTAAAACAAACAGTTACAGACCGCCCACAAATTATTGCTGATTTTGAAAATGCCAGAAAAACTATTGCTAAAACAAATATGCTTTTAAACGAAGGCGTTGTAGAAATGGGTGGTTCTGGATATGTTAATGCCGATAAGTTGGCTGATTTGTCTAACCGACCAGATAGCCGAGGAAGATTAACTGATAGCCTTGCAGAGCTTGCTGATTTAGCAAAAACGCTTCCTAATCATTTTGATAATCCAGCAAAGCGTATTCCTGCTTCTACACCTAAACCGGGAATGATTGAAGCAATGGCTCTTTCTCAAGGGCCACAAGGCGTTCCTGTTGCAACAGCAGGTTTAATTAGAAAGCAAACTGGCCCTCGTATTGCACCTCAAGTAACTTATCCAGAATATCAAAAAAAGTTAATTGAATCTATGAATTATAGAATCAATCCCCCAGAGCAAAACGCTAACCTTATTCAAAATTTATTAAGGTATGGAGCATTACAACCTAATCGTTAAGATATTACACACTCTTTAAACAATCATCATTATATGGATACATTAGCTACAATTTTACGTTCAGCTCAATTTTACGCACATTCAGCACATAACTTAGCGCATGGTCAAACATTCCATCAAGACCATGAATTTTTGGGTGAGTTGTATGCTGCTTACGAATCTTCTTATGATGATGTAATTGAACGCTGCATTGGAACTGGTGAGACTATTGATTTAGATAAAATCACTCTAGAAGCCGCTAAAGAAATTCAAGGATGCAGCAATGAAACAGTAGATAAATGCTATGATTGTTTGCTTAGTTACGAACTAGAGATTTGTGCCGCTGCTGTTAAGGCAAACGCACAAGCATCTTTAGGAACACAAAATTTACTTCAGGGTATTTGCGACCAATCAGAGATGCGCCAATACAAGATTCAACAACGTTTAAAAAACTAATCCTATGCCACTCAAAAAAGGTAAGTCTGTCGAAACCGTATCTGAAAACATCAAGGAGATGGTCAAAGCTGGCCATCCCCAGAGCCAAGCCGTAGCTGCTGCCATGAAAGAGTGCCGCAATGCTGGCGGTTGTCATTACAAGGGCGAACGAAAGAAAAAGTAATACCATGAGCCATGATGATTTCTCATTTCTTGAAAAGATACCCACGCCAATAGCTGCTATCACTTCAGCGGCTACCGTGACTAACGGCCTCCATTCATGGCTGGAGGGCGCGTCTGGGATATTTGGTCAACTGACTACAATTTTGGGCTTCCCAGTTGCAGTCTGTATGCTTATCTATTGGTTTAGGAAAGCTCGTAAGGGCTAAAAGAAAACCCCCGCCGGATGCGAGGCCGAGGGGGTTTTAGAGGTCTGCCAATTACGTTTTCATCCGAGGGAGTGTCGGAGGGCCGTTGCTCTTCAAGGACATACAAGGACAGCGTGTGTAAAACCTGTCAAGCATTGTTTTTTAATTAAATACACACTTAAAGAACTCGCGGAGGTTCTCTAATTTATACTTATCGTTTAACTTTATGACGATAATCTTGGAGTCTTCTTCATAGAAAGCATCCAAATCAAACTCCCCGGCTATGTGTAGGGACTTCTTAATTGAAGGTTTTAATAGGAGAATATCAATCCCTAGATGTTTACCTTCTGGATTGAAACCACTCATAGGTTCATAATCCAAGTTATTGTTGGGCTTTGTTTGTAGATTTTGCAGGGGCGGACTTTAACTTCTTTTTGCGTCTCTTTTTGCGGGGCATTGGCGTTGGGATGAAGTGGGGTTCCTCTTCCCAGATGCTGCTCTCGGTCTGATAATGTTGGTAAGGCGTCACCGAATAAGTCGGTTTCCACAGATTCTTTAGCCATTGGATTAGTTTATTCATCTTTATCAGGGTCACAAATACAGGCTAATTGGTCAAGCATCTTGGCATTGGCTGCAAAGAAGTTGGTTATAACTTGAAAGATGGCGGCAATAATAAGGAAGAAGAAGGTAATAAAACCGCAGATTGCCCAGCCGAGGTTTCTTATAGCGTAAGTAATCATTTCATTCGGTATTTACAAGTTCTGCGTCTTTGGCCGTTTTTAGTCATACATAAGCCATTCCACATTTCAATCTTACCTTCTTTAACAAGTTTGAAAAGCAATACCCGAACATGACACTCGGAGTAGCCTCCGTGGGCAGAGTATTCTTTAGCAGTAAACCATTCTGGGCCTTTTGGCTCAACGGTGCGTTTTAGCAGTTTATCTAGTTTATCAAACGGGCTTGGTTTCATTAGTATGTTTTTATTCCTGTGGATGCGTAAAAATTGTCTCCGAGGCGGTTACATTGCCATATCTGGTAAGTTCCGTCATCAAACATTAAGCCATACGCCCAGCCATTGTTGTGGCGAAGTTTGTTTGTTTGGCGGGAGTTATAGGGCATATCTATTTTGCAGAGTGCGCCAATCCCTCTTGATTCCTTTTGGCCTTCATCGGTCTCTACCGGGTAGCTCTCAATGGTGTGGGTGTGGCCGAAAATACAATGACGATAGACGCGAGCATGGACGGCAGCGGCACTCTTCCCGGAGGCATAGCCGTGGATGCACTTAAGATGGCCTAGACGAAGGATTCCGATGCGGGAGTCATAAGGGAGCATCTTGGCCTTACATTTGCGGATATGGCCTTCAAAACGCTTTACTGAGTCCGTGGCATAGTCTCGCATAACCCCTGTGGCAGAGCCTTGCAGGTCGTAAAGGCGTTCGTCATGGTTGCCGCGCAGAAAGTAGTTTTGATTCCCACCATCAAAGAACTGACGAAGGAAAGTAGACCCCATATCCCAGTCATCTATTAGGCTATCGGCTTTCTCTTCGTCGGATGCTCCTTTCCTAAGATTGCGGAAATCAAAGGCATCACCCAGATGGATGCGGATTTTTGGCTTAAAATCTTTGATAAATGCCATTACCGCTTTCTCGGCTACTAGGTCTATCATATCACCGTGGGAATCTCCCACTATTACAAAAGGGGTAGGCTTCATATTCAACAGTCGTGAATGTTGCGTAACAAAGATAGCTCTCTGGCTTTGGACTTATGCTCTTCAACCCAAGTGTGACAGGGGCGGCAGACTGGCATCCAAGTCGATTCGTTTACCATGTTCTTTCCGCGCTTGGCGGTGTGGTGGATTTCGGTAGCCCACTTCTGGCAACCACATTCAATCCCGGCTGCGCCAAGGATAAGACCGGCTTCGCAAATACGGTTAAGGGCTAAGTATGCCTTACGTTTGTGGCGATACTCATTGTTTAGTTTTAGCCTCTTTTCGGAAACTCTTTTAAGGGGTGTTCGTTTCATAATATATCAAATATGACATTTTGTTTACACATTGTGTGCGTTATGAGACATTTATGGCGTTTTCTTTACACATGATTACTCCCTTTAGCGGGGGTTTTGCTTTTATCCGTTATAGGGAGTAAATTTACTCAATAGACTGAGTTATACTCGTTTCTTGGTAGTTGTTGGTAGTTATTAGTATCATAGTATCATTTGGTTGGATTCAACGATATGTTCATCTTCCTGACGCTACGAAATTGATGTCGTAACTAATTAAGATTTTTGTCCCGACCTGCGCTTTCTTTGTTTTGCGTTGGTTGACGACAAGTCGGATGGTGGTAGGGTCATCGTTGGGAATAAGCCCTTGGTATCGGAGTGCATCGACAAGGTATTTGACGCCCCCGGCAAGATTGTCGGCGTCGAGTAATCTGACACCATGTCGCGTGATGCGGACTGTAATGCGTCCTGCGCCTCCTTCTTCATTTTCATTAACAACCACCTGTTCCTCCCCAGCATTGTGTTCAGGCTTGGTGTGACGTAATTCGGGAGCCAGAGAGTGCAACTGCTTGGAGACTTGTTCTTGGAGGTGGAAAGGGAGGTCATGCAGTTTTAGTCTCATTGTGCTAATCTTTGCTCTTTAATGTGGTCGATAACATCATCTAAAGCTATTTCACGCAATGCTTTGATGTGTTTGCAGCGGTAGCGGGTTTGAGTTTCTTGCAAGTATTTGTAGTGACGGCAACGCCAATCGGTGCAGCTACACTCGTCTTCAACTAAGTCTACTTTGTAATGTTCGTTGGGGTGCGATTCAGACTCAACGTAATAGCAAAGTGGGTCTCCTTGGATTGGAGTATGTTTCATAACAACAAGTGGATTTCGTCTATCGGTAAAAGTATCATCTCTACACGGTTTCCATCCCCGCCCCTAGTAATACTAAGATGCTTAGAAGTGATTAGTTCACGCAAACGCTCTTTTAACTTTTCGGTTCTTAATAAAATTACTGATTGGGGCTGGCCTCCGATTGATAAGATATGCGCCCACCAATCTGACTTTGTAGCACTTAACCCAGAAGGAACCCCATTGCAGCGAATCTCAAAAACGATGTTCCCAGTTGTTGCCCACTTATCGCGCTCACGTTTAACTTCAATGGTTTGTTCCTTTGCCAGCATCCGTAACCATTCTTCGCCCTCTTGTCCGAAGCGCAAATCAAGGTCAAAGTCCTTAAATACTTTGCTCATGTTTGGCGGTAGCGTTGCTCCATTTCTACTTCCTCAACCAAGCCTCCAGTCATATCAGCAATCAGTCCGGCTTGGCATCTGGCCTGCCAGCTTGCAGGCATTAAATGGAATTGGCTAAGGTTGATGGCAGTTGTTAATTGGCCGTAAGCACTATGCTCATCATTTGGCATATTGTTAAGCAGCCAGTTCTTCCAACCCTCCGGGGCTGCTGGTGGTGGTGGCCTTAGCCCAGTGGCATACTGCGCCCCCTGAGCTTTAAGGCTTATCACCTTCTCTGCATTACCGAGCCAATTTACTATCGTGCGGCGGGTAGGCTGACGCTTGTTCTGCTTACACCAAAACTGACACTTAACGATTTCTCTTTTGATGTCTACCCCGCGCAGAGCTTCTTCTTGATGAAGACTTTGCAGCCATTCTTCATCCGTCATGTCCGCCTGCGACTGCCGCTTAGGTTTAACGAGCTTGGCCTCCTCCTCTTCGATGATAGATTTAACATCTGACATCTTGAGTTGGACACCATCCCGCTTGGCGTGTCCAAGTCTAGTAATGATTGCCTCGCTGAGTTTGCTCATTTTATTTTTCCGATATATCTTTAAGGATTTTTAGTGCCTCTAAACCGAGTTTTAAGCGGTTCAAAGAGTTAAACAGGTCTTGCGGTGTGCTTGCGTGCAGGCAATCGCCCAGCAACGAGTTAATAAGTTGGTCGCTTTCTTTAAGGTATTTCATTCGTCGAGTTCTGAGTTAGTGGCGCATAACAAAACAAACAGGGCTATGCAGGTTATTAAGATTAAAGCAGTCATTGGTTAGAACGGCACTTGGTCGTCGCTGTCGTTGGCAATAGCCTCACGAGGGATGGCTACGATGTTAGACAAGTCGTTGTGCAGGGCGTGGAAAGCGTGGGTGTCGGCCTTAATCTTGGCTTTAGCAACCCAATCTAGGGTCTCCCCCCCCCCATTCATCCATAGCTCCACAGCCATTTTATAGCACATTCCCCAAATTGGGCCATCTGCGCTACCTCCAGAGCTACTTTGGGGCTGGATTGGGGCGGAATAGGTCTTTGCGGGGCTATTACCACCCCCCCGGCTTGCACCAAAGGGCTTACCTTCAAACTCAGGCTTACCGAGCTTGAGCTTAGGAATACCCTTAAAGTTGCCAGTTACTTGATAAGAAGCCTGAACGCCGACCTTATACCAAGGAGCATCGCTCTTGGCTAAGACCTCGCCATATTGCTCGTCCTCGAAAGTGACGTAGAATTTATGAAATAAACCATTCTTGTTTTCGTAAGTGCCGAGAGGGGCTAGTTTAATGATAGTTGATACAGGCATATTATTATTAGTTTGATGGGTTGAAACGAGATTGGATGAGCCATTGAGCGACCATATCGAGCATGTGGCCAGTGCGGGCTAGTTTGTTCTTTTGCTGCATCATTTCCGTAAAACGGTCAAATGTCGCGGCGGTTTGTGGACTAATGGACGCGCTGTAAGGAATCCGTTGCTTTAGTTCGGGAACTCTTGGGCGTCCTCTTTTTAATTTTGGTTTGTTCATTGGGTTTGAAGATGCGGTCATAATTTTCTGTGTATTTATCATGGTTGTATCCGAGGCGTGGCCTCATGCCTTTTCCGTTCATTGTGACTTAATAGTTTGGTTTTCTTTTTCTAGTTTTTCAATCAAATCATACAATGGTTTCGGAATGTATGGATATTTTTTAATGGTATCAATGATAGCGTGGAGCCGTTCAATTTCTTCTTTCATAATTGTGGGGCTTTATAACCTTTGATGTAATCCCAGAGTTCTGAAGCGTGCTTAAACGCTCCCCAAGCTGCTCTCAATTCCTCATCGTTATACCAAACGGCCTCGACCCGCCCCACCTCAGTCGTGGAGATGTAAAGGTTACAGCCAACAGCTAGGCTTTCAAATCCTTGGAAGTGGGCTTGATGATAAGCGGCAATCTGAAGTAAGTGGGAATCGTAATTGGTAATTTTCTTTTTTGGCTTTGTTTTTGTGCTCTTAAAATCTATAATCCCATATCCTTTAGGGCAACGGAAGGCGGCATCGGTTGTGCCAGCGTAACCATAGGCTTTGTTTACTAAGCGGAGTTCGTGAGCCTCAAAGGTCACTTTGTTATCCGTCACCCATTTATCGACTGCTTCAACGTATGGGGAATACATCGGGTTGTAATCCGCCCCGGTGAAATGAAGTTCCAATGCTTCGTGGATAGCCGTGCCAAGGTCAGCAGCATCTGACACTTGCTCAAATGCAGCATCAATGACGCGCTTAGAATAGGCTTCGTCAGGCTCTCCATCACGTTTAGGATTTAGCGAAGCGGTTTTAATTACCTCGCGCTGCTTCCAGTCGTTCAACTGGTAGTTGTCTATAATGCTAATCTTGCTGGTAACGCTAGGGTATAAACCGTGTTTAAGGGCATCCTTAACCGTAGTGGGGCGCGTGGGTGACTTGGCCGTTGCGCTCGTTGTGGGCTGGGTATGGACAGCTTTACCGTCACCATCATACCAATGTAATGATTTGCTCATTTGCTGGCCTCCTTGTCCTTGGCGGCGAGTTCGCGGTAGAATCTGTCCTCTCTTATCAGAGATTCGTGCAATAGAATCTGGGTAGCGGCAAGCTCGCGCTCAAGCTGGCGTGCAAAGTCAATCCAAGTCATCTGCTGGTCAAGAAACCCAAGATTTTCAAATGCATCTGTTTGTGGTGTGTCGCTCATTTGCTGTTCTGTTGTGTTTGTTTGCATAAAAATAAATGCGTTACGGAAGTCCCAACGTCGCCTTCTAGGTGGTGTCCTTTGCCCAATGAGCGAACCACACCGTAACGCAAAAGTGTTTTAGATTTCGTGAGGAACGCGCCCAGCCTGTTTGCCTTTGTCAATGCGGTCTAACTCGTCAATCTCGCCCGGTGTCAAAATGTCTGCATTTGTGTCACCTTCTTCCAGCACTTCGCCCAACTGCGCTTGCTGAAATTCATCTTCGACATCGCGCCACAATTTCAACGTGCGCTCGACAGAACCAATTAACAATTCTTCGCTGACCACGCTTTTGCGTGAAGTGAAATACTGAAAATCGTTAGCTAAACATTTCATCAGCCCATTAACAGAGCCGTAAAAGTGTGGGTAATTTATTTCTTTATTTTTCATAGTGGAATCAGATTAAAAGTAGTTTCTTAAAATTGCAAGCAAATCTTTTAGTTTATTTTTATCAAATTCTTTCTCCATATCTCGGAGGTCAAACCACCGGGCAGTGCGAAAACAAAAGGCTTCTGCTGAATCATCGCCAGAAAAAGCCTGCTCTATCAATTTCATTTTTTCTTTTTGAATTTCTGTAAGGTTCATGGGAGAATCTCTCTGAAATGATTTGTTTTATAGGTTTTGCAAGCATATCTTTATCAACTTGACGATATTTTTTTATCAGCTTAACTCGTTTAACAATGAGCGAACAAAATGAACCCCAAAAAATCGAGTTGGACATGCCAAAATCCCACTACTGCCCGAAGTGTTTGGCTGAAAGTGACGGGTTTACCCAAGTCTTGCACGTCAACACCTCCGTTGGAAGTGAACTGCGGTGCTTTCCCTGCTATAAAGATTACGTTAAGTCCGACCTGCACCTCGCCGCAATTCAGCAGCATATTCCGATTCTCGTCAAAAAACTAAATGAGCATAAAAACCAAAATCCAGACCCTGCCCCAGCTCAAAAAGATTAAGGCGGCTGTTCCGTTAATTGTTAAGGTAGACGTTCCTGAGAATAGCGAAGAGCACTCGACAATCATTCGCAAGGCACGCCGGGATAACTTAAAGAGGCTTCAGAGCATCCAGAACGCTTTAATCACGCGCCTAGAGAATGAGATGGATGGCATCAAGCCCCGCGAATTGCTCTATAACCTCGATATTGCCAATAAGGTAAGCTCTGCAATGCTCGACCGAGATGTTCCCACTCCCCAATCACAGGTAGGTGCGCAGGTTATCGTCAATGGACTTAGCCGGGATGAGGCTCTCGCTCTATTGCAAGGTCACCGCGACCCTAAAAAGCATATTGGTGGGTAATTCCCACTAGTAGTGGCTGCCCGACTAGGATTCGAACCTAGACTAGATGAGTCAAAGTCATCTGTGCTACCATTACACCATCAGGCAAAAATGGAGCCTTTGACAGGGGTTGAACCTGTGACCGCCTGTTTACAAAACAGATGCTCTACCACTGAGCTACAAAGGCGAAAAAAGCCCTCGCCGGACGCCGTTATCCGATTGTGATTTCTGCCGATTAAATTGCGCCATAGGTGCTTAAATGAAATTCACGAGGGCGTTATAACGTCTAACGTTATATGTTAAGCTTCAAGGTAATTCGTATAGTCGCTAACGCGAATCAGTATAACCTTGGTTTTTAAGACTCCAAAGCGGAGGTGTCAGCGTATGCTCACAACTCACCCACTATAGGGTAAGTTGGGTTTTTATGCTCCAAATCGTTAGGTAGCTATAGAGGCCCACCCGTGAGCATTGGGACGGCATTGACTCTATTCACCCAGCTCACGGTTACTCACGGCATTTCTGCCCGTCAGGAATTAAGCAAGGTCGGTAGTGTCGCAGACCATGCACCGTTAAAACTCCTCACGTTCTGCCCTGCGCGGGTCAGTCGGTGCGGTGTTTGCTTCTAATTGGAAAAAGCAGAAAGCCCAGCTAGGTGCAAACTAGACTGGGCCTCCTCGAAGGTTTTTCGCCCCCAAAATTGGACTATGCTGTTTGCACCAGCGAGGTAAGAAAAAGCCCAAGGTAACTGCCTTGCAAGCCTCAATTTCCTCTTTCTTCATCTATTTTTTTGCCTACCCAATGCAGGCAGTAGACAAAATAGGAAACAATCACGGTAAACGTGAATAGTGAGGCGGCTATAAGGGTATATATGGTTTTCATTTGGGGGTAAAATAGGGGTAAAATAGGGCTCAAGGTAAGTGGGATAAAACTTTCGCGGCGTAGCGGTCTAAATTCCGTTTCTTTTGACCCGTAGCACGCAAGGCATTCGGCCCGCCATTATGAACCCTAGCCAATAGGTCGCACGAATTGCGGTCGCCTTTATCCCATGCGGCCTTTGCGTAGCGTTGCAGGTAAGCTGAAACCACCCGGCGACTATAGGCAAGGTCGGCGCAATTTTCATACCGTCCGGGCACGCGGCTATCCGCCCAATATTTTCGGTGAATTTGCAGCGGCCCCAAGGCTTTTCCGCCATCTCCAAGTATCGGCCCCACGGCCCCCCCACTCTCTACGATATGCAAAGCCCCCCAAAACGCCTCACAAGGTGCGCTATAAGCGGTCAGGGTCAGAGCAAAGGCTAAGGTCAATGTGCGTAGGTTCATGCGCTTGCCTTGGTTTGACTAGTAACAAACTCAAGCCGTGTATTTCTCCATTTAATCCCATAGCTAGCGTGGAATTTATTGCAGACCCATAACTCTTCATTTCCATAAATATCGGTCAAAATCACCTCTCCGTTGCCAATCGCTTTTGCGCTAATATAGCCCGCATCTGTCATGGTTTCTGTTTTCATTCGTCCCCCTCCGCAAAACAGAATTCTGCAACTCCCACATCATAGCCAACTTTATACCAATGATAATCCGTTCCATTCGCTCGGTCTACCATGCTCTCGTGGTATTTGTGGCCTAAATATAGACCATCAGCATAGCCCATAGCCCGCCACCATGTCGCATTAGTATCTTCAATGGCGGGCATACCGGCACATAACCTAGGATAAACCGTCTGTTCGTTTGTTTTCATATGTATAAAGCCAAGGCCGGGCGGAATTGCCAAGCGTTTGACACCCAAAAACCCCGCCCCTCACGAATGAGGAGGCAGGGCATGGGTGAGGTATTAGCGGATTAAGGTTATTGCTTACCTACATAATTTTCCATTTCATTGCGGATAACATCCTCATGCTGTTTCCGACCTTCTTCAATTATTCTACAAGCGGTTTCACGGGTCATGCTGTAAAACTCTGCAAACCGATTAACGGTCAGGAATTGATTAACGTAATCAAGATACATCGCGCGAACGTTGAGAACCGGGATGCCAGCAATAGCTTTCGCTTCGCCGCGTTGAATTGCGCCACTAACATGATATTGCAAACGTTCATTTAAGGTCATTGTATTTATATGGGTTGAGAGTTAGTTGAACCAACGGGAAGCAATACCTCGACCAAGCTCTTTTTTGGCGGTTTTCCGAATGTAATTGGCAACATTTAGCCCCCCGTCATTTACATAATAAGAAGCATCCCGCCAATAGCCCCAAAGCAGGGATGACGCAAGGCGGGCAACGGCGGCGCGGTATTCGGTCGGCCAATACTGCCCCGTGCAATAGTCTAAACAGAGTTTCCCCTTGGCGCGGCCTAGCGTTAGACGGCCATTAAAGGCGGCGACAATATCGGCGGCGGTGATGCTATCCCGTAGCTCAACGGCGCGGAGCAATCTTAGCGCGTCAGCGCGTTGCCTTGTGATGCTCCGAATTCCGGAGCGGTAGGCGGTACGGTCGCCGTAGTTGCCAAACTCAAGTTGCGGCCTTTTATTAATAAAGGCGTAGAGCAAGGCTAATAGGTCAGTTTTATTTGCGCCAATAGTGGCGGCGGTTTCGGTTGTCATGTTTTTATTTATTTGATGGGTTACTGTTGCACCGGGAAAGCTTAGTTGTAGGCAGATTCAATTTTCGCGCCACCTTCACAGTAAAGGTCAGCATCTTCCCAGTTAATATCAGAGGCCACTACGCGCCATCCGCCACGGTCATTGTCCCGAATAGCTTGGCAAATGAGCTTTGCATTAGCTTGCGCGTATTTGAATGACAGCGGCGCGCCATCGTCGCAAATGAAGAAAAGTGGATAACCGCCGGGCCAAGCAAATGCGCCGTTTTTAAGCACCTTGCCGAAATCTGAGGGGGATTGGATTTTCATGTTTTTATGTTGGTTGAATGTTAGTTGAACTGATGGAGAAAAGCTTCGCCCCACGTCTGATAATGTGGAGAGATTTGCAAGCGCATCATTTTCGGGAACTCTGAAACGGGAAACAGGCGAGAAATGCCAGCAAGGCCAAGTGTGGTAATTTTGGCAGATTCTAAGACAAGGCCAGCAGTTGCGCCGGACTTGCAAAGGAAACGAACTTTACTATATGTGGTCATGTTATGGTTTTGTTTGTTTGTTTGTCTCAGGCGTGTTTGCCTTTGATGTTTAGAGGATGCACCCGGCCTTGATTAAATGCAAGATTTATTTTCTAAATTTAATAATCACTTGTGCAGCTCACTAGGAAACTCAATGACTTACAGCATAAAATAGTTTGCATCTTTTCCCAAATAGGTTCTCAACTTCACGCCCACACCATGAACGAAAACACACTTACTCCACTAGAGGAGAATCAGGTTATTCCTCTAAATCAAGTCGCCCCGCCCAATACACTCAAAGACCTAGAGTCTAGCCAAGGGGAATCATTAGAGGGTTCGGCCCGCCCCCCAACTCCTCCACAGCCTATAAACCTAGTAGGGAATACCGTAGAGCCTAGCCAAGCGATAGCTATCGGGAATACATCCCCTAGTTATAGCCCTAAGCGGCCTAGGAAAAGTAGGGCTAAGGGCAGGTCTAAGGGCTCAGCGAAGCACCGGGCAAGGCTCAGAGCTAGGCTAGAGTCAGGAGAGGCTACTGATACTCAGTCTCAGCTAGAGGCTCAGTCTGGCTATCAGCTAGGGGGGGAGGGGGTTGCCATGCCCGTGGCCCATGAAGCTGGAACTAATACACCTAACTTACTAAAAAGTATTGATAAAGGGTTTTCAGGAGGGGTGTTAGGGGATAGTCCTGAGCTATATAATGAGGTAGTGGCGTTAGTGGATAAGAGGATTAAGGCGCATTTGAAGGCTAGGGATGAGGCTAGGCCGGTGGAGGTGGAGGAGGAGAAGCCGGTGATGTTTAATCCAGAGGTAGTGCCGATAGTGTGGCATATAGATGGGGAAGGGGCTATGGAGGCTGAGATAGTGGCGGCTCCGAGGAATCCGGCTATGCGGTTGATTAGATTCCCAGAGGATAAGCCAGAGGATGGGGATAACACTCATGTTCTGTGGGTAGACCGTAATTTAATACCGATGGTAGGCTTTAGAGTCTCTGTTAAGCCCTCTAATGTTGAAGGGGAGGCTGGGTATAGGCTTTGTGGGGAGTATGGCCGTAAAGGCGGCAGAATCCACTAATGGCTAAGAACGTAGTTTACGCAGACGAGTATCAGCCTGACTTTGGGATACCGTGGCCGGACATAGACCCATCCCAGTTATCGGATGAGGAGTTGAAGGCTCATGTCGCTATTAGACTGAGGGTGGAGGAGGCGTCTAAGGTAGACCCTATTCAGTTTGGGTATATCCTATCTAGCTGGAGAATGGTCATGGATAACTGGCCTAAGTATAACAAGCACTGTATCTTAGGTGGGAATAGAGCAGGGAAGACATCCTTTGCTGCTAGGTTAGTTGTGGATGCAGCTTTGAAGATACCAGAAGCCAAGATTCGGTGCTGGCACGTTAATGAGGAGAAGAGTGTGGCGGAGCAGCAGGCTCTTATCTGGGACTGTTTGCCCCAACGCTTTAAGGACATGGGCAAGAAGAAGGGTGTGAACTTCTCCATCCAGTATAGCCAGAAGAACGGATTCACAGGTTCTAAGCTAATCTTGCCTCCGTTACCCGGCTACACCAAGGGTTCAGAGATACAATTCAATTTCTATCAGCAATATAGGAATGATATGCAGATAGCGGAAGGGTGGTCTAGCCACCTTATCTGGTGTGATGAAGAGTGTCCCCAGAAGTTATTTGAGACATTGCAATACCGTATTGTAGACTTAAACGGACGTATCTTGCTGACATTCACCACTTTAAATGGATGGACGCCATTAGTGGCAGATATATGTTCTCGTAAGAAAGTATTGAAGAAACGGTATAGTAAGTTGATTGGTAAGGAGATACCGTATGAAGAGGAGTCATTAAGTCGTTCAGGAATGCGTTTGTATTACTTTTGGACTGAGGATAACCCCTTTATCCCTACGAAACAATTCTTAGAAGACTTGAAGAGCAGGTCGCCGGAGGAGCAGTTAGCCCGCGCACATGGTATACCTACGAAGGCTGCTACTTGTAAATTTCCTAAATTTGACGAAGCTGTTCATGTTTTGGATAAACTTCCTTGGCAGGATGACCCAGACAGCCGTAAGAGCTATACACGCTACATGGTAGTAGACCCTGCTGGTAATAAGCCGTGGTTTATTATTTGGGCGGCGATTGATGCCTTTAATCGTATTTACATCTATAAGGAATGGCCGGATGAATCGTTCGGTATGTGGGCGGAGCCTGCGGAAACACCAGAAGGCAAGGCAGGTCAGGCACAGAAGCCACTTGGGTATGGGCTTGATGACTATAAGGAACTTATCGAAGAAGCGGAACAAGGGGATGAAATCTTTGAAAGATTGATTGACCCTAGACTTTCGCAGGCTAAAACACCCAGTAGAGATGGGGCAACTACCTTACTTACGGAACTAGAAAGTATTGGACTTACCTTTATCCCCGCCCCCGGCATTGATATAGAAGATGGTATAGCCCTTATTAACGACAGGCTTAACTATAACGCTACTGAGCCTATCTCCAGCACCAACAGCCCTAAATTGTTTATATCCGCATCCTGCGTGAATGTTTTAGACGCATTTAAGAATTATTCTGGCTTTAGTCGTGAGGAAGTCTGGAAAGACCCTATCGACTGCGTGCGTTATTTACTGGTGTCTGGGGCGTGCAACAACACTGAAGATGGCACAGTTGACACAGGCCGGACATTTAGTTATTGAGATTTAGTCTCACATTTTACTTTACATATCATAAACCGTTACACATCTAAGACTAGCAATGAACCCCTACGAGAATCCTGAGCATCGCAATAAGATACTTGAGATGCAGTTGGAAGTTAATGTCGCTGCTCAAGCAGCTTATGCCGCCGAGTCGTCTGGCGACCCTTCCGCTACCGAGTTGCGTCAAGAATGGCGCGACCTTAACACTGAACTTCAGCAATACATCGAATCGCTACGGCGTAAATAATCATGGAAGAGCGCATCAATAGCATTAACCAGAACCCTCGCACGGACTACACAATGATGGTAGCACCGAAGGAGGGCGATGGCCCGAACCTTCCTGCACTTCGTTTAGCGTTTGAAAACACCGTGCGTGATTGCTCGGCTTTCGTATCGCAGTGCCGTCTTAATTTTGAAACACGCTACGCCATTTGGAATGGTCAAGCCGCTGATGGTAAGAAGCACGCCCGCGAAGGTGCAGACTTAGACCCGACTCCGTGGGATGGAGCGAGCGATATGAAGAACTATATTGCCGACCAAATCGTGAACGAGAAGGTTGCAATGCAATGTATGTCTTTTAAGCGGGCGAATCTGGAAGCTGTTCCGATTCAAGGCGCAGACATTACCCGCGCTCGTGATGTTACCAACTTTATGAAATGGTTGGTTTACTCGCAGGTTCCTGAAGTAGACCGCGAGATTGAAATGCTTTCTCAGTTTATTAACGAGAAGGGCATTGCGATGATGGGTGCGTTCTGGGAAACCACCCAAGAGAAGACTCTTGATACACTTCGCCTTGTAGACTTTCAAGCCAAGTTCCCACAAGTGAATGTTTTGGAATTGATGGATGACCCCATCCTTGCTGAACAACTTAAGGAAACATTAAAACAACATTACGATTGTTCTAACAAGAAAGCTAATCAGATGCTGAAGGACTTAAAGGACACTGGTGTTTGCACCATTCCTGTTCTTGGTCGCGCTATCTCTCGTCCTGTTTTGCGTGCGTTCAATTTGGATGAAGATGTTTTTGTTCCTCCATTTGCGACAGACATTGAACTCTGCCCTTATATTTTCCGTGTTCAATACTTCACCGCTGATAAGCTCCGTAGCTTTGCTCACAGTGAGGGCTGGGATGAGACATGGGTAGAGAACTCAATTCTTAAATTGCGTGGGCGGATGATTCCATTGGTTCCTGACCAGAATCTTGCTCCTATTAGCCGTAACTTTATTTACCGCTATCAACGCTATCACGACCTTATTGGTGTGGTGTATGCGTATCAACGCCTGACGGATGAAGACGGCGTTAGCGGTATCTACCTAACTATCTTTAATCCGATGATGCCTGCCGATGAGCAGCAGCCGGGTTATGCGAAGTTTGGTTTGCTTGGTTACAAGCACGGCCAATATCCGTTTACTTTATTCCGCCGTGAGCAACTTACTCGCCGGATGCACGACACCCGTGGTATTCCAGAAGTAGCAATGCCTTATCAGAACATGATTAAGGCGCACCGCGATTCTCGTATCGACGCTGCTTCGATTGCTATTATCCCACCGCTGATGTATCCTGCTGGGCGTTCTCCTTCTCGTTGGGGGCCGGGTGCAAAAATTCCTGAACGACGTCCGGGCGAATACCATTACGCTGACCAGCCTCGCGGAGATTCTAATACAGAAAACTCTGAGCGTATCCTTACGGAAAACTTGCGCGAATACTTTGCTATTGCTTCGCGTGAGGGCGACCCAATGAGCCGTGACTTGATGAACCAGCATCAAATCAATAAATTCCTTGGCTCAATGTCGCGGGCATTTAATCAAGTCTGGAAACTGTATCAGCAGTTTGGCGATGATAACACTTACTATCGTGTGCTTGGACAGAACTCTGCCCAACCCACGCGCTTTGGTAAAGGCGAGCCAACGGAAGAATATCAGTTCTTTATGAACTTTGATGTTCAGTCCATGAACGCCGAGCAGGTTGAAAAGAAACTTACGCAGTTGTTTGGTATTGCTACACAAGCAGACAAACATGGGCAGGTTGATTGGACAAAGATGCTTACGATTGGTCTATCCTCGATTGACCCAACGATTGCAGAAGCCGTCATTCAGCCGCGCAGCAATGCTACTCAGCAAGTTGTTTCGGATGAAAAGAACTCCCTTAGCCGAATCTTTTCTGGCTTTATGGAGGACTTTGACCCGAAGACGCCTCCAGATGTTGCTATGCAAGTCATGCAGCAATGGATGCAAATGCCTGACGTTCAACAGCGTTACCAAGCCGACCAGACGTTCAAGGCTCGCGTTGATACTCGCGATAAACAA